>Ga0209343_10005951_pt1 | contig 14681 bp, 9 predicted proteins | sample RifCSPlowO2_02_FD_184026 | JGI IMG/M metagenome (GOLD analysis project Ga0209343, IMG submission 184026) | Groundwater microbial communities from Rifle, Colorado - Rifle CSP2_plank lowO2_0.2 (SPAdes) (version 2) | ecosystem: Environmental > Aquatic > Deep subsurface > Groundwater | place: Rifle... | reverse complement strand
GGAGAAGCTCACGCCTTCGGTATCCGGCTGCGCCAGCAGCAGGGCGATCACTTCTTCCACCGTCGATTCATACCCGCCCGCAAAGGGCTGAAAGTCCGGGTTGAAGCAGCCTTTGCAGCGCATCGGACAACCTTGCACCCACAACACCGAGCGCAAGCCGGGGCCGTTGGCGCGGGACTGCGGCAGGAATGCAGCGAGCTTGAGTTTGGATAGTTTATTCATCGTCACCTAGAGTTTCACGAACGGCATGTTCTTCACCGGCAGGTTCATGCGTTCGCCGCTGCTGAGCTGCACGCAGGAACGGTTGTCTGGGTGCAAATCTTTCAGCGACAGCGTGAGGCGTTTGTTGGCGTCAATACCAAAACCTGCCACGAAGCGTTTCTCGCCAAAGGTGCAGGGCGGGTCGGCATGGATGAACTCCGAGTCGCCGGGATTCATCTGGCGCAACGCGATGTCTTCGCGCCGCAACACCTGCACCGGCCTGAGGCTGCCGCCTTCGATTTCATAAACCGTTTCCGGGCGCACCATCACGGAACGCTCGGTCACGACCAGCCCCAGCCGCGTCGCTCCCTCGCAGGCGGCGTTGATGAACTTGTTGGTCACCGCACCCTCGGTCGGGTAGGCGGTTCCCTTCGGCACCACGGGCACCAGCACGTAATCCTTCGCTTCGCGATCCCAGCTGCGCAGGCAGTAGTCGTGAACCAGCTTCTGGTTGAGGTCTTCGCCGGCATAGCGGCAAGCACCACGGGCGATGGCTTCGAACGGGGATTCGCAATGCACCGGGCAGCCGTCGAACTGTTCGCGCACCCGTTGCGCTATACCCAGCAGCAGGCTGGAGCCTCCGGCCATGAATACTTCCCGCACCTGGGATTTTTCCGTGCCGTATTTCCTGGCTGTTTCCAGCGCGCGATCCAGCGTGCGCACTACCAGTCCATACAGGCTCGCGCCGCGCAATTCGGGGCGCGGTTTTTCCAGCAGTTCGCGCAACACGCCGACATTGAAGGTGTGGCTGATGAGTCGTCCGGTGATGTCGTTGAACTGTTCGATTTCGACGCGCTCTTCGCCGCATGAGAGACGTATCTTGGCGTCTTCCGCCGCATGCAGCAAGGCGATGCCAACGTCCGCCAGATCATTTTCAGTGAGTTGTTGGGCATCCTGCATCTCGCGCAACAACCACTGATCCACCAGCGCGCCGCCAATCTCTTCCCCGGCGCGACCAAGCACGTCGCACAACTGCGTATCTCCGGTGCCGGTGTCGCCTGTGCTGGGGTCGCGCGTCTTGACCACCGACACGTCCAGCGTGCCGCCGCCGAAATCGAACACCACATAGACCTGGCCTTCGCGCACATGCGCATCGTAGCCGAGGATGCAGGCGGTGGCCTCGTCGAGCATGCGCACCGTGCCGCGATAACTCTTCAGCACCGCGTCCTGCAGCCAGTCGGCATATTTGTCGTAGGCCTCCACCGGCAGCGTGACCACCAAGTCTTCACCGGCATGTGCTGCGGCGGACATCAGTATCTGGCCGATCAGGTCTTCGCCGGCCTGGCGCGGGGTGATCAGGTCGCCGTGGATGCGGCGCGCGCGATTGTTGTCGCGCAGGATATCGAGCTTGAATTTGCTGAAGGTGCCGCGATGGCTGGCCAGCCCTGTGTTTTCCACCTCCGCGCCGGTGCGCAGCGTATGGCCTTCACCGTAATGTGCCAGCGACGGGATCACCGCCGATTCCTGCGTAATGCTTTCTCCCGGCAGCCGGTAGCGGTAGGTCTTGGTCAGCCCGTCCAGGCGCAAGGCTTCGGCGCGGCGTGTGGCCGTGTTCCAGCGCACCAGCACGGTGTTGCAGGTGCCGAAATCGAGCGCCAGCGTCATGGCGATTCTCCGCTTGCGCTGCTGACCATGGCTTTCAGCAGGACGTTCTCGCCCATGCGGTAGCCGATGAAACGCACCCGGATCCTGTCGCCGTCATCGACCTCGGCACCGCCGATGCGCTGGTGCCAGCGCGCATCGAAGGTGGTCTCTTCGCCCACCGTGCCGATACGCATGAGCCCGTCCTCGGCCAGCACCTTTTCCAGCATGTCGAACAGCTTGAACGCATCTTCGAGACGCGGCGCGCGTTCGCCGCCTGCCAGCGATTCCATTGTGGCAAGCTGCGAAAGCAGCGGCGCAAGACGGCGCACCAGCGCATCGAACCCGGCGCTCGCCGTGCTGTCGCGCTCGCGTTTTCCCTGCTCGCGCAGCCATTCATATTCCTCGCGCAACGCGGCGACCTCATCGTCCTTTTGGCGCAGGTCGAGCTCCAGCGACGCAACGCGGTTGCGCAGATCTTCCGGTGCGTTCCCCGCCAGCGCGCCCAATGCCGCGCGAAGACGAGCCATCAAATTGATTGTCTGCGCTGTCATGGTTGGATTCCCATTGTTTCTTTCGATATTCCACCGATAGTGGATTCAGGAACCGTAGGGTGGGCTATGCCCACCATGTCGGGCACAGCCCGACCTACATTCGGCAAATCGCCGACAGAAAGTTCAGAATATTTCATTTGGCGCATCCTCGACTTCGATGGCGTGGCGGTGGGCGGCATCGGCGCTTGCGTCAACCGTGATGCCTGCTCCGACAAAAACCGCCTGGAACGCGCAGAGTATTTCCAGCAATCCCCGGTTGCGTGTGTCGGCCTGACCGGCGGCGAGGAGCGCGGTGTGGCGTGCGTAGTCCTCGGGCGTACCGCCTACCAGTGCATTGAGCAACCCGGCATCACAGGCAAATGCCGAAACCCAGCACACATGATCCTCGCCGGGTTGCGCGCAGAATACAGGATCGACGAGGCGCGCCATCAGCCGCTCGGGCCAGTGTTCGCTCGTGGCCGCAGCGGCGGCGATTCGCGCGGTATCGACGATGCCGCGCCCGTGGCCGAGATAGAGGCCGCGTGCCTTGACGAAAGGATCGTCGGCCTCGAGGTCGGCATGCAATTGCGCATCGCCGAGCTCCTGCATACGCCACCAGTCGAAGATATCCATCATGCCGGCAGGTAGCACAGGGATATTTTCCGGTTCGACATCTTGCAGGCGCCGGTAGGCGGCCACAGCACGGTCAACAGCGGCTCGCTGGCTGGCACCGCTTGGGCGTGCAGCAATACCTGCCCAGCGCTCGCATAGATCGAGCGCCTGCATCAACCTGAGCGAGCGGCAGGATTCGAACAGGCCGTCTTCGTCGGCAACCCGCTTGAGGTTATCGACGTTGCTGGCCGTATCCGCGCCGCTGCCGGCCAGCGCTTCGCGGTAAGCGGCCTTGAGGCGGCGGTCATGGCTGGCGGCGACCGCGCGCGCCAGACGCTCGCGCAACGGCTCGGGAGCCATGGTAAAAGCCTGTATCAGCAGATGGCCGCTCTCGTCGTGCAGCGCGGCATAACGCTCCAGCCTGTGCGCGACCAGCGCATGCAGCGCTTCCAGCGCGGGATTGCCCGGCTGTCTTTCCTGTTCGGTAATGAGCTGTTCCAGATCGTCCGACTGGGAACGCATCCATGCGCCGTAGATGGCGTCATTGATGCCCTCGTCCGCCACCGGCAGGCTGCGTGCGAAAACGGCTATCGCTTTCAGGATTTCCGGGGCGGTATCCTGATTTACTGCGGCAAAGATGTCGCGCATTACTTTGGGTTGCGCCGCGCATCCCGCCGGCCAGCCAATATGCGCAAGAATGGCCGCGACCGGCACGGTCGGCGCCTGTGCCCAGCGCCCCCACAAGGCCAGCACTTTGCTGGTATCGCGCTCGGCAGAAAGTTGCCGCAAGACGATGTCGATCCGTGCGGCATCGGGGTGATTATTGGCTAGCGCATCGGCCAAAACGATTACCGTGAATGGGCTGCCGGGCTGTCTTCCCTGCTCGATGATGAACTGCCCCAGATCGGCCGATTGTGCGCGTACCCAAGCGCCGCAGAGGGCGTCATTGATTTCCTCATCCTCAACCGGAAGGTTACGCGTGAAGACCGTTATCGCTTTCAGGATTTCCGGGGCGGTGCCCTGATTTGCTGCGGAGAGGATGTCGCGCACAATTCCTGCCTGCGCCCCCTGCCCTGCCGGCCAGCCCAGATGCGACAGGATGACCGCAACCGGCGCATTCGGCGCCTGAGCCCAATGCTCCCACAAGGCGCACACCTTGCCGGTATCGCGTTCGGCAGAAAGTTGCCGCAGAGCCGCGTCGATCCGCGCGGCATCGGGATGACCTTTGCCCAGCGCTTCGGCCAGAACGGTCACCGAGGCCAGTTCGGACGATGCGGATAACTCGCGGATGGCAGACCGCCTGCGAAATCTGCCCAGCAGGAAGGTTTCGTCATGGAGCTTGCGCTTGGCTTCATCGATCGTCATATGCATCGCCCGCTACGTTGGATACAGCCACAGCCCCCGTTTCAAGAGCGGTTGATCCTCCCTTTGAAGGGGAGGAAATCACAGCAAATATTCTTTGATGATGCCAATTATGCTCAAGTAATACAGCAATCATCAAGAACTTTGGTCGCTTGTGGTAAAAAGCGGCCATTCGCCAATATGCATGCAGGGATGATTTGGGCTCGCCGCGGGGTGATTGGCGCAAGGCGATGTGGCAAAAAGCAGCCGGGGTATGCGGTGGCGATAGTGTAGAATGCCGCAGGATTTCGGATCAGGCAAGTCAGCAAGAGAATTTAACGGGCAACAAAAAACCGCACCGGCCTGAAATCGATCAGTAGTGCGGTTTTTGTTTTGTCGGGTGGTGCCCAGAAGAGGACTCGAACCTCCACACCTTGCGGCACACGGACCTGAACCGTGCGCGTCTACCAATTCCGCCATCTGGGCTTAGATTTGCCGAAGCCGCGCAATTTAATTGTTAAAGGATGCATTGTCAATGAAAAAGAAAAATAACCCACGCCTGCAGGATCCACATCTGGAACGCGAGCGTGAACAGTACGATCACCCGCTGCCGAGCCGCGAATTCATCTTGCAGACCCTGACCGAACAGGGCGCGCCAGTCAGCGACGAAGAGCTATTGCAGTTGTTGCATATCGAGGCGCATGAGGAAGAATTGTTTGTGCGCCGCCTGCGTGCGATGGAGCGCGACGGGCAGATCATGCGCAACCGAAAGCACGCGATCTGTGTGATGGAAAAACTCGATCTGGTCAAAGGCAAGGTGCAAGGCCATCCGGACGGGTTCGGCTTCCTGATTCCCGAAGACGGCAGCCCTGACATGTTCCTCAGCGAGAAGGAAATGCACAAGGTGCTGCACGGCGACGTGGTCATGGTGCGTCAATCCGGCGTGGATCGGCGTGGTCGCCCGGAAGCCAAGATCGTCGAGGTGCTGGAGCGCGCCAATAACCGCGTGGTCGGCCGCCTGTTTGAAGAGCACGGCATCCAGTATGTGGTGGCGGAAAACCGCCGCATCACCCAGGATATCCTGGTTGCGGCCGGTCAAGCCGGTGGAGCCAAAGCCGGGCAAGTGGTGATGCTGGAAATCCTGAAACACCCGGACAAGCATGCGCAACCGATCGGGCGCATCGTCGAGGTGCTGGGCAACTATGCCGACCCCGGCATGGAAATCGAGATCGCGCTGCGCAAACACGACCTGCCGCATGAATTCCCCAATGATGCGGAAAAACAGGCCAAAGCAATTTCTCCCGTGGTTTCCGCCAAGGACTGGGTCGGGCGTGAAGATGTCCGTAACCTGCCGTTGGTCACGATCGACGGAGAGACCGCGCGCGACTTCGACGATGCGGTGTACTGCGCGCCCGAGAAAGGCGGCTACCGGCTGGTGGTGGCGATTGCCGACGTCAGCCATTATGTGCAAACCGGCGACGCGCTGGATCGCGAGGCGATTCTGCGCGGCAATTCGGTGTATTTCCCGCGCCGCGTAATCCCGATGCTGCCGGAAGAATTGTCCAACGGCTTGTGCTCGCTGAACCCGCAAGTGGATCGTCTGTGCATGGTGTGCGACATGCATGTCAGTAACAGCGGCGACATCGGCAAGTATCGCTTCTACCCGTCGGTGATGCATTCGCAGGCGAGGCTGACTTACACGCAGGTCGCCGAAATGCTGGCGGAACCGGATGGCAAACTGGCCAAGAGCAACGCCGCCATCGTGCCGCACCTGCAACATCTCTATGAGCTGTTCCAGAAGCTGCTGAAAGCACGCGAAAAGCGCGGCGCGATCGATTTCGAGACGGTTGAGACGCAGATGATATTCACCGATCAGGGCAAGATCGAGCGCATCGTGCCGGTGATACGCAACGATGCGCATAAACTGATCGAGGAGTGCATGCTGGCAGCCAACGTATGCGCGGCAGGCTTCCTGCAGGAGCACCAGCACACCGTGCTGTACCGTATCCATCAGGGCCCGACACCGGAAAAATTGGAAGCGTTGCGCGAGTTCATGAAGGAATTCGGTTTTCAACTGGGCGGCGGAGAAGAGCCGCAGGCCGCCGATTATTCCAAATTATTGAAGGGCATCAAGGGTCGGCCAGACCACGGATTGCTGCAAACCGTGATGCTGCGTTCGCTACGCCAAGCCAAGTATGAACCTGAGAACGTCGGGCACTTCGGCCTGGGCTACGATGCCTATACACACTTCACCTCACCGATCCGCCGCTACCCCGACCTGCTGGTGCATCGCGCCATCAAGGCCGTGCTGCAAGGCAAACAATACAAGCCTGCGCAGAAATGGGCGGAATTGGGCGTGCATTGCTCGATGACCGAACGCCGCGCCGACGATGCCACGCGCGATGTCGAGGCCTGGCTGAAATGCTTCTACATGCGCGACCACCTCGGCAGTGTGTTCACCGGCACGGTTTCCTCGGTCACCAATTTCGGCATGTTCGTTTCGCTGGACGATCTGTATGTCGAAGGGCTGGTGCATATCTCCGAACTCGGCAAAGACTATTACCATTTCGATGCCACCAGGCACCAATTGCTCGGCGAGCGTACCGGCCAGCGCTACCGCCTCGGCGACCGCGTGCAAGTGCGCGTGGTCAAGGTGGATATGGAAAGCACCAAGATCGATTTCGTGCTGGATGGGATCATCGAACAATCCGGGCGGCATGCCGACGCGGATAGCTCGCCCGCAGATAAACGGCCTAGCGGGCGTGATACGCACGCCCCGCCCGCAAAGAAATCCGCCCCCGCTGGCAAAGGCAGAGGAAAGAGCGGTGGCCAGAAAGCCGGTGGAAAGAAACGCCATGGCTGATCTGCGCCTGATTTACGGCTTTCATGCCGTCACCTCGCGCATTCGCCAGAACCCGGACGGTGTGCTGGAAATCTACCTGCAAGAGCAACGTAACGACCCGCGCATGCGCGACTTGATCAAGCTTGCCGGAACAAACGGCGTACGCATTATCCCTGTCGATGCCAAACGGCTCGGCGGCATGGCGGGCAACGCACGGCACCAGGGTGTCGCGGCGCGCGTCGATGCGGCGCGGCGCGTGCAACATCTGGACGATGTGCTGGATACGCTTGGCGAACCGCCGTTGTTGCTGGTATTGGACGGCGTGCAGGATCCGCATAACCTCGGCGCGTGCCTGCGCAGCGCCGACGCATTCGGCGTGCATGCGGTGATCGCCCCTAAAGACCGCGCGGTCGGCATCACCGCGACCGTGGAGAAAGTCGCCTGCGGCGCGGCGGAAACCGTGCCGTACATCACCGTCACCAACCTCGCGCGCACCCTGCGCGAATTGCAGGAGCGTGACATCTGGGTGGTCGGCGCGGAAGGCGATGCGGAACGGGATCTGAACAGCTTCAAACACACCGGCGCAATGGCCTGGGTGCTGGGCGCGGAAGGCGAAGGGCTGCGCCGCCTGACACGCGAGACCTGCGACGAGCTGGTGCGCATCCCGATGCTGGGCAGCGTGGAAAGCTTGAATGTATCGGTGAGCGCGGGCATCTGCCTGTTCGATGCGAGGCGGCAGCGAAAGACGGCACAGTAAAATATTGCAGGGGCGAAACCAACCAGAAATCTGCTTATCCCACTCGCGTTGTGGTTATGGAGCTGGATACCGTTAGTCATATCTTCAACTTCACCCCATCCCCCTCCTAGCCTCCCCCTTGAAAGGGGAGGGACTATAATCCCCTCCCCTTCAGGGGGAGGGTTAGGGTGGGGGCAGGAATACCCCGAATTCCTGCCGTTTTTGAAAGATGCCCCGTTTGACAAAATAAGTAAAACTTGCCATTCTGCGAATATGTTACGTATTACCAAAAAATTTATTGCCGTGCTTTTGGCCGTTTGGCTACCGCTGTTCAGCGGCAGCGCACTGGCCGAGTCGATTGTCATGCAATCGAAGATGGGGGATTGCCATGCTGTAGTGGCGCAAGAAGATGAGCATCGCTCACACCTTGCTTCAATCGCACACGAACACCAGGCACAACCTGCCGAAGATACAGGCATGCCTTCCGGCCACCAGGAAGAGCCAAACCAATCCTGCAATAGCCACTCCATCTGCCATTTTGCGTCCTGCGGATATGTTGCAAACTCTGCATTGATGACAATCGCGGTACAGCAGCCGGATCGTGCCTTTACCCCTTATCTCGTTACACTCCGCTCGCTTACCCTGCCATTGTTTGATCCGCCTCCACTCGCCCGCGCCTGACGCGGGGCGAAGCTCCATCTTTGATTCACGCCGATTTCGTCGGCAAAAAGCTCTCTTCCCGAATTGTTAAGCAATCGCTTGCGGTTGCCTGCTCATAATCTATTTAAAGGATTCAGACCATGAAAGCGAATTCCGTTCAAACTTACTTGCCTGCCCATGCCATATTGCGCAGTTTGGCGCTATGTGCCGCGCTGGCCGTGGCTTGGCCAAGCACGGCGCAACAGCTCCGGGCAGGATCGGAACAGCCAGCATCACAAAACTCAGGACAAGCATTGCCAACTGTGGAGGTGTATAAAAGCCCCCAATGCGGTTGTTGCAAATTCTGGGCGGAGCATCTCCAAAAAAACGGCTTTACGGTAATGCTGCATGATGTGAACGATATACCCGCAACGCGCAAAAAACTGGGCATGCCCAATCAATACGGCTCATGCCATACTGCCAAGGTCGGGCAATATCTGGTCGAGGGGCATGTGCCGGCGGCGGATATCAAGAAATTGCTCGAGAAAAAACCCAAAGCCATCGGTCTGGCCGTACCCGCCATGCCGCCCGGATCGCCGGGCATGGAAAGCGATAACCCTGTTCCTTACGATACCTTGCTGGTTGGTAAGGACGGCAAAGCCAAGGTGTTTGCGCGGCATTAAGCCATCAACACCTGCCGGATAAACGATTTTCCGGCTGTAGTTTTGCAAACGAATCGAGGAGCCAGTCATGAAGATACGGCTTGTTGTCAAGTTGGCGGTTTGCGGATTGATGGGAGCATGGCTGCTGCCTGCCAGCGCTGCCGAGGAGCGCTTGTTGGGCTCGGACCTCGCCGGGCTGCTGGAATATGCCCGCGAACATAACCCGGAATTTGCGGCGTCGCGCCATGAGGCCGATGCCGCAACGCAACGTGTCCAGCCCGCGGCAACCCTGCCCGACCCGGTATTGCGCACCGAGCTGATGGACATCACCAATCAGGGTACCAATAAAAGTGCGAGCCTACTTCCATCCAAGGTCGGTAGCACGCGCTATCAGGTGATACAAAACGTGCCGTGGTTCGGCAAACGCGATTTGAAACGGGAGGCAGCCGAGGCCGGCGCAGACCAGGCACAGGGGCAAACCGTCGCAACCTGGGCAGAATTGTCGGCGCAAATCAAGTCGGCTTATGCGCAGTATTACTACGTCACAGGCAACCAGAAAATTACCCGCGACCTGTTCGACCTGGTGGTGCAAATGGAAAAAGTTGCGCAGGTTCGTTATGCCAACGGGCTCGCTGCACAGCAAGATGCCGTGCGCGCGCAAGTTGAACAAACGGCCATAAAAACCGGACTGGTCGCCCTGAATAACACCAAGCGGCAAGTCGAGGCGAGACTGAATGCCTTGTTGTCGCGCCCGGCAAATGCGCCGTTTTCCGCCCCGCAACATTTGCGCAGCATTCCCGCAACGGCCAGCCTAGAAAACTATGCGGTATTGGAAAGCCGCATCCGCAAACACAACCCTGAATTGTTTATCGACGAAGCCGGGATCCGCGCGAGCGAAAAAAATCGCGATCTTGTTTACAAAAACCGTTATCCGGATTTTGCGCTGGGCATTTCTCCGACCCAGTCCGGTAATGCGGTGCGCGAATGGGGCGTGATGGTCGAACTCAATATCCCGTTGCAGCAGGATACGCGCCGCTCGCAGGAGCGCGAATCCGAGGCCATGCTGGCGGCGGCCAGAGCGCGCAAGGAGGCAACAGCCAACCGGGTCTTGTCCGCACTGAGCGAAAACCTGGCCGGCATCGAAGCGGCGCGTGATACCGAACGTCTCAGTTCCAGCGGTCTGCTGCCGCAAGCGAACGTCACCTTTGAATCCGCGTTGATCGGCTACCAGACCGGCAAGGTGGATTTTGCGACGCTGCTGGATGCGGCACGGCAAACCCTGAATGCAAAACTGGAAATATTAAAGGCCCAGACAGATGCGCAAATGCGTTTGGCCGAAATCGAACGCCTGTTGGGAGAAGAGCTATGAAGCAAATCAGCGCAATGCTGGCCGTTGTGCTCGTCGTGGCCGCAGTGGCTACGGGAGGTGGCTATTGGTTGGGTGGGCAGAAGGCAGAGAATAGAAAACAGAAGACAGAAACAGCAGCCCAAAAAGAACCTGCCCGCAAGATTCTGTATTACCGCAATCCGATGGGTTTACCGGATACCTCACCGACACCCAAAAAAGACTCGATGGGTATGGACTACATCCCGGTATACGATGGAGAAGAGGAACCGGGCCGCGCCGCTTCGCCCTTCGCTACCTCAGAAGGCTCGGGACAGGCCGCTTCGACAGGCTCAGGACAGGTCAAGATCAGCGTCGAAAAGGTACAAAAACTGGGTGTGAAAACCGAGCAGGCGGCAATGCGCATGCTGGACAAAACGGTGCGCGCCGTGGGCCGGGTGGAAGTCAATGAGCGGCACATCCACAACATCGCTCCAAAATTTGAGGGCTGGATAGAAAAATTGCATGTAAAGACAACGGGAGAGCCGGTAAAAAAAGGGCAGGCATTGTTCGATATATATAGCCCGGAATTGGTGTCGGCACAGCGCGAATATGCGATTGCGATGCAAGGCGTCACGGCGTTGAAAGACGCGGACGCCGATACCCGACAGAGCATGCAACGGCTTGCCGAAGCCAGCCTGTTGCGCCTCAAGAACTGGGATATTTCCGAGCAGCAGGTGAAAGACCTGGTCAGCTCAGGAACAACCAAACGCAGCGTGACCTTTCATGCGTTTCATACCCCGGTGAACGGCATCGTGCTGGAGAAAAAAGCCCTGGAGGGGATGCGCTTCATGCCCGGCGAAGTGCTGTATCAGATCGCCGACCTTTCCTCGGTGTGGGTGATCGCCGATGTTTTCGAGCAGAACATCGGGCAGGTGCGGATCGGCAGCAAGGTGCAAGTCAAACTGGACGCTTACAAGGATATGCCCTTTACGGGCGTGGTAAGCCTTGTTTACCCGACGCTGAATGCCGCTACGCGCACCGTGCCGGTGCGGATTGAAATCGCCAATCCGAAAGGGCTGCTTAAACCGGCCATGTTTGCCAATGTGGAAATTCCGGTGGGCGGCAAGGATGAGGTGCTGACCGTGCCGGCTTCCGCAGTAATCGACAGCGGCACGCGCCAGATTATTCTGGTGCAACTGGAGCCGGGGCGCTTCGATCCGCGTGTGGTCAAGCTGGGCAGCCGCAGCGAAAATTATGTCGAGGTGCTGGAGGGTATCGCAAAAGGCGAGCAGGTGGTGATTTCCGCCAACTTCCTGATCGATGCTGAGAGCAATCTCAAGGCGGCATTGAGCGGCCTGGACAGCCATGTCGGCAGCGCGCCGTCAACCGGCCGTGATACATCGAAACAGCCTGCAACAGTGGTCGGTCATCGGGTGCAAGGCACGCTGAATGCCCTCAACGTGGACGGCACGGCCAATATTACTCATGGGCCGGTCGAAGCATTGAACTGGCCGGGCATGACGATGGACTTCGCGCTGGCCAATTCCGCATTGGCGACGGGTATCAATCCGGGCACTGTAATCAGTTTTGAAATCGTCGAGCGCAAACCGGGCGAATGGGTGATTACTAAGTTGCAGGCCAAACCGCAAGATCACTCACATTAACGATTGGGAAAATTGAAAATGCTCAGACCCAACCCCATCCCAACCTCCCCCTTGAAGGGGGGAGGAGTCTGGCTCCCTCCCCTTCAAGGGGAGGGCTGGGGCGGGGATGGGGTTTGTTGAGAGTGGCGTAATTAGAATTAAGGAGCAATCCATGAAAGCCCAAACAAATTCATTCATATTGAAAAACCGGCTACAGAGAGTGCTTCGGCGCAACATGACAGATGCCGAGCAGGCGCTCTGGAGATGGCTGCGAGGGTGTCAGGTTAAAGGCTGTAAATTCAGGCGCCAGCACCCGTTCGGCGACTTCATCCTTGACTTCGTTTGCCTGGAAGCGAGGCTTGTTGTTGAAGTAGATGGCGGGCAACACAACGAATCTGCTCAAGATTTGGCTCGCGATCAGGCATTGGCGGATGCAGGCTTTCGGGTTATGCGATTCTGGAACAACCAGGTATTGAATGAGGTTGAATCGGTTGTTGAATCTATTTGGTTGGAGCTTGAAACACTTGCCCCATCCTCACCCAAACCCACCCCCATCCTAACCTTCCCCCTGAAGGGGAAGGAACAATAGCCCCTCCCCCTTCAAGGGGGAGGTTGGGAGGGGGATGGGGTAAATTGATTAACGGAGATTCGACATGTTAAACAACGTCATCATCTGGTCGGCGCGCAACCGCTTCCTGGTGATCCTTGCCACGCTGTTCATCACGCTGGCGGGCATTTATGCGGTGGTTAAAACGCCGCTGGATGCCTTGCCCGACCTGTCGGATGTGCAGGTGATCGTCTATACCGAATATTCCGGTCAGGCGCCGCAGGTGGTGGAAGATCAGGTCACCTACCCGCTCACTACCGCGATGCTGTCGGTGCCGAAGTCCAAGGTGGTGCGTGGCTTCTCGTTCTTCGGCGCATCGTTCGTATATGTGATTTTCGAGGATGGCACCGACATCTACTGGGCGCGTTCGCGGGTGCTGGAATATCTCAGCAGCATCGCGGGGCGCCTGCCGAAAAATGTCGCGCCGCAGTTGGGGCCGGATGCGACCGGGGTGGGCTGGGTGTACCAGTACGCGGTGCTCAGCGAGAAGCACAACCTGGCCGAGCTGCGCACGATGCAGGACTGGTATCTGCGCTATCAGCTCACCAAGGCGCACGGCGTCGCCGAAGTAGCCTCCATCGGCGGTTTTGTGCAGCAGTACCAGGTGACGGTCGATCCGGTGAAGCTGCGCGCCTACAACATTCCGCTGGGCAAAGTTGCGCAGGTGATCCGCGATTCCAACCGCGATGTCGGGGGGCGCGTGGTGGAAATGGCCGAGACCGAATACATGGTGCGCGGCAAGGGCTATTTGCGCGGCAAGGGCGACCTGGAAAACCTGGTGGTCAAGACCGATCGCGGCACGCCGGTGCTGCTGCGCGACATCGCGCGCATCGAGCTGGGCCCGGATGAGCGGCGCGGCCTGACCGAGTTGAACGGCGAGGGAGAAGTGGTATCCGGCATCGTCATGGCACGTTACGGGCAGAACGCGCTGGAGGTGATCGCGAACATCAAAAACAAGATCGCCGAGATATCCGCCGGCCTGCCGGATGGCGTGAAAATTCAAACGGTGTATGACCGCTCCGAATTGATCCTGCGCGCCATCGACACGTTGAAACGCACGCTGTTTGAAGAAGGCCTGATCGTCGCGCTGGTATGCGTGGTGTTCCTGATGCACGCCCGCAGCGCACTGGTCGCCATCGTGATGCTCCCCATCGGCGTGCTGATCGCCTTCCTCACGATGCGCGCGCTGGGAATGAGCTCCAACATCATGAGCCTGGGCGGGATCGCGATCGCCATCGGCGCGATGGTGGATGCGGCGATTGTGATGATCGAGAATGCGCACAAGCATTTGGAGCGGCTCCCCCTCCCCAACCCCTCCCCCGGTGGGAGAGGGGCTAACTTCCTTGAAGAGGTTGGCTTTGACGAACGCGCCACCGCGATCCTCGCCGCCTGCAAGGAAGTCGGCCCTGCCCTGTTCTTCTCGCTGCTGATCATCACAGTCTCCTTCCTGCCAGTATTCACGCTGGAGGCGCAGGAAGGTCGCTTGTTCGCGCCGCTGGCGTTCACCAAGACCTTCGCGATGGCGGGCGCTGCATTGCTGTCGGTCACGCTGGTGCCGGTGCTGATGATGCTGTTCATCCGCGGAAAGATCATGCCGGAAGCACGCAACCCGCTGAACCGCTTTTTGATCTGGGGCTATCGCCCGATCATCGCCGCCGTGCTGCGCTGGAAAAAAACCACCCTCGTTGCGGCGCTCGCCGTGCTGGCGGTGACTGTTTACCCGGCGATGCGCATGGGCAGCGAGTTCATGCCGACGCTGAACGAGGGCACGCTGTTCTACATGCCCGCGTCGTTGCCCGGAATGTCGGTGACGAAAGCGGCGGAACTGCTGCAAACGCAGAACAAGATCATCAAGAGCTTTCCCGAGGTCGCCTCGGTATATGGCAAGGCGGGGCGG
>Ga0209343_10005949_pt1 | contig 14683 bp, 12 predicted proteins | sample RifCSPlowO2_02_FD_184026 | JGI IMG/M metagenome (GOLD analysis project Ga0209343, IMG submission 184026) | Groundwater microbial communities from Rifle, Colorado - Rifle CSP2_plank lowO2_0.2 (SPAdes) (version 2) | ecosystem: Environmental > Aquatic > Deep subsurface > Groundwater | place... | reverse complement strand
ACAGATTGCAAATCAGTTAAAGTAGGAGGAGTTTTGTCTTTTATGCCGCTTTCAGAAGTAATATCGCGCGACTCATAAGTGTTATTTAGCGCTTTATCTATTATACTGTCTTCTTCTGGAGTGAACCCGCCCAACATAATTTTTAAAATAGCAACAATTTCAATAATGTTTTCTCGTATAATATCTGAATCAGTTTCGTTTTCTAATGGTTTCCTTAAATCAAAGGGATTTATGTGATGAGGAGAGTTTAACGCTATTTTAAAATAAGCTCCGTCAACTGTTTCAGCTAAATATTGGTATTCGTTTTCAGGGTCAATTATAAATATTTCTGTGTCAAACATTAAAGAGCGCAGAATTTCTAATTTAGTGGCATAGCTTTTGCCTCCTCCGGATTTTCCAATAACTACTGTGTTAGCATTTTCCAAACTAAAACGGTCAAAAATAATTAAGCTGTTGTTAATTTTATTTATTCCATAAAGTATCCCTTTATTATCAGTTAAGTCCGCTGAGATAAAAGGGAAAACGCTTGACAAAGGCGAGCTATTCATAGGTTGCGTAATATATAGCTCATCCATTCCTAAGGGAAATGTAGAATTAATCCCTTTTTCTTGTTGCAGTATGGCAGCCCTTGTTTTAATTAAAATATTATTAAACACTGATTCTATATATTCTTCTAATTCTTTAAGTTTTTCTAAACTTTCAGCGTAAAGAGTAAAATAAATGCCTAATCTAAAAAACCTCTCCCTGCCTTCTTGAAGCGAGGTGCGCATTTCTTCCATTTCACGCTCTGATGCTTCTAAAAGAGGACTGGATATTATGCCTTTTTCGCTTTTATCCAATATTTCAGCTTTAATGCGAGTTAAGTTTTTGGTTAAATTTTTAAGAATATCCCCAGTGTTTGTTGGATGAATAAAAATAGAAATATCAATAGTTTCGTTTAAATTAATTAAAGGCGCTAACCACCCGTCGCTTATTGAACGAGGATAATCAGAAATAAATATAGCGCGAGCAAATCTATTATTTATTTGAATATAATTAGTTGTAATATCTATTGCTGAAGGCGCGACAAAATCTTGAAAATACTCTATGGATGTTTCTGGAGTTTTAATTGTGGCGCTATTTTTAGGAAATAATAGGTTTTTTAAAAAAGACATGACAATAAGTTAAAAGCGTGAAATATTTACAAAGCATTGATTGTGTTCGGGGATTTTTTTGTTTTTGGAGTGGGATTATAAAAGTTGTAATATAATTCTAATAATTCTTTAGTGTTAAGAGGTTCTGCTCTTAATGTTAGTCTGCGGAGTCCTGCTTGGATATGTTTAACTCTTTGCCAGAGCTGATTTTTATATTCTTCTAAAATAGTATCTGAATAACTGTTAGTTTTAATACTTGAAGACAATCCTTTAAAAACACCTCCTTTTTTAAAATTTAAAGGCGAATAAGTTACCACAACATAAAAGTTTTTAGCGATAATATTACTTATGCTTATTAAGCTTTTTATAAAATCAGAGTATTCGCTTATTTGAAGACGCATAAGCTCATTTTCTTGTTTTTGAGCGCGCTCGTCTAAATCAGCTATATAATTATCTAAGTTTATTTGGCGAGAGTTAATCATTATCTGCACTGGCCATTCTATAGAATCTAAAAATTCTTTAAAAGCATTAACAATACCTTGTTGTTCAGAGCTTGATTTAAGGATAAAATTCATAGACGAGGTAAGCAACACAGCGCGCAAACCGCCGTTTTTTAATATAACCACTCCGTTTCTTATTTCCTGTATTTGAACGAATTGTTTAGTATTAAGCATAAATACAATTAACAATGAATAATAGAATAAAACATTCAATTTTATTCCAGGTATTTTTTATTTTTTATTCCTTGTTCATTGTTTGTTGTTTTTTGTTGATTATCTAACATATCTCCTAACTTTTCTATGTCTTTTTTAATTGACGCGCTTGTAATTTTTTCTTCTGTTTCAGTTGTTCTTTTTTTTTTCGCATAGACTTTTATATTCACAAATTCATCAATGCTTTGTTTTTTTGTTGAACCAAACCAAGTATATTTTTTGCCTAAGAATAAGTATCTGAAAAAGTATATTGTTATTTTAGTTATTGGTTGTCCGTTAATTTTCGCGAACATTGAAACAAGGGTCAAGGGCGCTATTATTATAGCAATCATTATCCAAATAGCAAAATTATTAAGTAAAAACCACAAAATACCTAAAACAGCGCCAACTCCTATTAAAATAATAAAATTTGCAAATGTAAAAGGTCCCCAGACTTTTTGTTTTGTTTCCACAAAATGCGGAATAATATAAGGCATAATAAATAATTAAAAAATTTCAAGGCTTAGAATTTTTTAAGTTTACAATGTTTTTAATAGGTTCTTGATTTGTAATTTTTGATTCTTTATTCATTTCTAAGGAATAGATTTTTTCAAAAAAGGTTTTATGCGGCTCTATAAAGAATTGTTTAATTATAAATGCGATCTCGCGCGCTTTTTCAGGAGTTGTTTCAAGTTCTTCTTGAATGGCAATTGGCAATGCTTCTAAATTTGGAAGTTCCATAGTAAAAAGGCCGTAAATTACGCTATGCAAATAAATGCGCGCTTCCTCATTTAACTTTGCTTCTTTTATAATTTTAGTGGCGCCTTCTCGCATATTACCAGGAGCAAAAGGATTAGATAAAATAATTCTAATATTTAAAGGCAAAGCTTTAAAATAACGAACTGATAATTCATAAGGTTTTTTATTCAATGTTAGCATAATTTTATTTTTTAAGTAATTATACTATTCCTCCATCTCTTGTTAATTTCTCTTTTACTTCTCTTGTAAATCTTACAGTTGGACCCATTAAAGTATTTTGCGTGTTTAAAAGATTTATAGTTTCCCTTACATCATCTTCTGTTTTATTATTTGATTTTGCTATATTTGATATTATAGGCGCTTTAAGTTTATTACTACGCGCTATATAATTAATTTCTTGTTGAATTATCTTTGTTGATTCTGGATTTCTAACGCTCATATCGCTAAGAGTTTTCCCATCCATTTTTAGTATAATGCTATCTAAAGCGTTTTGATGCGTTTTATTAATTAAATCAAGCGTTGTTAAATTTAATTTGCTTATATCATTGCGGTTTTCTCCTAAATACTTATTCATTTTATCAACATCAATATCGCCAGCAGCGTTTATTGAGTTAACAATATGTCCGTATTTTTCTTGCACTCTTGTATTTAATTTTTCGTCAAGCTTAGCTAATTTGCCAACTAATACTACGCTTTTATTATTAAGCAGTCCTTTTTCAGTTGCTTCGTATGCTAAAGCTATTTTATCTGTTCGTTTAAGAGTTGAGTTGTCTAATAATTTTGTAATCGTAGCTTCTCGTTCTTTTGGATTCATATTTTCAATTCTTATTTTCCAAGCTGTTTTTTTAGCCATAGCTTCTTTTTGTTCTTTTTCTGTTAATCCTTGTTCTCCCATCATAAATTGTCCTAAGCGATTTCCTCCTATTCGCGAAAACATTCTGTTGGTTTGCAAATAAGCTCCCATATTTCGCATTTTTTGCGCGCCTTTTTCCGCCCTAGTTTTATCTTCCCCTGGTTTTTGCTTAACAAAAGTTCCAATTGTCCTTTTTAAAGCTTCTTTGCCTAAAAGAGCGCCAGCTCCTAATCCACCGGTAGCAGCCATAAGAGCTCCGCTTTTCATTAAATTTCCAATCCCGTTCACTATTGCCATAGCTCCTTCTCCTGCCATTTTTTTAGACATATTGTATCCGTATTGTAAAAAGAAATAAACCGTAAAAAGAGAAAGAATAGTTATTCCGAAATTGCCCATAAAACCGCCTCCTTTTCCAATTTTTTCATTAAACACAGATGTTGCTGAAATATCAAACGAAACTAAAACTAAAAGCGCTAAATATATAAAAAATGTAGCTATAATGCCTAAAAACGACCATTCAAAAAGGTGCATGAACCATTTAATTAAATATTTTCTTGTTGAAGGGAAAACACTTATTGCAAAAACAAAAGGAGCTAAAATAGTTAAAATCCAAAAAGCCACATATCTAAGAAGAAGCAAAATTCCTAATTTAAAAAACATAAAAGACGCTGCTAACCCAATAGCAATTGTAATAAGAGAAACCGCAAAATTTCCTAAAGCGCTTAAAGTAGTAAAGTCCTTAAAAAAGCCAGGACTAATAGCGCTTAAATGAAGCGATTTTTGAAAAGCTTCTCCTATGCTAAAATCAGGAGGAAAAGCTTTTTCTGTAAAAAATTCCAAAGGCACTTGTCCAATATCAATAATAATGCCTGTTATAACAGAACTAAAATTTATTAAAAGAGCGACTCCTATTAGCATTGGAAGAGCTTTTCTTATCCCATAACTCTCAATTCCTATAATCGTGGCAATTGATATAATTAAAAGAATACCTATGAGAACTAAATTAGCAATGCTTCTTGTTATTAAAACTCCTTGTATAACAAATTGTTGCCCTGTAATGCTTTCAATGCCAGGATTAACAGTCCATTCTAAGAATGAAGTTGATAATCTTAATACCCATCCAGTGATAAAAGAGGAAAAGTTAGTAGTCATAATTTCAAAAGCTTTAACAAACCCCCATCCTACTTTGTCAGCAATAGAAAAAAAGCCACCCAATCCGAATGTTTCTGGCTTTTGAAGAAATTTAGCATATTCTTCTGTTGTGTCAATTTGTTCTTCTTGAGCTAAACTTAAACTTGGCGCGAGTATTATTAAAGCTATAAAAAAGAAAATTGTTATGTATTTTAATTTCATTTTATTTTGTTTGTTGTTTTATCAAGATGTTTTGTCATTGCTTGATTGCTTTATTTTTGCATTTTCCTCCAGAACAAACTAGATTATTCTCGCAAGTGTTTAAAGTATTTTTTCCGCAATTTTCTTCAATTCCAACAACTTTTTTGCATATATCTTCAACGCACTTATTATTACCTTTTTCATTTCCTCCATTTTCGCATTGTTCGCTATTAGGGCATATTAATTCATTGCACTTGCCTGTTGTTGGATTTTTTTTAGAATCTGGAATATCGCAGAATGTGTTTTTAAAAGACGGATTTGAAATAATCGTTAGCGAAGGATTAATGATATTTAATATTAAAAAGCTTCCAAATAAAAGTATTATTCCTAAACCCGCGTTAGTTATTATTTTATTTGAACGTTGTATCATACTTGGCTGACCCATTGAAAATAATCTTATTACCCCAGACGCGACTATTGCAAAAAACGCGATTAATCCGGCTAAATATATGCTGAAATAAAACCAGTAAATAACATATTCAGCAGGTCCAACGCAAGGTCCTTGAAAATTTTTAGGAAATCCAGGCAGATTTGATAAATTTGGCAAAGGCACTTCTCTGCAAAATGAATCTGCTCCAAAAGAGATAACGGGAAAAAATATAACAATGGACAATATTGCTATGATAATTATTTTTTTTGACATTTTTTAGTTTGTTATTTATTTTTTCAATTTATGTTTTATAAAGAGTTTATTGCGTTTTTTAAAGCAATTGTTTCATTGCCTATTATGCTTCCTATAATACCCAAACCAGTTATATTATTAATAAAAGTATTTAGAATTTCAACATTTTCTAAAACAGATATTTGATTTTCAAAATCATTTATTTCTTTTATAAATTTATCGCTTAAAATTCCAAAATTATTTAAGTTATTTAAAATTGCTGTTTTATTGTCAAATTCTAAATCTTTTAAATTATCCAAATTTTCTATTCCTGTCGCGTTTTCTTTTATTTTATTTCCAAAATTTTTAAATCTGCTGTCCAAATTTTCCATAGAGCCTAATCTATTTCCCAAGCTTATTAAATCGCCTAATTTTGCTATTTGCGAGGTTAATTTTTGTTCAAGCTCTGCTATAAAACCGCCCAAATCTATAATACTATTTCCTATTTCTATTATACCTTGTGAATCTTTATTTTCCAAGCCCTCTCCTTGACTTGATAAGAATCCCAATTCATTTGATATATTTGTTAAAGGACTTAATTCATTGCCAAATATTCTCAAATCATTTATTTGAGCGGAAAAGATTTCTAAATTGCTTATATCTGTCATTTGCCTGCCTAAATTTTTAAAATCAATGCCAAGGCTTTTAAAATTATTTATTTGAACTTCAATATCAGTTTCTATTTTTGCTTGCTCTCCATTTTCAGATATTTTGAGATTATTTAAAGCGTTTGCTTTTATTTCTATTTCCTGTCCTATATTTTTTAAATTATCGCTTATTTGTTTGCCAAAAATTCCTATATTCAAAGTCTGGTCAAAAAGCGGTATACCTAAAGCATTAAATTTATTTCCAGAATCGCCCAAAGCTTTTAATTCGTTTTCAACTGTTCCAATTTTTGTTAATTGCGCGCCCAATTCAATTAATCTGTTTCTTCTTTCACTATAATATAAGTTTGTTTCATAATTATAATAATAAGAATCGCTTAAATTAAGAACGGCTTTTATTTCTATTCCCAAAGAAGATAATTTATTCGCTAAAATATTTAAGCTGTTTATTCCTGGTATTTTTCCTTGCATATCGTTTAATTGATCGTCTAATTCCGGAACATTTTTCATATTGCTTAGTTCATTAGCAAGGTTGTTTATTCTATTGCTTAATACGGGTATGTTTTCAATTTGATTTTTTAAATTTCCAACATTATTTATGGAATTAAAGATATTTTGCAATACAGAGCCATTTGCTTTATTCTTGTTTTTAGTTAGTTCTGTATATTTAAACCTTGAAATAGGTCCAAAATATCCGGTTGATAATATATTATTAGCTTTTTGCCAAGATATTACAGAATTTTCAGTTATTTTGCCAAAGTATCCTGTTGGTCCTAAAGAATACGCGAAATAACCTAAGTTTCTTAAATAATTTTGAAGACATATAACCATAGTTCCTTTTGCGCCAATAGATAAATTTTTAGTAAATTCGCATTGAACAAAATTAGATTGGAGCGTTGTAATTTGAGATTGCAAACTTGCGATTTTTTCTAATAACTGTTCTATTTGATGTTCTTTATTATGGTCAGCGTAAACAAAAGAGAGAGGCAATGCAATAAAAAGTAGTATAATAATTGCGATTTTTTTTAGCATATTATAAATTTAAAACGAAAAATAGTTATTTAAATATACTGTTAGAATTAATGTTGTCAAAAGGCTTAAACCAATTTTCTAATACTTGACTAAACGGAGTTTTGTATAATTGCAACACATTATTATAAAATTGAGTAAAATAGTTTTGCTCAAAATCTCCTACATCTTCTGTTATTCTGTTTTGAAGAGGCGTTCCAGCGTCAAGATTAAATGTTATAGCTTGATCGTAATAAGGCGGAGGCAATAATTCTTGTTCCGGAAGAGTTGGATTTAATAATAGACTATTTATATTTAAAGGACCTGGCTTTAGCCATTCTTCGGTAAATGATTGGCATTTATTCGCGCTTATTCCATTGCTGTTGCTGCTTGGAAATAAACTTGTTATAGCTTTAATAACGTTAGAAGAAACACCAGAAGCTCCTAAGAATTTTTCAGCCATAGGAATGGCAAGAGATCCAAAATTTCCAGAAAGCAAAGATATTGCTGTTCCAGCAATATTAGGGCTTGTCCCGGTTAAATTATTTATAATTCCAGAAACAGAAAAATCATTTACATTTGCCAAAGGGCTAATCCCAGCTCCTATAATATTAGAATCTATTTCGTTTATGGATTCTTCAACTATTTTACCTGATGTAACAGCGTCAATTTTTCCAAATTTTCCAAAGAATGTTTTTATATTGTTAGGAGTAATTTTTTCTTTACCAAGAGTTACCAATAAGTTTTTTATAGTATTAGCGTTAAGACTTTTTCCTGTTAATGTATTTTTTATAACATCTGTTGCAATATTACTCGCTCCTATTGAAGACAAAAAGTTTTCCGCGTTATTTATAATATTCGCGGGTATTATTTTATTAGATAAGGTATTTGTAATATCGCTAACAGTATTAGGAAGAATTCCTAAATTTTCCATTGTAGAAGCAATTGTTTTAATAGAGTCAATGTTAATGCCGCTATTTGATATTTCTTTTATAACATTGCCAATATTTTTATAATCAACATTAGCGTTTAATAATTTGCTTATTGTGTCATTTGCGGTATTAGCGTCAATTTTCCCATCTGATAAACCATTTACAACTGATGCAATAGAATCAACAGGAATTTTTTTTACAACAAGATCAGCAACTGACTCTTTAATAGTATTTTTACTAATATTGCCTCCAATCATATTAGTAAACACAGATATAACCTCAGGGTCAGCTTTTTTTATAACAAGCTCAGAAACTGAATCGCTTATTTTTTTAGAATCAGAAATATTGCTTGTTAATATGCTTTGAATTGCATTAGTAGAAATCCCGGCTCCTTCAAGAACTTTTGAAACAGCGGCTATATTAACAGTTTTAGAGCCTATTGTTGTTATTAAGCCAAGGTTAATGCTTGAATTTTGATAAGACAGATTATTTTGAAGGACAGAGCCTGTATTAATGCCTCCTATTGAAGCTCCGGAAATTGTTTCGCTGTTATAATCTATTCTTGGATAATTATCTGGATTAGTTCCGTCGCTGCCAATAAAAGCGAATGTGTCCCTAGCTAAATCAAATTGCGCTTGTATAGCTGATTCTAATTTATTAAGCAATATTACTGTTGGCGATATAACAATTCCAGTGTCAAAAAAGAAGTATTGTCCTTGCGGGTTTTTATTCTTCCAATAAGTGGGCAATGGAGTAAAAATTTTATCTTCTTGCAATATTGTAAAAGTTTCAGAATCTAAATAATCTTTAAATCCTATTATGTAAGTTGATGGACGCAATCCTTTGCCTGTTTGATATTGTATTTTATTTAATTCCGTATAATCGTTTATAATTTTTAGCGCTTGATTTAATGCTTTATCTTGAAGTCCGGTTACGCTGTTTTCAGACACTTGAAACGATTCCAATACTTTATCAAAGCTCCATAAAGGATCATTATCAGGAGTTAATTTTAATGTTGGGTTTCCATAAATAGAATCTTTATTATTGCTCATTCTTTTTAGATTTTTTTTATACGGTGTTTCGCAAGAAGGCGATTGATCTTTGTTTATGTCGCAAGTATCTGAAGTTGTAAGTACGGATTCTATAATTTTACATCTTTCTGGCGTGTACCAGGTTTGAGGAGGCATTAAAGTAAAAGTTCTATCTTTTCTAGAAATTTGGTTTAAAGTATTATATTTTATAATGTCTCGCATAATATCAGCTGAACATTTTATCCCTTTGTCTGGCAAATCTCTCATAGCGTCGCATACTTCTGTTATGCCAATTTCTCCATTGATAAATTTATTATTTCTATCCTTTCCCAATGAATCTAATTTTGAAATTATATCTTGTTCAGAACAATTCTCTTTTCCAATTAAATTTTCGCAATTATCCGCGCTGTTAATATAATCAATTGGAAAATGTCTCCAGTCGCCTAAATAGCAAAATAAAAAGTCTGCAGCTTTTCTTATTGGTTCTTCAAAAATATAATCATCAATATTTGTTATAATGCGCGCTTCTTGTTGAACTGCTAAACATTGAGAAACGCCTTCAATATCAACTTGCGTTTCATAACTTGCTCTACAGAATTCAGACCCTGACGCAGATGTTTTTTGAGGATCATTTACAGCGATTCCCATACTTTGCAATATTTTAGCGTTTTCATCAGGAAGCTTTATTTGAGTTGTTCTTAATTCGTCATAAACTGAAGCCACAAGCCTGTTAACATCGTTTCTTGCTTTTTCAACTCGCGCGAGCTCACGAGACGCTTCTGTGTCAAGCTGTTTTTGTAAAAGAGTGGAATGCAAGCTATATTCAAAATTTTCCATTCTTTGCTGAAATTCCGTGCACTCGTCAAAATTTGTAACCCAAACAGGAACAGACGCTTGCGCAAACAAAGGTATAGATAAAGCAGTTAAAGTAAAAAATAATATAATTAAAAGTGTTTTCATTGTTTAGAGCATTATTTATATATTATTAAATGTTTTACAGATTAATATTTATAAGTTTTAGATTTTATCCGCACCCGCATCCATTTCCAACAGAGTCCCAAAGCCATGCGCGTCCTCCGCAACACTGGTCGCAACTTATAGGCTTTATAGCGCATTTTTCAACTAATGTTCTTTTTTTAGCGCAAGGAGAATATATGTCTATTAAAACATTGTTTCCGCTTACAATTATTCCTCCAATAGGACCATTACAAGTATAGCTTAGATGACTTAAACACCGTTGAGGCAAAGAAGCAGGACAACCAGAAGGAGATGATTTTAATCCCTTTGGCAGACAAGTAAGCGTTTTACAAGTGCAGTCATCAGAATAAGAAACGCTTGAAGGACATCCTGGCCCAACATCTTGAGCTGGAAAAGGAGCTAATGATGTGTATTTACATTGTTCATAAAGAGGAACTGTAATAGAGTTTGCGCAAACGCCTAATCCCAATGGGTTTTCTCCTCCTCCGCATTGTTCTCCAAATCCGCGCGCTCCGCAAATATTTTCTGCTTTATTATTTCCTAATGATAATTGATTATTATTGGATGATGATTCTTTAATTCGCGTTGCTAAGTCAATAAATTTATCTTCTGATGATTTATTAGACGCTAATAATAATTCATTAGACACTAAATATCTTTTATTAACAAATTGAGTTCCTGTTGGAGGATTTTTTTTATATTCTTCTGGAAAAGATATTTCAACCACAATTGACTCCTGCTTGTTTTGAGTTGATGTTTTTAATAAAGTTTTTTTTGATTGTTTTTGCGATTTATCATTAGAATTTAGAATATAAAATATAGGATTAAGCGAATTATTTATTGAATTTTTATTTACAATTGAAAAACCGTCTTTAAGATTTGTTATTATAAAAATTCCAATAATTAAAGCAATGCCAATTATAATAAAAGAAATTGATTTCATATTTTATTTTAAATCCTAAATTCTATTTTCCAATCGCTTCCCAATAAAATAGCAGTATTTTTAATTTTCTTGAACCTAATTTTTTTTCCGCTTGTTTTATAATTTTTTCTATATCAGCAAATCTATTTTCAAAATATTTTGGATTAAATTCTTTTCTTGGAGTATTTGCTATATCTTCTAAAATTTTACCATAGTTTTCTAATAATTCCAAGAAAAGTTTATGCGTTTGAACAAGTTCTTTTGGAGGAGTTATAGCAATTAAATTTTGTTTTCCTTGAGCAAGTTTTGCAACAGCGTCTAAAAGCAATTCATTAGCGCCTATTGTAGCGTTTACAATGGCAAATTTTAAAGAGTCCACTGTTAAAGGAATAGAATCGTCAGTTTTTTTTAGATATTCTTCTATTTCTGGTTTTATTGTCGCATCTTCTGAATTATACAACAAAATATTTTTATCTTTATTGTTATAACGCACAGTATTTTTTAATTCTATATCAGTTAAATTTATATTAGCTTTGTTTAAAACAGTAAAACCGCTATTACTGAATATCCACCATAAAAAAATCGCGATTATTATAATTAAAGAAATTATGTATTTCATTTAAATAGTATTAAATATGATTAAGCTAATTAACAATTTAAAAACAAATTAAAATTTTTATTTAATGCAAAACACTTAATGCTAATTTAATTCTTGTCTAAGTTCTCCAATTGATTTAACTTTTTCTGTTATCCACTCTCCTTGTTTTGCGCGCCATAAAATAGCCACTGGATTTGTTTTTATATTTTTCAATTCTTCAAATATTTCTTTAAGCGTTATAAAAATTCCTAAATTCAGTTTATGCAAAGCCATTGTTTCAGGAGGCACTTGAATAGTATTTAATATTCGCAAATTAGTATCAATATTTTGCAAAATTTGTTTTAATTCATGCTGTTTTTTATTGTTTAACAATTCTTTAGCAAGCAATAGATATGATCCGTTCTCGTTTATATTTAATTTTTCCGTTTCATTTAAATATTTTTTTATTTTCTCTTTACTTGTATTGGTAAAATTTATTTCAGATTCTAAAATAATAGGAAGAGTAAAATTTAAAAGATCGCGTTCATTCAAAAATTCTTGAACTAAACTATCTGTAATTTGAGGGTCCTTTATATTTTTCAATTTAGAAGTCCAAGTAAAATATTGTATAGTTAAACTTAAATTATCTCGTTCAGAAAGTTTATAGTCGCCTTTTTTTATAGGATCATAGCCATTTTCTACTTCTCGTCCATCAGTATATATATCGCCATCAGTGTCAGGATTATTTATATCCGAGCCATAAATTATTTCTTTAGCGTCAGACAACCCGTCTAAATCAGAATCTTGTGAAAAAGAATACAAAAAAGAATCATTATTTTTATCCTGCGTTTTTTCTTGAGATGTTCCTTTAAAATTATCTTTAAATGGAGAATTTTTATTATTAAATCCTGTTATTGTTATAACAGCGATAATTATGAGAATAATTATTATCACAAAAAATTTCGCGTTCATTGTTAATATTATACTATAATAATGAAAAATGAACAATGAACATAGAACATAGAACAAGAAAACAAAGAACAAAGTTTTAATTGTTGTTTGTATTTTGTTGATTGATGTTTATTGCTTTGAAAAAATCTTGAATTTCTCCATATTCTCCCAATCCTTTTTTAGGAATAATAGCGTATGCTTTTATTCCTCCTAATATAATGTCTGTTTCTTTTAAAAGTTCATTTGGCCCTATTTCCAAACTATAATCAGAAATATTTTTATTAGAAATAAGGCGCGTCGCTTTAAATAAAATTGGAAGATCGTCTAATCCTAAATTAGATATTAGTCTATCACTTAAATCATTATATGATTTAAATAACCATTGCAGATTTAGATTTTTAGCAAAAATTTGGTTTTTAAGAGCTTGTATTAATTGCCTTTGTCTTTGTATGCGGTCAAAATCTCCTCGCAAAGAGTTGCGCGAACGAGCAAAGCGCACAGCCTCGTGCCCATTTAAGTTATGAAAACCAGAAGTTAAATAAAATGGTTCGTATGAATAATTAGTGCCTGGAAAACGAGGATCTGAAATATCTTTAGAAACAATAATATTTACGCCTCCAACAGAATCAATAAAATGTTCCAAGCCCACAACATCAATTAAAACATAATAATCTATTGGCAAGCCTGTTATTTCAGTTATTTTTTCTTTTATAAATTTTATAGGCTCTAATGGAGAAAATGTTTTTCCAAGAGAATAAAGAGCGTTTATTTTAGTTACATTTTCAGTTTCTGGAATTTTAATTATTAAATCGCGAGGAATAGAAACCAAAGACACTTTGCCATTGTTAGAATTAAAAGAACCTACTATAATAGTATCAGTTAGCCATGGAGCCGCATATTCTGGTCCTGGAATGCCAAGAAATAAAAAATTAATTGATTTTAAAGAAAATTTTTCTTCTAATATTATACTATCAATGTTTTTAAAAGAATTTTGTTCATAAATAGAATAAGAATGCGTGAGCGTAAAATTGTAATACACTGCGATTAGTGCAAAAATAGGAAGTAAAATGAATAAAAGTTTTTTAAACATATATTCTAAATTTTATTTTATCATGAAACCAATTATAAACAAAGGCATAATCTATCGCTTTTCAATTTTAAAAAAGATGCAAGCTGGCATTTCTTTATTAGGATTTGAAGTTAAGTCTATTAAATCTGGTAAAATAAGTTTGAATGGCAGTTTTGTTAAAATCAAAAATAATGAAGCAATATTATCAGGAGTTGATATTAGTCTTTATCAAAAAGGCAATTATAAAGAAGATTATAATTCTAAAAGAGATAGAAAGTTATTATTGAAAAAAGACGAAATTAGAAGTTTAATTGGTTTAAGCGCACAAAAAGGCTTGACAATACTACCTTTGAAGATTTATACTAAGGCTAATTTAATAAAATTAGAAATTGGAGTTGCGCGCGGATTTAAAAAAAGAGATAAAAGAGAAAAAATAAAAGAAAAAGAATACACAAGAAGAAAAGACAAATTATTAAAACTCAAAAGCGTATAATATATGCTTTATGCAAAAATTTTACGGGCATGCGTGGTTTTGACAAAAACATATTTTAGAGAACTCAAGTAGGAAGGCCCTGCCTTAAATCGGGCAAAATTTTACAAATGCCAACTCTTATGAGTTTGCTCCTGCTTATGCCTAAAGTGTAAGCAGGCGTTTACTAACTGACGCCTAATAAGTTAGATAAATGACGGGATTAGGACATAATCTTGAAGTTGCGAGTTAATAAAGATTATTGCTTTATATACTTGATCAGCATAAGAGCTTTTGTTTGTTTTTAAACTTATGCTTAAATTTAAAACAAACTACACTTGTAAAATGCTCTATGAATAGTTTTTGGACGGCGGTTCGATTCCGCCCATGTCCACAATAAAAAGGTTTAAAATTTACTAAAAAAAAATTAAATCGCAGCAATATTTTTAAATCATAAATCATAAATCTAATAAATATCGCAAATCAAAGATTAAAAGTTAATCAGCAAATCAAAGCCAGAGAAGTGCGTTTAATTGACGAAGAAGGCAAAGATATAGGCGTAATGCCTCTTTTTGAGGCTTTAAAATACGCTCAAGATAGAAATTTGGATGTTATAGAGGTTCAACCGCATGCTATTCCTCCAGTTGCAAA
>Ga0209343_10005947_pt1 | contig 14686 bp, 14 predicted proteins | sample RifCSPlowO2_02_FD_184026 | JGI IMG/M metagenome (GOLD analysis project Ga0209343, IMG submission 184026) | Groundwater microbial communities from Rifle, Colorado - Rifle CSP2_plank lowO2_0.2 (SPAdes) (version 2) | ecosystem: Environmental > Aquatic > Deep subsurface > Groundwater | place... | reverse complement strand
CCCGCTTAGAAACTCGGTTCCTAAGTGAGTTATAAACATATATTACTTGCAAATATTTTAATTTAAGATATTCTATTATATGGAAAGGTCGTATATCTATTAAACGATATGCGATTATTGTTTTTTAACATCAACCCACTGATGAAATTTTAAGAAAACAAAAGAAAGGAGGGGGTTTGCGGTTTTTTCATTGATTATCTACAAGTTTTTTAACCGTAAATTTTTAGGAGGAAAACAATGTTGACTTCTACTTCTAGTAGAACTATGGTGATAAGAATCACGGAGGATTGCAAAGCTATAAAATATATAAAAGACATGGGAATACCCATGTCGAGAAAAAGGGTCATAGATATGGCCCTTGAAGAGAAGAGAAAATATGATTGGGGTCTTTATTTGGGTCTTTATAAAAATAAAAGAAGTATTTTTGTAAGGATTGGAAATAGCCTCTTTAGAATTGAGTTGGGAGAAGGGGTGCCGATGTTAGATCTTAAGCTTGGTCTGAATTACCTACTGAATCACAATGGATTGTGTGAAGACTGTCTTCTTAAGAACAGTCCTATGTGTACCATTAAATTGCTTAGTAAAGCAATTTAATGGTAAAGAAAAACGAAATGGGCTCATACTCTCATATGGGCCCATTTTTTTAATATATGAAAAGAGATTTAATTGTGAAATTCTGAAGGTTCAAAAAGTTTTTCCACGACCTCCCTGTTTCTATCCACTAAAAACAATGCGCCGTGTTTGTATTCCGTTAGAGGAATACTGTTTCCGCAAAAATTTCTTTCCTTTATAAGCACATCTAAAATCGTTTTTATATTGTCAACACGCGCAATTATTATTAAATTTCTTAACCCTTTTTTATTACTCACAAACTTCAATATTCTATCCGTAATTTCAAATCGGCTATTTTGGTGCGCGTAATTCCTATAATTTAACCACGCAACCTTTTTATTGTTCTTTTTTAAGCCAAGCGTCTTCTTTATTATCTCGGCAAAAACAACCGATTCATTAGACGACAAAATTCTTGAGCCGATAAACAATTTATATTTCTTTTTCAAAAATAGAGCGGTATTGCTGACCTGCTCTTTACTATGACTCAATTTATTGCCATTATTTACGTGCGCGACAAAAAATATATTCATGATTTCCCCCTTTCATTATGAAAAATTTAAAATATACAATTCTACAATAAATGATATATGAAATTACAATTTTGTCAAAACGCTATATTTTGCTATCATTTCATAAATGAATGCCAAATTCTTAAAACCATACGACCCTCAAAAAACGGAGGATAAAATATACAAACTCTGGGAAAAAAGCGGTTTTTTTAATCCTGATAATTTGCCTAATAGGCACAAAGACCCTTTTACGATTTTAATGCCACCCGCGAACGCGAACGGCGATTTGCACGCAGGACACGGACTTGTTGTGACGATAGAAGATATTATAATCCGTTATGCGAGAATGCGCGGAAAAAAAGCGCTATGGCTACCAGGGACAGACCACGCTGGTTTTGAAACACAGGTAGTTTATGAAAAAAAATTAGAAAAAGAAGGCCGTTCCCGTTTTAAGATGAAACCGAAAGAATTATATAAAGAGATATTAGATTTTACGCTAATCAACAAAAAAAATATTATTGAGCATATAAAAAAAATGGGTGCTTCTTGCGACTGGTCGCGGGAAAAATTCACTCTGGATAAAGATATTGTAAAAACGGTGTATAAAACATTTCAAAAACTCTCAGATGACAAACTTCTATACCGCGGCAAGAGAATCGTAAATTGGTGTGTAAAACATCAGACTTCCCTGTCTGAACTTGAAACAAAATCCGAAGAACAAACAGATACTCTTTATTATATTAAATACGGACCTCTTATAATAGCAACCGTAAGACCCGAGACAAAATTCGGTGATACGGCAATCGCCGTTAATCCAAATGACGCAAGATATAAAAAATATATAGGAAAAGAAATTAAAATAGACACGCAAATCGGAAAAAATATTCTCAAAGTGATAGCCGATGATTTTGTTGAGCCTGAATTTGGCACGGGTGTGGTAAAAGTTACGCCCGCTCACGACCCAAATGACTTTGAAATCGGGCTACGGCATAATCTTGAAGTTATAGAAATTATTGATAAATACGGACGATTAAACAAAAATACCGGAAAATATGAAGGATTAAAAATAAAAGAAGCGCGAAAAATTATTGTTGAGGATTTGCAAAATGCCGGGCTTATAGAAAAAATTGACGAAAATTACAAACATACGATAAAAAAATGCTATAAATGCCTGTCAATTCTTGAACCGCGAATAATGCCACAATGGTTTGTTAGAATGAAGCCGCTTGCCAAACCTATTATTGAGGAAATTGAAAAAAATAATATTATTTATTTTCCGAAGAATTACAAAAAGATAATGTTACATTGGCTAAAAAATATAAATGATTGGAATATATCGCGGCAGATTGTCTGGGGTATTCCTATACCTGCGAAAATTTGTGAAAAATGCTCGGATGGGTTTGTTGATATTGACAATATAATCACGAAGTGCGCTTCTTGCGACGAAGATATTATCAAAGATACCGACACATTTGATACTTGGTTTTCGTCGGGACAGTGGCCATTTGCGGTATTGGGATATCCAAATTCACAAGATTATAAAACATATTATCCAACTGACATTTTAGAAACTGCGGGCGATATTATATTTTTTTGGGTTTCAAGAATGTTAATGCTTGGAAAATATATAACAGGTAAAATACCCTTTAATAAAATTTATCTGAATGGGATGGTCTTGGATGAAAAAGGAAAAAAAATGAGTAAGAGTAAGGGTAATGTTATAAATCCGCTTGACTTGACGAAACAATACGGAACTGACGCTTTTCGTATGGGAATGCTTATTGGCAATACTCCCGGAAGCAATATTGCTCTTTCAGACAATAAAATAAAGGCTTATAAACATTTTGCGAATAAACTTTGGAATATTGCAAGATTTGTCATTGAAAATACGGAAGATACCGACTTGGAAAATAAACCGAAAATCACAGAATCTGACAAAAAGATAATGGACGAACTTTATAAATTTATAGAGAATATAAATAAAGATATGGAAGAGTTTAGATTTTATATGGCGGCGGAAAAACTTTATAATTATATTTGGCATATTCTCGCGGATGTTATAATAGAAGAAAGCAAATCTATATTTAACGAAGATGATGAAAAAGCAAAATTATCCAAAAAATGGACTCTGTATCAAATACTCACGGTGTGTCTGAAACTGCTTCATCCATTTACGCCATTCGTTACGGAAGAGATATGGCAAAACTTGCCAAAAAAAGACAGTGGATTTCTTATAATTTCCGAATGGCCGAATGATAAAAATCTATAATTTATTGATAATTTGAATTGATGATTATAGATTTTTATACGATTCTAAATTTAAAATAAAATTATGCTTCCGTTTCAAACATTTTTATACGCAATTTTAGGAGGCATTATTCCCGCCCTGCTTTGGCTATATTTTTGGCTCAAAGAAGATAAAAAAAATCCTGAACCAAAAGGGCTTTTATTGTTTGCTTTTGCCACCGGTATGATTGCTGTTCTTGTTGCCATTCCTTTTGAGAAATACGCCAATACATATTTTACCGGCATATTGCTTATAATATTATGGTCGGTAATTGAAGAAATCTTAAAATTTGCCGGCGCGTATTTTTCTGTTCTTAAGAAAAAAGCTGTGGATGAGCCGATAGATATTGTAATTTATATGATAACCGTAGCGCTTGGTTTCGCGGCTCTTGAAAATACACTTTTTCTTATAAATCTCTTAATTGACGGAAATATAACAAATACAATTATAAACGGTAATTTGCGTTTCTTGGGAGCAACGCTTTTGCATACGCTCTCCTCCGCCACAGTCGGCATTATGATAGCGTTTTCTTTTTATCGCGGAGAAACATTAAAAAAGATATATACATTTTTAGGACTTATCCTTGCAATAGTGTTGCATACTTTGTTTAACTTTTTTATAATAAAAGAAAGCGGTGAGAAGATATTAACCATATTCTTTTTTGTATGGATTGGAATAGTTATTCTCATTTTGCTTTTTGAAAAAATAAAACGAATTAAAAACCCGATTTTTTATAAATAAAATATTATGACAAAAAAACCATCTTTTTTTGAAAGACTTACGGGAACTGTGAATGTAAAAGATTATGAAGCAAACGATACTGCTGAGCCGGAATACGCCGATGACGCTCGTGATACGACGCTGAATGATTTTATAGAAGAAGAAAATGGCGACGGGCAGTTAACGGTTGATGTATATCAAAATCCGGATGAAATAATAATAAAAGCCATCGTAGCTGGTGTAAAACCGGAAAATTTAGATGTATCCATAACGAGAGATATGGTAACAATAAAAGGAAGACGCGAAAATACAAAAGAAATCAGCGAGGATAATTATTTTTATAAAGAACTTTACTGGGGCGCGTTTTCGCGAACGATTCTTCTCCCGCAAGAAATTGAAGTTGAAGCGTCAACCGCGATTGAAAAACATGGACTTTTAACTCTTATATTGCCAAAAGTAAATAAAGAAAAGCAAACTAAACTCAGAGTTAAAACGGGGTAATCAAAATATCTTGAGATTATTTGTAAAATTGTATCTGATATTTAAATTATCTTGAATTACGAAACACAAAAATTTATGGTCTGGTTGAGCAAAAACATTTAGAAGACAAAGAGATTTTGCGACCCGAGGACCTAAATTTTTGCGTTTCGTAATTCACAGTTAAATTAGTTAAAAGTTATAAAGTTGAAAATTAAATATAACAATTTTTTATTTACTTGGATATTCAGTATCTAAGTTTCTTATTTAGGATTTGAGATTTTTATCAATGGTGCTTGGGGCCGGGCTTGAACCGGCGACCCTTCGCTCTTCAGGCGAATGCTCTACCGACTGAGCTACCCAAGCATATTTTTAATTTAACTACCAATTGAGTCCCGATATTTACTCGCGTCGTGGCGCGATTACAAAATCGGAATCCCAACCTCTTGTTCCGCGAAAGTGTTGGGCTACCTAAACGTTTCTATCGTGTATTAACTTACAATCTAATAATTTATATCAGATATTTAATCTATTGTCTGATATTAAATAATTTTAAAATTTCTCCGCTTTTAACACTTTCCCCTATTTTCTGAACATCATCAACTCCGCTTTGAACTCCGCTGTATACTTCAAGGAGCTGGTCTATATACGGCTGAAGAAAATAATAATACAAAACTATTGGACCGCCTAATATCAGAGTCCAATAGAAAAGACGCATAATACTGCCAATAATGGCATGCCTGCGCATTTTGTGAAGTAATTTATTATTTTCTCTCGTTAGCTCCAAAAGTTCTCTCATTTCTCTATCTGTCATCATATTTTATATTTTAACAGAAACAAAAAAAAATAGAAGCAATTTTCGCGCTAAACAATACTTTTAGCGCTTTTTAATGCCAAGAGCGAAAAGTATCGTTTGATGTATTTATTGTACCAAGCTCGAACCTATTTCCAAAACAAATGATGTAGCACGCGCGGAGCGTGTGGTGGCTCTAAATTAAGTCGTACGCTCCGATAGGAATTCCGTCACGCCGTAGCGTCCACTTCGGAATGCTGTCGGGTACGACAATATTTCTCCGTTCCCGCTCCGTCGCTCCGCCCTCGCCTCGCCACCACGCATTCTTTTTTTTGTTTGGCGCGATTTCCTTTTTTTCGGTATGGTGGTGGCGAGAGCGAGGGCGGGTTTCTCCTAAGGGAGAAACTGACGGAATTCTAGTGCTAATTCGATGGACTCGGTTTTGCGAACACTATTTTCTAGGGAAAGGATTTCGCAAAACCGAGACTAATTTTTTCGGGGGAATTCGGATTTGGATTCCGCCCGCAGAAAGGGGTCTGGGGAATGAATGCGGGTGGGAAACTTTTTGAATTTTTGGCGACGATTATTCTTCCTTTGATTTTGTTGGGATAAGATTCTCAATTATTTCAGTGGGCACAATTTCATCATATTCAAATAAAACCTGTCCGTCTTTTTCCTTCTTGAAGGAAATATGAATATTCTGATCTTTATCATCAACAGTTTCTATTTTTATATCAAATCCTTCGGCAAAATCAAACCCTTGATTATTGAGTGCGGAAACAAAAACATCTCGTTCAACCTTACCTTTTGTCTGTTCAATTACTTTAGCCAAAAATGATTCTCCGATACCTTGATGAGTGCCAAGAAAACGCTTGAGCGTATCTTCATAATTTTTACTCTCGTCTTGGGCCAATTTGTCCCAACGAGGAGCAATCGCGAGATACTTTTTCACTATCTCTGCGACTCGTCCCGCCATACCGCTATATGTTTCCGTGTCACTATTTTTAAACGGCTCGGCGAGAATGTCGCTCTGTTCAACCAAAAATTTCAAATACTCGCCATTTTTAACCGCTTCAAGCGCTTTCTTCCCGAAATCGGTTGAAAAATCTATATTAAAATCCAATCGTTTATCAATACCGATCTTGCTACCGACTTTGAGTTCTTTATTTAATTTCTCTTTTAGCTCCTCAATACTTTCGTTTCCCGTTATTTCATCCAATTGCCCGCCCATAACCAACCCTGCTGTCTGCTGAGTTCTTTTTCTCGGACTGCCAAATGCCACTACTTGCGAAATATCTGTACCTTTGGATTTTTCAACCGCTTGTCTTCTGCCTGTTTCAGTCAGTTCTATTTCTTCATCCGACTTGTTTTTATCTGATTCCTTTTCCGCATGACGAAAAAACCGTAGCTCAATTTTTGAAGTTATTATTTCTTTGGCTTCTCTGTTTTCGGGATTAAATTGTTTCGTCTCTGTATTCTCCATATTATTTTGCTTTTTCTATAATTTTCACCACTCCATTATTCGCGTCCACTTCCACTAAGTCGCCGTCTTTTAGGATTTTTGTGCAATTCCCCGTACCAACGATACACGGTTTTTTAAGCTCGCGTGCAATGATTGCCGCGTGAGAAGTGACACCACCCTCTTCTGTAACAAAAGCACTCGCAATCTCCATTGCCGGAGTATAGTCTGGCATGGTTGTGCGCGCGACTAAAATATCTCCCAGCAGAACATTTGATATATCCGCTTTACTAAATACCATTTTTACTAAACCCTTTGCCTTTCCCTTGAAAGCGATAGTGCCCTTAATGATGCCACTAGTACTAGCATTCATTTCATCACGAATTTTTTGTACAGTTGCAACATCAGTTATTACTTTTACCTCGTCGCGTGTGCGGTAGTACACGCCACTACCACGCCCAACAACAGAATCCATTTCGGGCATAAATTTACCCGAAAGAAAGTCAATAATCTCTGAATTGAGGAGATTTGTAACTTTAATTCTTGTCCAAGATTTTCCAGTTTCCTCAGCTAAATGTTCCGCAACTTTATCAAGAATACCCCGCACGGGGACCTGGAGTTTTTTCAAAAGGTCGACTCTGTCTGTTCGCAAATAGGTGTATTCGTTAATAACACGTGCCTGTAGCAAAAGAGTTTCGTCCTTGATTAAGGCCATTGTTTTCTCTAAATTTTTCTTGTTATGTTTTATTTCATCAAGAATTCTACCTCTCTCCTGTTGAGCGGTTTCTGCTGTTAATTTTGCAAATTCAGTTTTAAAATATTCCTCCTCACACAAAGGTTCAGCATAGGCATACTCCCCCTGCCACTTGTGTCGATTTACCAATTTATTAATCAATTTCTCTGAACTAGTCTGCCCACTTATCACTGCCTCGCAAATATCAAGACGCATATTCTGGTACCCATACAACTTAACTGGAGAGGAAACGATGTGATTTATTTCTTCCCACTGATCTGGGAGTTTCTTTTTTAGAAGTTCTATAAATTTAGGAACCAGAATCTTTTCAATAGGGATTGGCATCCAAGTATAATCACCAAGCCCCGCCATTACTTTTAGTGCCTTTTTATATAAAGCAAGGAGTTCTTGTTTGTCGGAGCTTGCTTTCAGAATTTCTTTACCAGCACTTTCAAAATCCTCAGTGAGTTTTTTGTAATTTTTTAGATGAATATCAAAACCTTCAGTGGTTGAGATGATGCTGATAAGGAAATCAAAAAGTTGTTTAGTGAAGACTGAATCAACATAAATTGCACGATTGGTTCCTTCGAGGGGAACGGTCATAACACGGAGATGGGGAATATCCATATACTTTTCAAAAAGTGTATAGGCAATCTCATCACGGAGAACAGACTGGGGGCGAGAGAAGGTGAGTGTGAATTTTTTTAAATCGGGGATAATATCTTTTTGCTCCGTCCTCGGCGACAGTGTCGTAATTGGACGGCTCTGTACAACATAAAACTTGCTTGCCTCAAAAGCCCACTCAATGTCGCAAGGAAAGCCGTAATGTTTTTCAATGCCGAGAATGATATTTGATAATTCTAGAATTTGTACTTCACTTAACACCTGCGATGATGCTTTTGGTTCTGGAATTGTTTGCCACTCATTGCCACCGCCCTTTACGCGATAGAGAGCGCGCGCTTGGGTATTTATATTTACATCTATAATGCGACGCGGTTCTTTTTCCACGACATAACTATCCGGTGTAATTTGCCCCGAAACAATCGCCTCGCCAAGTCCCAAGCCAGCTTCAATGATAAGTTGATTTCTGTCCTCGGTGACGGGATGAACGGAAAAAGCGATGCCGGAAATTTCAGAATTGACCATTTTTTGAACTACGACTGCGACGGATATTTGAGTGGTGTGCAAACCCTTTTCAAAACGATAGAAAATGGCGCGGGGAGTAAAAAGAGACGCCCAGCAGTGTTGGACTTTTCCTATTAGATCTTTCTCGGTGGTATTAAGAAAACTATCAAGCTGTCCCGCCCATGCGTGCTCCTGCCCGTCTTCGGCGGTAGCCGAAGAACGAACAGCAACATATTCGGTGTTTAAGTTTTTGAATTGTTTTTTGATCTCGTCGGCAATGCTTTCCGGCATTGTCGCGCTTTTGATCAATCCTTGGATTTGGTCCGAAGCGCTTTCAACTGTGTGTATCTCCTTATGATCAACTTTACCCAAAATGGCGTCTATCTCTTGAACGAGATCGGCGTCTTTTATGAATTGGTCAAAGGTAGAAGAAAGCACAACAAACCCGGGCGGAACCGGAATGCCTGCTTGCGTCATTTCGCCAAGCGAGGCACCTTTGCCACCAGCAATAGGAGCGTTATCTTTGCTTAATTTTTTGAAGTCGCGAGTCAATTCCATAATGCTTGTATTTTATCATTTTTTCTGGTTTTTTAGAAGTCGGTCGCCAAAAATTCAAAAAGTTTCCCGCCCGCGAAAATTCGGAAAAGTGGCGCCTGCCCGCCGAAGCCTCGGCGCATACGGGGAGCCACGCCGCTGACAATTTCAAGTTTTTCTTTGGCGGCAAATTTTAAACTAAATCCTTTTTCTTCTCCTCAAACTCTTTTTTGTCAATCTCACCCTTGGCGTAGCGCTCCTGCAAAATTTCTAGCGCAGATTTCTCACGATTGTGAGTATCACGAGATTGGTTCGTGAACCATTTAATAAGCGCGATAATCCCCACGATTATCAATACCCACCAGAGAATCATAAATATCCAGCCAAAAGAAACAAAAGGTATAAATCCAAAATTCATCATATTGTTTGTTGAATTATTACTATTAAAGGGAGACGACCACCCTCCCCACATCATATTTATCATAGGCATCCAGCTGTCGCTGATTGCTGGAAATGCTGTTGATGTATTGCAACCGGAAATACGCATACCCATAACAATATGGATTTGTTCCTCGCCTTCCTCGTCGCGCATCTGTATCATCATGGCGTTCATGGCGGCGTGCGAATTTCCAGCCATCTGTCCCATAAAGTATTCGCCAAGAACCCCGAATTGCTCATTGCTTAAATTCTCGCATGCGATTTCTTTGGCTTGAAGTTGACCCCAAAGCTTTTTTCCTTCCTGTTCTTCGCGAGCAGTGTGCTCAACCACCTCTTCCCAATCTGCCGAGGAATTGGAAAATCCGCCCATCATTTCTTGAGCAAAAGAAAAGTTGGGGAATAAGGCAAAACCGAAAACAAAAATAAAAGTTGTGATAAAAAAATATTTTTTCATATAATTATATTTTAGCCTTTTTTATTCCCACAACAAGCCAGTACGAAAGATATCCGAGAAGACCGAGTTGAATTGTGGGGGTTAAGCCGACGAAAAGAATTGGAATTATGGGCATATATTCATTATATACCCATCTTTCTGTGCGAAGAGCGTGCAATTCAATTAATATCGCAACCACGATGCCGATAAAAATAATAATCCAATTTTTATTTCTTAATTTTGCGATAAATACAAATGGAAAGGACAGAAAAGTTATAATAATTGCATCAACAACAGAGGCTCGTAAAAGAATAGCCTCAGTTATCGTGCCGCCCATATAACCAGCATAAAGGTAAAAATGTAAATTTTCCCAAATTAGGTTAAAGGAAAAAGACAAAAGAAAGATAAAAAAGATTTTTTTCATATAATTCTATTTTAGATTATTTTTTTGTGAATGTCTATTTTTTCTACGACAAATGCCCGTAAGGTAAAATAGTTGAGTAATTATTTATTTTTTAAATTAAAACCACTTCCATAGCCAATATTTTTCAAACAATATTTTGTTCCAATGCCATATTCTTCCAGGACATTTCATTTTTATTGCCGGAGCTGGCGTATTATAGAAATTGCCATAGGCAAAAGCAGCTTTACCAAAACCTGTTTCCAAAAAACAGCTGGCGTTGCCATTGTATTTTTTATTAGCAGGCAATCCTTGTAATTCCCGGACAATATTTTCCGCAACCACTTTTGCTTCATAATGCGCAAAAACTCCAGCTTTTGGACGAGGTTTACCAGAAGCAATAGTTGAGGCAATTACATCGCCAATCGCAAAAATTTTATCATACTTTGTTTTCAGAGTTTCTTTATCAACAGAGATCCAGCTTGCTTCATTTCCAAGCCCAGAATTTGTTATCACTTTTGGTCCTTGATGAGGTGGAATAAAAATGAGCAAATCAAAATTGTCGGTTTTGCCATTTTCAAATTTAAGCTCTTTTTTCTCTGGATTAACCGAGTTTAGTTTTGCTTCGGGATTAAAACCAATTTTTCTTTTTGCTAAAATTTTCGCAACTGCTTTTCCAATATCCGACCCAGCAGCTGGAAGTGGCAATGTCTCGGGCGTATAAATATTTATTTCCGTTTTGTCACCAATGCCTCTTTCCTGAAAATGTTCATTGAGCAAAAATGCAGCTTCATATGGCGCGGCAGGGCATTTAAAAGGCAGAGAAGAAACAACGATTGCCACCTTGCCTCTGGATAAATTCCCTAAATCATCTCGCAATCTTTCCACCTCTTTTAACTCATAAAGATTATAGCCGCTTTGTGTAAGACCGGGTATTTTCTCGGGCGCGAGTTCTGCGCCAAGAGAAATGATTAAATAATCGTATCGCAAACTTTGATTTTGTGTTTTCACAAGTTTGTTTTCCGTATCAATTTTGATTATTTCCTCATTAATAAATTCAATGCCTTTTCGTATCAACAGAGAAAGCGGCTTTTGGATTTTTTCTGTTTGGCGCTTACCCAGCATAAGCCACAAAAAAGAAGGGGCGTAAATATGATTCGGGTTTTTATCAATCAAAATTACTCGCGTCTTTCTGCCAGTTTTTTTCTTTAATTCATTCGCAGTCACGAGTCCGCCAGTTCCGCCGCCTAATATAATGATTGTTTTTTGATTAGTCATGATTAGTTAAAATTTTTCAAAACCTATGATAATGACAATTTTACCAATTTTAATCAAATGCGCTGTTGGTCAGTTAATACATAAAACACTTAATTCTGCCCCCCACAAAAAATCACGAAGTCAAATTTGGTGCAGTATTCTTGAATTAGTCTGAACACATTTTTCCGAAAAAATCCCCAGCGAAAATTCGGAAATCGCGGGTTCGCCGCGCCGATAACAATTTCAAGTTTTTCTTTGGCGACATTAAATCTAAGAATTCGCAATGCGAATATCTAAATAATAACGAATTTTTATGAAAATAACAATGATTTTAATTTTAAAAAAATAGAGCCCCAAGTATTCTGCTTGGGGCTCGTCGGATGTGAAGCTCTCTGGTTCGAGAGCTTTGTATATTCGGTCACTTCTTCAGCAATAAGTACGCCCAGAAGATGGAAATGACCGTTGCTATGGCTGTCCTATTCCAATCTCCTTGAAATACAGAAAGGATTCCTAGGGTAGCTACTAAAATTACAGAAAGAACATTTCCTGCAATCAATACTTTTACCTTCATCGTTTTTCTCCTCCTCTTAATTTTTCACGATTACCTCGTGATATGGTTTATCTATTGCGATTTACGATAACACTTAATTTTAACATAATGGCAGGAAAAGTCAAGCCCGAGTAATGACCTAAGCAAGGTTTAGGTCAGAATCTACAAAAATAGAAATTTTATATATTAAACTCGCCCAAGAACTGTCCGTAGACATCAAGAATTTTTGCCAATGCGGCACGATTTATATCTGAAAACCATCCCACGGTTGAGTCGGTTCGGGATTTAAATTTTCCGAGTTCTTTATTAAATTGAGAGAGTTTTATGACCTGATTCCAAATATAAAATTTGAACCATGCCGGATACGCCACATCTTCTTCGGTCAGATACTCTACCCACGAATCCAAAGACGCTTTTTGGTCTTTTATGGCGGTTTCCATCATGCGTTCGCGCATCTCCTCTGAAATCTCAACGTTTCCATGTCCCTGCTCTCGCGCTATGCGCTTTTGAAGTTCAAAGTAGCTGCCCGGGAAATTCTCGCGCTTTATGATGAGCGCGTCATATATCTTGTCCCGGAACATTTCAAGATTGCGCTCGCGTTTCCGTTCGTCCTGATTGAGAAAAATGTTCTCGAGCCGATCCATATAAGCCTCTATGCGCTCGGCCGGGTCATTTGGCATCTTTTTTTCACCGGTGCGATCCTCTTGCCGTTCCGACGGCTCGGTTAACCTCCGGAGAGGTCTGCAATTCGGGGTTTTTGAGATGGAGGGGATGCTTTTCCATATTTATGATTCTACCATTTTTTATATTTTCCCGAAACCCGCCGAAAATTAAAAAAGAATCCTCCGCGGATTCCTCCCGCACTCTCCTGCGCGGCGGAACGCCCTGCTCCAAAACAAAAAGAGCCGAGGCAAAGTAAAATCCTTTTCCTCCCGCAAAAATAGTTTCGCTTTGCTTCGTCTGCGTTGGTAGCCCCGCCACACTGCCCGAATACTTGGAGGGCAGAACACCAAAAAGAAAAATGTCCTTTCCATTTTAGAAAAAATCCACCCCACGCGAAAAACAAAAGAGCAAGGAACTTTTTCTTTTTGGGGTTGCCGAGTGAAGCGAGGCGGCGGCGGGGCTTTCTCGGAGCGTAGGATTTAATTTAGAGCTACCACGCGCTCCGCGCGTGCGATATCATTTGTTTTGGAAATAGGTTCTAACTTGGTACAATAAAGACACAATTCGTAACTTGGTCGGAAAATTCCCCCGCGCACAAGCACGCGGGGGAATTTTCCGACCAAGTTATGAATTGTGCTCTTGGCAGGAATTGAACCCGCATTAGTCCCTTAGGACGGGACTGTTCTGTCCGTTGAACTACAAGAGCATTGTTGCGAATAATATTATCAAATAATACACGCAATCGCCATAAACAATCGCGTGTATTTATTTTAAATTATTTTTCAATTAAATTTTATTTATATGCCAAGCGCGCTTAAAATCTTATCTCTGTCAAAACCTATCATCATTTCATTATCTATAAAAATAACGGGAACACCCATTTGTCCGCTTTTCTCTATCATCTCTTTCCGTTTTTCCATATCCTCTGATACATCATAATTTGTATATTCAATCCCCTTTTCCTTAAAAAACTCTTTTGCCATCTGGCAAAAATGACAAGTTGGCGTGCTGTAAATAACTATATTTTTTGCTCCGCCTGATGTCTCTTTTATATTTTCCATATTATTTTTTTATAACCACTATTACATATTGAAATTAATATTTAACAGGGTTTATATCTATTAATTAATTTAATATATTTATTATAACATATGTGTCAAACGCGTAAAATTGTTTCAAAATATTTAAATTCTATTTCTATATGCGAGATAGGAGAATTGAACTCCTGTCTGATGCTTGGGAAGCATCTGTTCTGCCACTAAACTAATCTCGCATTATTAAAATAAATCTTTTAATCTTTGCCAAAAACTTTTTTCCGCGATATTATTTTTTATATTTTCCTCTTCAGGATTATCTATAATTAAAACAACACTTTCACCTTTCTTACCAACTTCAAATTTGCTTCTTATTTCTTCTTCAATGCCTTTCTCCGAGCTTAATCGTTTGATTTCATCACTCAAATCTTTTTCTCTTTTTTTAAACTCGTATAATATATTTTTTTGCTCTATTCTTTTCAATCTTGTATCTCTTTCTTTCTTATACATATCAAATACGCTAAAAGAAAGCTTAATAACAATAAGCGCTAATATTATTAAAGATAGTTTTGAGTAAAGTAATCTCTTAAATTTTCTTTTTTCATGAAAATCCATAATAAATTTGCGGTAAAATATAAATTAAAATTATGAATTAGTTTAAC
>Ga0209343_10005946_pt1 | contig 14689 bp, 15 predicted proteins | sample RifCSPlowO2_02_FD_184026 | JGI IMG/M metagenome (GOLD analysis project Ga0209343, IMG submission 184026) | Groundwater microbial communities from Rifle, Colorado - Rifle CSP2_plank lowO2_0.2 (SPAdes) (version 2) | ecosystem: Environmental > Aquatic > Deep subsurface > Groundwater | place... | reverse complement strand
TCCCTCGATCCGACTCCTCTTTCAAAGTTAAAAACATCACTCCGAAAAAACAAACAAAAATACTTCACTTTTCTTAAACACCCCGGTATTCCCATCGACAACAACAAAGCCGAGAGAGCTTTGAGGCGCTTGGTGATCAAAAGAAAAATATCCTTCGGATCCAAAACCCAAAGAGGAGCGGAAACCACAGGAATTTTAGCTTCAATCATTATGAGCTTAAAGTGGAACAACCCCAATGACTGGTTCCAAAAGTATTTAAAGTTGGGCACTTGAAATATCGCTAAAAACAAGGAGATTTTGGGAGGTGTGGAGAGTTACTTTACAATGTATTGACAGTTTGTGACAAAAACCCTAATATCAAATAGGAAGTCCGGGATCATCACGCCATGAGAATTGCTTTGGGTGCAAAAAGTTAAATTGGAGTTCGGATAAACATCCAGCCCTATGGATTATTCGGTGTGAAGATCTAGCACAACAAAAAATATGAAAAAACCGCCTGGTAAGAAGTATATGACAAAAGGAACGAGTGTTTCTTTGTGTAATTACAACTCATGGTGCCCTGCTGTCAGCTTTGACGGGAGGAAAGTTACGATCGAGGACAAAAAGGACGGAAGATCCATTTCCTTCTCGAAAACGGAGTGGAATCGACTCCTTTCTTTTGTGGGGAGGGGGAAGATTGCACCCGTGAAGTAATCTGGATCCTATTCATTGAGAACCCGTACCTTTCGAGATACGGGTCGTTTTTTACCAATAGATGTCTTATGAAAAAAAATACCGAAGGATCAGTTTGCAAGTCGTCCCTCTTTCTTATCGTTACTGAGAGATGTAATCTTGATTGTACTTACTGTACTTTCAAGAAAGATAAGAGAGAATCAGAGAGGATTCCTGTGATGACACCAGACATCGTTGAGTCTGGCATCAAGGTGTGGCTTGGTATGGAGAGTTTAAGAAAAAACATTGCTTCTAGACTATCTGTCATTTTCTACGGCGGTGAACCACTACTTAATCCTGCGGGAATTTTCGCTGGCCTTGAATTTATCCGTACGCTAGAGGACACTGGCCGCTTGGAAGGAAAGGTTCTCGAAAAAAGAATTATAACCAACGGAACATTGGTGGAAGGAACGCCTCGCGAAGTACTTCGCCAATTCAAGGAAATGCGAGTGGGCGTCACTGTATCCTTGGATGGCCCACGTTGGGTTCATGACGCTTACCGTAAGTCTCAAGATGAAAAGGGAAGCTTTGGTAGGATCATCAAGGGGCTTACCATCTTGAAAGAAGCCGGAATAGAAGTTGGGTTGTCTGTCACACTAACACCACTCAGTATTATGACTATTAGCGAGACAGTGGCGCTAGCCGAAAAATTCGATGTTAAAGGTATAGGAGTGAACCCACTGATTGGACAAGGCATGCGGATCTTGCAGGATATTCCGCTAGAGAAATATGTTAAGCAGGCGGCACAAGCATCCGTCACTTGCTTCCATAAAGCCAGAGAGGTTGGCATCCGTGAGGATCGAGTATCAGATAAACGGGATGCTTTATCAGGTCTTGGTTCGTGTGTTGATTGCCTGGTTCCTTACGGTGGACAACTTGCCGTATGGCCAGACGGTACCGTTGGTGTTTGTCAAGCTCTCAAAGAAATATCTATCGGGAATGTCGGCAATGACCCCCCGGTGATGTCTCGTAAAAGAGAAGAGATAGCGACAATATGGGCGGGGAATCTACCTATGTTCCGTGGGGAATGTTCGGAGTGTGGTTCGCGGGCAATTTGTGGTGGCGGTTGTGCTTTCAGCGCACTCACTATTGACGGCAGTCTTTCAGCAAGAGACAACGTTTTGTGTGAGTACACGAAAAAAATCCACCAACTCATTGTTTCAGAAAATGCAATATCGTGATTTGCACAGAAGGCAGGAGCGATTTTCTCTCCTGCCTTTTTATTTTGTAATCGTCAGTCTTTAAATAAGATGTCAAGTTTTAAGCAGACTGTTGGTTTGTTACAATATATTTCATGAAAGAAATAGTTATCAGCGCGCCGGATGAAGAGCGTCTGATGGCTGAGTTGCAAAATAAATCTGATCCAGGTAACTTGAGATTGAGACGTTTCTTGGAAATGCCAGACTTGTCGCGAAATGCCAATAACCCCATACACGAGATTGTGGAGAGGATTTTTAGTTTACCCGATTTCAAAGACTGCGATATTGTTCGTGTGCCAGAGATAATTCCAGTAAAGGAGTGCTTCGATTTATTTAATTTTCCGCCCAATCACCCCGCAAGGAACGCTTCCGACACCTATTTCTTGAATTCAGAATTTATCTTACGTCCACACACGACAGTTATGTGGTATTACTATTTACTGTCGCCCGAAGTTCAGAAAAAAATCAAAAATAATGAGGATATCTCAGTCATTTCTTACGGTAAGGTTTACAGAAAGGATGAGATAGACAGAAATCATATGAACGTCTTCCATCAAATTGACGGGCTTTTTCTTTGCCCGGTGAGTAGAAGAGAAGTAAAGTTGGACGATTTGAAGGATATACTGGCAAAGATAGTAAGATCCGTTTATGGATCGGACATTGATTACCGCTTCAATCCGGATAATTTTCCATACACATATCCGAGTCTGGAGATGGAAGTTAATGCAAGTGGCCGTTGGATTGAGGTTTTGGGGGGAGGACTGGCTCACTCCAAAGTACTAGAAAACCTCGGTTTGAACTCGAAATTGTGGAACGGGTGGGCTTTTGGTTTTGGACTGGAGAGGTTGGCCATCTTGAGCATGCGTTTGCCCGATATTCGTCTTTTATGGTCACAGGATGAGAGGGTATTGCGCCAGCTTCATCTCGGCAACGTCTATAAAGACGTGAGTAAATATCCTCCGATCACCAGAGACATCTCTTTTGTGGTTGATGCCGATTTCATCCCGAATGATTATTTTGATCTGATTCGTGATCTCGGTGGCGGTTTGGTGGAAGATGTTTCATTGCTGGATAAATACGAAGATCCGAAAAAGTTTTCTGCCGGAAAGATTAGTTATACTTACAGGATTGTTTATAGGTCAAATGAACGAACACTCGACAAAAGTGAAGTTGAGCCAATTCAAGATAAAATCGTCAGCGAGACCAAACGTCAGTTTGGAGCACAGATAAGATGATGTACCGGTACTTTCTTACGTATATTACCTTTATCATCGGTTATAATATTGGGCGATACTCGATGCCCGTTTTGTGAAAGTGAAAAAAGAAAATTTAGTCCACTCACTCGCAGAAGTTAAATTGGGGAAAGACTGGTATATCTTTGACATCTCCAACCCTAGAAGCGTTCCCGAGAAAGGCGAATTGAAATCAGGAACGGAATGGAACGGGTGGTCGCTATGGAGAAAAGGCAGAGACGCTTGGAATCTCGGTCTCGTTAATTTTGAATCAATCAGGCGAATAAAGAATTAGGCCATTATTTTCTTCGTCGCCAACCGAACGACGCGCAGTACAAAATCCGCACCCTTTTTTTCAACAAAATCCCATGCGACTCGGTATGCGGTGTTGGTGTTATTATCAACGGGCTCTTGGAAATCCAAGTCGCGCATTTCTTTTTTAAGTTGGCGCAGTATCGCATACACCGGAATGTGTCTGGCGACACAATCATCTTCCACCGAAAAAACTGTTTTAAGATCATTCACCGAGATGAGTTGTGTGTTTTCTCGGAACAATATATGAATCAGCTCGTGGGTAAGCGCCACAACAAACTCTTCGGGAAGAAGGCGGGAACGGATGACAAGCGGACTTGAAAGATTGCGATGAGTCCGATTGACGATATGACAGATATATTCCTTGTTGGGGAATCTCAAACCTGTTTCTTTTTCAAGTATTCTGGTAACCAATTCACCTTTATCCAACCATATCTCACGAAACAACCGTACGCGCTCATCCACCTCTGAATCTGGAAATAGTGTTGTTCCCGGATAAGACTTTTCCGTCCAAGCCAGAAATACGGGGTCTAGCAACTTTGAACGTTGAATGACGACTTTCATCAAGATTTCCTAAAGATTCATGCCGAGTAGAGAGGGGATGGGGACGGTTTTGCCATCCACCACAAAACTTCCGCGAGCCGGATACTTTTTGGAGAGATATTCGTCGGTTGGTAAGCCGTTCATGCCAAAATTATACCGCCAAAACCGAGGAGCGTAAAATGCTTAACAAAAAATGCCACTCCTGATGAGAAGTGGCAAGCTATTGGTGGGTACGACGGGACTTGAACCCGCAACCGATGGTTCCACAAACCAGTGCTCCACGCTTTTGAGCTACGTACCCACCTAAAACAAACTGGGGTGATTCTAATGAATCACACTAAAAAGTCAATACTGTTTTGACTATATCTGTAATTCGGGCAAAAGGTGTCTCCACCTGTCGACGTTTAGCCATATCTTTGATTTGGGCAACCTGTTTGGTTTTTTCCGTCCCTCCGGCAATGATAACGACCGGCACCGCTTGCTTGGTGGCGTAAGTGAGTTGCCCTTTTAGGGAATTTTCCTTTCCCAGATACAACTCGCTACGGACTTTATTACTTCTCAACAAAGCAACGATCCTCTGGCAATAATCCTCAGCCTGATCGTCAAAGTTTAATACGAGGACTTGTGTGACTGTCTTCTCTTTCTTGATGAGGCCTAGTTTGTCCATGGCCGCAAATAGTCGGTCAACGCCAACCGAAGCGCCTGTTGCCGGCACGCTTCTTTCTCCAAATCTGGCAACAAGGTCATCGAATCTGCCACCGGAAAAAACACTGCCGATTTCTGAAATGCCGGTAAGTGTCGTTTCAAAAACTGGGCCGGTGTAATACCCGAGCCCGCGCGCGACTGACAGATCAATTCGCCACATTTGATCTGGTACACCTAAAGATTTGACATGGCTAATGATTTCTCGCAGTTCATTACTGCCCTCCTCAATACTAGAAGAGTCGGCACCCAACCCTGCCAGACGGGCAAGAGTTTCTTCCTGCGAATCGGAACGAATGTCTATGAACCGCTTTAACTTATCGGTTTGTGAATCACCCAGATTAAGTTTTTCGACCAGCTCCATTTTAACCCCCTCCCAACCAATCTTGTCCAACTTGTCGATTGTCCTTAATACTTCAGCATTTGAAGTTTGTTCAAGCCCGACGAACGATGGTAGACCGTTGAGAATTTTGCGATTATTCACTTTGATCACGAAACGACTTAGACCTAAAGCGACCAGCGTTTCGTACATTAAAGCGATGATTTCGGCATCGGCACTGGTTTTATTTGAACCGACAATGTCAGCGTCGAACTGCACAAATTCACGGAAACGACCGGCTTGAGGTTTTTCACCGCGCCAAACTTTGCCAATCTGGTATCGTTTGAATGGCTTTTCCAATTTGTCACCATAAGCCGAAATGACTCTGGCTAAAGGGACAGTTAGGTCAAACCGAAGAGCAAGCCCCTCCTCTCCCGCCCTTAAACCTGCCCGAAAAATTTGCATCCGGAAATTTGGGTCACCGCCCGTCAGAATTTCTTCTTTCTCCAAACCCGGTGTGTCTAGTGGAACAAAACCAAACCGCTCAAAAACGCCACGTATAGTATCGAACATTCTTTGTCTTGGTATCATGTCTTCCGGCAGATAATCACGGAATCCACCAGCCAATTCGGGATTGATGTATTTACTCATAGTATTTGTTGGTTCTAATTTTCAAGGTTCTTATTATAACCTATATTAGCTATCAGTATTTGTCAATGGTTTATGTTTTTATAAAAAGCCCGCCTTTCAAGTCGCTCTTGGAAGGCGGGATTGATTCTTTCTGCTATGAGAAACAGCTTATCTTTCTCATCAACTCAATTACCCCAGCCGTGTAATTCCTACTAGCCACAATCTGACATTGTCGTTTAAATTGCTCATTGGCATTTCCTACGGCACAATGGATAACTGAGTCGTTCTTGTAGTAATCAGTTAAACTGTCACCTATGGCAAATATCTGGTGAGTGGGATACCAGCGTCGCAATGTCGGCAGGGCCAACGACTTGTTGGTTTGATTGTGGTGTATGATGCATATCCCGCATTTTGCGTTTAGATCGATATGCGTATTATCCGCGAGTATTCTGGATTCATCACGCAAAATTCGCCTCGCTTCGTCGCAAACCATACTTAATATTGCCCGATCGGTTCGCCAAAGGTTTGCTATTTTTCTATAAACATAGAAGCTCAAACTGGCTCTGCGGGAATTGTTAACGAGCACAGCCTTACTTGAACTACAGTTATTGCACGGCAGATTAGGAAACAATCGTGATATTTCATTTACATCGCCGTGGATTACCAGAACTCGCGGGTCAATCAGTAATTTTTTGACGAATTTTTTCCTAACTACCGGAAAAATGGAGGTTTGTTTGATGGTTAAAACTCCATTACCAATATCTGGTCCACGAGTCAGATAAGCCCCTTTCTCAGCCACAATAGGACCGGAAAGGCCACATAACTTTTCGTATGCCGATATTGTTTCCGCAGAAGAGTCCGAGCTTATCCCGATAGTAAGACTGCGGGATTCAGCTTCTTTCAGCGATTTCTTAAGATGTTCCAATGGAACATTCAAGTGGTATTCATCATCGATTAAAGTCCTATCAAGGTCCAACAACACTAGTTTTTTCATGTCAACCTTTCTTTGATTAAGATACATCATTTCCAGTAACAATGTCAAGGTTATTTAGCAGATAATTCTTAAAATCATTTGTCTGCACCTTTTGCGCTATTTTTACTGAATATTTGCCATTAAGAAAAATTTCACCTTCTTTTATTCCGTCAACTGATATACCGATTTTGACATCAGAAAATGAAAGGAGATTTTTGTTATCCGTCGCTGATACAACAAGTGGATCATATAGTTCAAATTGCCGCTTCTTCGGGTATCCGAAAAAACGGTACCAGTTCGTAATAGCTTCTTTGATAAATTTATCTGTAGGAGTCACCACGCGAATAAGCGCGGCTTCTTTATCAGAAATGATACACTGATTCGTAACATCAAGTGGAATAATACGCACATCTTTTATATTTTCAAACACAATACGGACCGCTTGCGGGTCTTGAAAAAAATTATACTCTGCGTATTCGGTTTGATTACCGGGAACATTAAGCGCCCCGCCCATTATGTAGACGACTTTTATATTTCTGGCAATCTCTTTATTTTTCTTGAGAGCACTGGCTAGATTTGTCGGGGTTGCAAGACAAACAATCACCATTTCATTTTTTTTGGCAGTTTCAATAATGAAATCATCCGCCGCAAGATTTTCTGGTTTACGGTTGTTTTCTATCTGGACATCACAAATCCCATTCGTGCCGTGATAATCATACGCGTGGACAAATTCACTATTTTCAATCGATTTGGATGCACCGGCGTAAACGGGAATATCCCATCTAGCAAGATCTAACACCTTCAGAGTATTTGATGTAGCGTCTTCCAATCTGACATTGCCACCACAAGTAGTTATTCCAATTACTTTTTCTCTCAGGGTTTTTGAAGCAAGAATAATAGCTAGGGCATCATCAATACCGGTGTCGACATCAATTATATATTTGTAATTTTTATTACTCATTTTTATTATTTTTGTTTTTTAAAGGTTAAATTAAAAATGCCCTTCTATCCGGGGCATTTTGTTTTCAGGTTATCTCCAAAAGTTCCCGCAAAATTAACCACAAAACATCCCCGGAGAAAAAACCCGATGATGGTTTAGAATAAAAATTTCGCGCAGACATTTCATGAAAAGAATTGTATCGTAAATCAGTAAGACAATAAACTTGACAAAACCATCTTTTGTTTCTTATTGTTTTGACAGAGTTGCCTAATTGTAGTAACTTTTGAATAGAAATTTATCTGGTCATGTTGTGTTATTGACTGGAGAAAAAGTTCTAAAACAAAACAAAGTAGATACGGGGATGCCTATGACGCCTATTCGACATAGTAAAGAACAAACATATGTAGTTACACACGATCTCGGTGAGAGAATTGAGAATTTGCAATTGCTCGGGTTAAAAACACCTGGGGCAAGCGATCCATTCTTTCTGGAATTTCACAACAAAGTCAAAGACGCGCTAGCCGTCATTTTGCCTGAGGTGAAAATTGTCACTTATGATATGAAGCGGCTTGTGACAGATGTGTGGACGGAGGCAATCCGCATTCAAAGAAGTATCAAGGACGCAATTGTTGTCAGTAGCTGCGCCGAGGTAGCTTCTGCAAGAAGGGGGCACACAATCGAGGTGAATCGTTTGGTTGACGAGAACGGCAAGATAATTGGCCTAGGTCCGAGACCTGGTAATCCTCCGATTGGAGAACAAACCAAGGGTGTCGCCACTGTTGCAAATGGTAATCCAGTTGTGCTGGCAGAAGACGGCGCCTTTACAGGTGGCACTTTGGAATATATCCTTGGCAGGCTTGAAAGCAGGGGGGTGAAGGTTGCGGTAATAGTGACCGGAATTTGTTTCCCTGACGCAATCGAGAACATCCGCAGGACGTTTAGCGGAGAAATCGTGGTGGTCGAGGAGATTGAAAAGCCATACGAATGGATGCCCGATCACGACTTCGTACCATTTGCACCAAACTGCGGGCGGGTTTTCGGAGAGCATTTTGGGAGCGAGACCTTGCCATGTTATAACCACGAGGGTATCTCCTACTGCTTCCCATATGTCAAACCATACGGTGATCCCGTCGATTGGGCGAGTATCCCCGTTGAACACGCTTCACCATTCTCATTAATGTGCCTGCTTGAAGCTCTAAAACTTTTCAAGCGGATTGATGAGATGAATGGCAGACGGATTACAGCAATTGATCTAGCAGGATCAATGCCACGTGTTTCAGTTCCAATGGTAATGGGCAGCAGACAACTCCCTGATGCTGAAATGCCAATCACAGACTTCTTGCATGAAGCTTGCGAGGAACTCGCATGAGACGCTCCACAACAAGGGTGCGCGTCCGAGAACGACACCTTTTACCAAGGTTCCGGAGACAGCGACACTGTTTGATCAAAAGTCCGAACAGTATGGCACTTTCTATCTTGAAAGTGCCTTTTTATTTGGTTATATTTATTCTATGGACAGGGACAATATAAAGAAAGATAGCGATTTACTGGAGAGTGTATTGGACGCGGATCAGCGATCTACCAATGACTTCAAAAGGAAGATTATTTCCAAGGACGGTTTGGTTTACATAAACAAAAAACATCTAGCTATTGTCAAAGAGATCACCGGCAAATATGGAGTAGGGGAAGTGGCAAAATATTCCCAAAAAGCCTACAAATGCGTAATCGTGATAGCATTGCACTCGGGCGATGTAGAATTCCTCAAGTCTTTAACCAAGGAACTACAAAATACCACGGATTCATACGTTGAAAGACGAGACATAGCTTTTCTTACGGACAAGTTAAAGATTTTACAAAACCGACCGCAAATGTACGGGACACAATATAAAATCAAAAAAGACGGAGTGGTCGATTTTATTGATATAGAAAGACCTGACGAGGTAGACAGAAGGAGGGAAAAACTGGGTATGGAAAGTTTCGAAGAATACAGAAAAATGATCGCGAAAAATTCTTATAAATAATTATTGGATCATAAATGTCCATCAAAATTCACACCCTCGACGCGGTAAAAGATATAATTCCGTTTACGGAGAAATTGAAATCAGTAGCAAAATCTGCGGTGTCTTCAGTTAAAAAATTACTCCCGATCAAGGATGTAGACATAGTTTTTTACGACAACCCCGGGGCGACGTTTGATGAAGGAGAGATTGGGGGGATAGGAGGGTTTACGCAAAACGCTCACACGATGTTCATTTCACTAAATCCCCGTCATCCGAATTTTAAAAACGCTCTTGGAAACGAACTCTTTTTTATGCTCGCGCATGAATTAAATCATACGATTCGTTGGCAAAAACAAGTGGAGGGCGACACTTTACTTGAAGCCATGATCTTTGAAGGTCTCGCCGACCATTTTGCGATGGAGGTGACAGAAAGAAAAGAACCGACTATGTATTCAGCCGCACTGACGCCTGGACAAAAGAAAACTTTTTTTGAAAGGGCCCAAAAAGAGTGGAAAAATCCTACATATCACCACAACGAATGGTTTTACGGCTCTGAGCCAAAAATCATTCCACGATGGACAGGGTATACATTAGGATACGATCTTGTCGCAAACTATTTGCGAGCGCATCCAGAAACCCTCCCGTCCAAACTCGTCCGCGCCGATGCGACTTTGTTTATTGAACATATGTAATCCAGATCAAGATTTTATTTCACCACCCCCAACTCGCGGCCGATCTCGCCTAAATTCTTTACGAGCACATCAATCTGCTCTTTGGAATGTTCGCAGGTTACGGTGAGGCGGAGGCGAGCGGAACCCTTCGGAACGGCCGGCCAGCGGGCAACCGGCACGAAGATGTTACGCTCCAGCAGGGATTGGCTTAATTTCATAGCTTCTTTTTCGTCGCCAATAATGATTGGGATTATTTGTGTGCTTGAATTTCCGGTGTTGAATTTAAGTTCATTCAATTTCTCCCGCAGATATTTGGCATTTTCGAGTAGTTTTTCTCGTCGCCACGTTTCTTTTTCAACCAAATCAATCGCGGTGATCAAGCCATAAACGACTGGCGGTGATATTGGCGCGGTAAAGATAAACGAATCCGCGCTGATTTTTAGATAATCAATTACGTCTTGGCTACTTACGACAAATCCTCCAACCCCACCATACGCTTTCGTAAAAGTGCCCATAATGACATTGGTTTTACCTTCAACATTGAAATAGTCTTCAATGCCTCTGCCGTGCGCTCCAAGGATACCGGTTGCATGAGCATCATCAACGTAAGTCATGGCGTTATATTTTTCGGCCAACTCTAGAATCTGGGGCAGGGGAGCGATATCTCCGTCCATGCTAAACACACCGTCAGTGGCAATAATCTTTCTGTGCGTAATCGGATATGCTTTTAGTTTTTCTTCGAGATCGACTGGATCACAGTGCTTGTATACAACTTTTTCTGATTTACTTAACCTGATTCCGGCAATAATACTCGCATGATTGTTTTCGTCACTAAAAAAAACGGTGTCTCTGTTTTTAACAGTCTTGCCGGTCATGAATGAAAGCAGGGACGGTTCGTAGACATTAGCCAGAGCCGGCAATGAACCGGCATTCGCCATGTACCCCGTAACGAAAGAAATCGCCGCCTCTCTTTTTTTGAATGACGCAATCTTGGCTTCCAGTTGGTTATGAATTTCCAAATTTCCCGTCAATAATCTTGCGCTTCCGTTTCCGATACCCCATTTCCTAACCCCCTCAACCGCCGATTCGATGACGCGCGAATCCTTCATCATCCCGAGGTAATTATTTGTGGCAAACATTAATACTTTTTTGCCATCCACTACAACCTCTGGAGCATGTGGCGATTCCACAACTGGAGTATTCGGGAAAAGCCCGTGCTTCTTCACAAAACTTAAAGTTTCGGATATTTTTTTCATACGATTTTGGTTTATTTTAGCGTCAGTCAGACTGGACTTACTTTATCAGCATCTCCACCATCACCTCCGCCCCTTTTTCTTCACCTTCAGATGAGAAAGAGATGTGCCCGCGGTGGGCGACGACGATTGTCTTTGCTGTCAGGAGTCCAACGCCCATACCAAGGGGATTGACTCTTTTGGCCTCTTTAGAGCGGAAAAAGCTTTGTTTGAATATGAGGAGTTGGTCTTCCTTGCTCGCTCCGATGCCGGTGTTAAAGATTCGCACGGCAAGCTTTTTACCCTTTTCCTCCATAAAGATATCAATCCTTCCATTATTGTGATTGTAGCGGACTGCGTTGTCAATGATTATTTGATGTCTCTTTTTTTAACTGGGAGAGATTATACATTGCCGATGACTTCTCAATAGGATGTTTAGAGAGCCGCAGAGCGTATTCGTAATTTCTTTTTGCAACCGAAAGTTTTCCCAATTGGCGATACGCATTGCCGAGAGCATTATATGACAGTGATCCCCTATGCAATATGTGCATTTGTTTGTAATAGCTAAGCGCTTTTGTATAATTTCCCTGATGTAGCTCTACCGTCCCAAGTCCATTGAATACAAGCCACCTGTAAACCCTTCTGCGTAATGCTTCCCTGAAATATACCTTAGCTTTTCTTTGATAACCCTTTTTTTGTTTAGTTGATGAAATTAGCGCCCATTGATCATACAACCAACCGAGGTTAAGTAGCATTGTTGCCGCTTCTCGACCTTTTTTTGTGAGAAGCGTTTTATTTAGATTTTTTATTTGTTCGACAAAATCACCGCTCGTGCCAAGTCCTTGGAAAGTAAACGTTTTTTTCTTTCTTTTTAGCATTGTTTCCAGTGTATCAAAATTATAAAAGTTTAGTGTATAAATTTAGTGTATATAGGACTTACGCATTTGACCATTTTCTGATAATTTCCTTATGATTGAGAGACGAAATAGAGCCATATTTTACGATGTTATCGGCTAAAATTACCCAAACGCGTAAGTCCTACCAGTATTGAATAAATAGAAATCTCCATAGGTTTTGGGCTATTTTACCACAAAAAGCAGGATGGGGGGTTAAATCTAGCACGATTGAATGGATTTCACATGGTCAAGAACTCCTTGACGTATATACCACGTAAGATAGGTGTTGAAATAATATACTTCTTGTTTGTTGGCAAGCATCAATTCCGCGCGCTTTTTGTATCCAGCCACAGCTTTTGGAAAATATGCCCAACCGGCGGAAATAAGATCCGCCAAAGGGATGTCATTAAATTTTTTACCCTGCGCTAATTTTTTGACGACGATCTCAACGTGATTCGCACAATATTCACGCAACAAAACTTCACCCTCTTCAGATTTGAGAGCATTCTCGATCATCTTTAATTCTTTTTCAAAACGTTTTCCATACATAACTTATGTTTAAATAGAAAATATTCTGGTCATGAATTGTTGAAGGAATAATGCCGCATATCTATAAAAAAGCCAGCGGACATTCTCGCTGGCTAATCTGTCGTTCACTTCCCGTAGTCTTTCGGACTCGGAACATCTTTCGCCCAATCCGGCGGCTCTCTCGGGATCGGATCCTTGCCCGTCTCGGCTTTATCGATCGCGTGATCAATCATCGCGTCTCTCTCGCCGGTATTGGTGGCAGGATTGTCAAACCCAAAAACCTCAGCAATGTCACGAAACCATCCCATAACTTAACTCACTTCTGTACTGGATTCTTTGTTTGAGGAGCATACCCGAAAACGTTTCGGGCGTTCCAGACCTATTTTATTTCGTGTTTGCGTGTCGTCAAGTTGCTGACAATAATACAGAACAGTAACGTCATGTTGTAAACGGATGGGTTTTATGAAGTCTCGTAAGTGTTTTTTAACATACTACAACAATTTACGAGGTGGTATCTTCACCTTCTAATGCCTTGAAACTCCCCCTCGTGGGATATTTTTTGGAGAGATATTCGTTGGACGGTAAGTCGTTCATACCGATATTTTACCACTAAAGGGAAGCGGCGTAAAACAATTGTAAGTTGCGATTGCGCGAGTACGCAACTCGTGGTAGTTTCAGGATGGAAAATGAACATTGAAAGATGTAAGGTAAATATGATACTTATCTTAACTTGTAGCAATGATCCCAGCGCCGACTTTGTTGGCGAAAAAATGACAAATCGCGGTCTGTCCTACAAAAGATTAAATCTTGATGAGGTCAGACCAAAGGGTCATCTGTCATTGTATCCGCAGTCATCTGCTGGGTATATCAATGATGGCGTCACCGAGGTTGACCTCGAAGAAATCAAGGTTGTATGGCAACGACGGATTCCGAGACGGACAATTAAACACTGCGATCCGATGATTTCGGAATATTTAACTCAAGAATGGCGATTGCTATGGGAATGGTGGGTCAATCAGATTCCGGCATCGAATATCTTGGATTCAGAATTGCACTTAAAAGAAGCGAGCAACAAATTGCTCCAGCTCAAACGAGCAAAAGAAATTGGGTTAAAAACGCCCGACACCTTGATTACTTCCTGCCCGGAAGCATACAAATCTTTTCTTTCTTCGCACAAATCTGTTATCGCAAAAACACTTGGTGGCTTCGGTAGAATATTGGAAGAAGATAAGGCGTTTGGAACTATTTACACCAATCGCGTAGATACTAATTCAATCCCTGATTCCGGATCTATCAAAACGGCGCCGATTATTTTGCAAGAGGAAATTGAGAAAGACTTCGAGCTTCGTGTCACTGTTGTCGATGGAATAATTTTCCCGTGCAAGATCGAGTCGCAGAAAAGCGGTAAGACGTTGATTGACTGGAGGCATTACGATTTTAAAAATGTGCCACACTCAAAGTGTGAACTTCCCCCAAGTATCGAGGACATGATTAAGACATTTATGAATGACTTTGGCATTCATTTCGCATCATTTGACCTTGCTGTCACACCAAATGGCGAGTACATATTTTTTGAGATGAATCCAAACAGTCAGTGGGTATGGATTGAGAACCTCACAGGCATGCCAATAACGGACACCCTTACAGACTCTTTGCAGTCGCGAGCGGAAGTTAGCAATGTAAAATAGGATTTCCTTCCACACTCCGTCTTGTTTTAATTAACGACGGAGTTTTTTCTTGTTAATTTGTTTTTGATACGCCTTAAAGGGTAGCAGGTTCATAGTTCGGCGTCGATTATCCA
>Ga0209343_10005939_pt1 | contig 14702 bp, 17 predicted proteins | sample RifCSPlowO2_02_FD_184026 | JGI IMG/M metagenome (GOLD analysis project Ga0209343, IMG submission 184026) | Groundwater microbial communities from Rifle, Colorado - Rifle CSP2_plank lowO2_0.2 (SPAdes) (version 2) | ecosystem: Environmental > Aquatic > Deep subsurface > Groundwater | place... | reverse complement strand
ACTTCACTATGTGATTGAAGGACTCGTAGGCGATGACTCCGTCGCGGTGCATGTGCGGGACGCCCTTCGGCCTGCCCGTCGTCCCGCCCGAGAAATTCCAGAATGCCGGATCGTCCCTGTGCGTGGATTCGACTTCGAGCTGTTCCCCGGCCGATGCTACGAACTCCCGCAGACTGAATTCCCCCTTGCGTAGTTCCGGGAGCTTGTCGCCGGCAACCAGCAGCGCCCCGGGGAACTTGCTGTTCTCGGCAGCCTCTCTCAACCGGGCCAGCGTGACGCCATCGACGATGACCACCTTCGGTCTGACCAGCTCCAGAAGGTAGGCGTAGTCATGCGGCTTGAGATAGGTATAGACATGCGTCCCTACCGCACCGATCTTCATCGTGGCCAGCCAGGCGGCTACCCATTCCGGGGAATCTTCGAGGACCAGCAGGACCCGGTTCTCGGCCTCGACCCCGAGTTGCTTCAGGACGTTGCCGGTCCGGTTGGTCAGTATCGATAACTCGCGGAAGCTGTAGCTCCTGTCCTTGTGATAGATCGCGGTCTTCTCGCTTCTGCCGAGCTCCAGATTGACATCGAGATAATAGGAACCGAGGTTCAGCTTTTCAGGCAACGCAACATCGAAAGTTTCGCCTTTGACCAATGTTCACTCCGTGATTGGCTGCTGATGCGACCGCCCGCGACGGCGCAGCGCCGGCGATCCGTCGCTCACGGCCCGGATCGCGTCAGCACGCGGCAGATCCGGCGGATTCGCCCGTCTATTTATCCCGACGATAGGCGCCCAGTCCGGGTCGATAGGACTTTTCGTCCAGAAACTGCTTCATGCCCTGGACCCGGCCACGCTCGGGATCGATGAACTGCAATTGGTCCGACTTCGCGCCCAGATAATCGGCGGCCTGCTCCCAGGTCATTTCGCTCGACATCTTGAACGCGTCTTTGGCCGCCCGCAGGGCGGCTGGATTCTTTCCGAGCAGCGTCTTTGCGAGTTCTCGTGTCCGCTCCCGCAGACGTGCCTTGGGCACCGCTTCGTTGACCAGGCCTATGCTTGCCGCTTTGACGCCGTTGAATGTCTCGCCGGTCATGACGTAGTAGAGGGCCTCGCGCTGCCTCACCAGCACCGCCACCGCTTTGGAAACGATGCCCGCGGGGATGATGCCCCAGTTGATCTCGGAGAGCCCGAAGGTGGCTTCCTCAGCCGCGATCGCCAGATCGCATGCACACATCGGCGTGAACGCGCCGCCGAAACACCAGCCGTTGACCATGGCGATGGTGGGCTTGGGATAATGGAGCAGGCGGCGCCACTGCCAGGTACCGTTGATCCGGTAGACCCGCATCCTTTCGACGTCCGAGAGATTGTCGCTGGCCTGAAAGTAGCCCTTGAGGTCCATGCCCGCCGAAAAAGCGTCCCCGGCGCCGGTCAGTACCATGACGCCGCAGCGGTCGTCCACCTCGAGCGCATCGACCACGCCGACCATTTCCTTGGCAAGCTCGACGTTGATGGCATTCCTTTTCTCGGGCCGGTTCATGGTCACCCAGGCGATCCCGTCCTCGAATTCCACCAGAACGTTCTTGCCCCATGGCCCCGGTGAGCTTCCACTTTTCGTACTTGTCATCATCAATTCTTCCATACAAAGTTTCGGATTGACGGCGCCGGGTTCGTGCGCCGGAAACGGGACCATTTTAGCCGATGTCGGACATAATGAATACTCTTACGAAGAGCTGCTGGAGCGAATCGCGGAGTCGAGGAGAGCGTGGATAGCGGCGGAGATTTAGGAATTCGGGAGCGCGGTAATCGAAGCCAATGTCACTACGTAGAACTGACCCTTCACACCTTCAAGCCAAGGTACTTCTTAATGTGCTTGGCCAAGGCGTTATCGATCTCGTTGTGGCGCGGCACCGGCTGCTTCTGTCCGGTCGCTGGATTGTGGTAAATGTCGTGCCCTCCGCCGTGACGAAGAAGAGCACAGCCTTGTTGTTCAATTTGACGGATCAGTTCGCTGCGCTTCACAGCGCGATTTCTTTGGTTCTATAGTCCTGAGGCACTTCATCCAACGCCATGAGCCGAAAAGCGTCCTTGAGGTTCTCCTCAAGCTCTTCAATCGTCTCGCCCTGAGTCATGATTTCTGGGTGCTCGCGCAGCTTCCCAAGCCAGAAATGCTCGCCCTTCCAGTAAAGCATGGTTAACTTTTGGCTCATAAGACCTCTTGAGTTCGAATTCTTGAAAATAGTCTACTCCGATGCCATCGTCGTCGCATAGCGCGCACTCGACCAGCACTAGAACTAGCGCGGTGACAAGTCCAGCATAACGTCCCTGCATTCCTCATCGGTCAGTCGGCCGTGCTCATGCGATTCGACGAACGATTCCTGTCGCGCGGCATCGTCCGATTGCCCGGCGTCAACTATCCTGACCGCTCGTGGAGATGCCGCCATGGCGGACGTCTCCAGGCAATCTGGCGTTGCTCTCCGGGCCGAGGAGAAACCGAAGCCTGGCGCGTGCGGCGAGCTTCCATTTCTCGGCGTGAGCTCATACACTCGTTATTTGCAAAATCTATTGAACAGGTAAGCTGCCATGCGCGTTGTCAACTTCTCGGAAGCCCGCAACAACCTCAAGCGCGTCATCGATCAGGTGGTGAAAGACGCGAACTATGCCGTGATCTCCCGTCGCGATCGCGCCGACGCGGTGCTCATGTCGCTCGACACCTTCAACAGCCTCATGGAAACGGTGCACCTTCTGAAGACGCCCGCCAACGCTGCCCATCTGGCGCGCTCGATCGCGCAGTTGCGCAAGGGCAAAACACGGGCGAGGAGCCTGGCGGGCGCCTAGCCGGCCGGTCTGGACCGCCGCGGAGTGGGAAGACAACGGACAGCCGATGCTCGTGTCTCACCGCCGCCTCTTCGAATAGCGCTTCGCAGCGGCGCGCAGGCGCGATGCGATGTCCCGCCGCAGCGCCGCCGGTGCGATGACTTCGACCTTGCCGCCGAACCCCAGTAGCCACCAGCGCAATTGCTCGGTGTCGCGCACCGTGGCGCTCACCCGCAGGCTTTCGGCGTCGGGTTCGAGTGGCGTGGTCTCCTGATCGTCGGAGAGCGGTGACTCCAGCAGATGGCGGCCGGCGCCCTGGTGGAACTCGGCCACCAGCCGTAGCCGTCCCCCGTCGCCGAATCCCATCGCCCCTTCGTCCAGCCAGCGGTCGAGCGAGAACCCCTGCGGCGCCTGCACCGGATCGGCGAGCATCGTCGCACGTTCGATACGGTGCATGACAATCATGCGCACGTCCTGGTAATCGAACAGGCGCACCGCAAGATAGAAGACACGCCCGCGCTGCACCAGGCCGAGCGGGTGGATGCGCCAGTCCTGCGGCCGGGTATCCCGCGGGCGGCGGTAGCGGATGGCGAGCTGCCGTTCGGTCAGCAGCGCCTCGGTCACGGTGTCGCGCACCGAGCGCAGCACCCGGGGCGAGCGCAGTGGCTGGCCCGCGGGCGCGCCGCGCACTTTCTCCGGCCAGCGCTTGAGCGGGATATCGGGAAACTGCCGGCGCAGTTTGGCTTCGGCTTCGCTGAAGTGCGGCGCGAGGTGCTCCAGCACGGAAGCCGGCAACCGTTCGGCGAAATAACGGCGCAGCAGATAGAAGCTGAGCGCCACCGGCCAATCCATCTCCGGCAGGGAGATGCGTGGGATTTCCTTCGGCCACCTCCAGCCGTAGGGCTTGGCGGCGTCATCGCGCTCGACAGCGAACTCGCTGGCAAGCGCATCCAGATCGCGCTGCAGGGTGCGCGGCGTGACATTATGGCCACGCGCTTTCAATCGGTCGTGGATTTCGGAAGTCGAGGCTTTGCGATTGGCGGGAATCGCCGCCAGGGTGTCGAGCAGGCGGCGGAAATTCAGGTCCATCCGCGAATCATATTACCGCCATGCGACACCATGCGTCGCACCGAACCCGACCGCGATCATCTCCTGGAAAGGTGGGGCTTCAGATGGACATAAGACGAATGATGCGATCTGCGCACGCTTGCTCCGTCCGTGCTTCATCTACCGGCCTGAATCTTTCTCCTGCGCCTTGGCCCGTGCACGCAGCTCCCTGGCTGCGACCGTGTCGCCGCGTCGCAGCGCGCGGAAGATTTCCTGATAGACCGCCACCACGTCCCGTGGCCGTTGCGCAAGCATCGCTGCGTACTCCAGGGTCCTGCCCTCGAGCTCATCCGGCGCGCAGACACGGTCCAGAAATCCCCATTCCAGAAGCGTCTGTGCGCTATAGGGCTCGGCCTCGAACATCAGCCGCTTGGTGCGGGTTTCCCCTATCAGATGCGTCAGGCGCTCCAGCGCGGAGATCGGATAGAAGAGCCTTGCCTTGACCGCCGGAATGCCCAGCTTCAGCACCGAATCGGCGAATCGGAAATCCGTCATCGCGGCAAGATGCACGCCACCGCCAAAGCAGTTCCCGTGCAGCATTGCGATGGTGGGAATAGGCATCGACGCCATTTGCCGCTCGAACCGCTCGACGGATTCGGCTATGACCGCGAAGCCCTGTGCGCGCTCTTCAAACTGCTCGACGAACTTCAAGTCGACGCCCGCGCAGAACGCCCTGTCCCCTGCGCCGCGCAGCACCAGCGCGCCGATATCCGCGCGCTGGCCAAGCTCGCCGGCGGCGCTGGCGAGTCCTTCGGCTATTCCGGCGTCGATGGCGTTCATGTGAGAAGAATTGTCCATGATGAGCATCGCGACGGCGCCGCGGACCTCGATGGTGACGCTTCCCATGTCAATTGCTCCAGTACGGATCTCAGGGCGTGGCACTGCGGGCGGCGAGTCCGCCGTCCACGGTAAAAATCGCGCCGCTCGTGTACGAGGACAGGTCCGATCCCAGGAACACGACCGTCGCGGCGATCTCCTCCGGTGTGGCCGGCCGCCCGAAAGGCATGTTCCTGTAGATCTCCCGCCAGCGACTTTCGTCGCCGAACCTCGCTTTGGCACGCCTTTTCACCAGGGACTCGAGCCGATCCGAGTCGACCGGCCCGGGATTCACCCCCACCACGCGAACGCCGGCGTCCACGCTGGTCGAGCCGAGCGCCCGGGTGAGCGCCATCAGGCCCGCGTTGGCGCTGCTGCCGGCGATGTAGCCGGCATCCGCGCGCTCTCCGGCAGTGCCGATGACGTTGATGATGACCCCTCGACCGCGCGCCTTCATGCGGGTGAAAAAAGCGCGCGTCATCGCGATGTAGCCGTACACCTTGAGCTCCCACGCCGCGTGCCACGTGACGTCGTCGATGTCCTCGATGGTGCCGCCGGGAATGCTGCCGGCGTTGTTCACCAGAATGTCGATCTCGCCGCAGCCGGCGACGAATCGATCCCGGGCCGCGGCGTCGCTCAGATCGAGCGCGGACGTGCGGACCTCGACTGGGTGAGCCTCTCGGATGAGCGCTGCCGCCTGTTCCAGTTGATTGCCCGAACGCGCGACGAGCCGGAGCCTGCAGCCCTCCGAGGCGAAAGCTTTGGCAATCGCCAAGCCGATTCCTTTCGAGCCACCCGTCACGAGCACGCTTCGACCACCGAGGCTCAAATCCATGCAGGCATGCTCCTAGGCGGTGATGGTCGATGCCGCAATTCGCTTTGCCTTACTACGTCTCCCGATTTTGCGCCGTTGCAACTGCGCAACGGCGCAAAATCGGGAGATCGATATAAAACCAAACTCATCGCCAGAACTGTCAACACGTCAATAATAAGCTCCAAGCCGCGCAAGCCGGCATCGCGGGCAACTATTGGCTTTCCACGCTGAATCCCGATGCCTTGATTACCGGCACCCAGCGCTGGTAATCCGCGTTGACGACGGAAGCGAACTGCGCCGGCGTCAATTCCCGCACGTCGAGGAGCAGGTTCTGCAGTTTGTCCTTCACCGACTGCGTTCGCATCGCCCGGATGAAAATCTCGTTCATGCGCGATACGATCTCGGGCGGGGTTCGCGCCGGCGCGAATATGCCGAACCAGCTGCTTACCGTAAGGGATGGATGCCCGTGTTCCGCGAGGGTGGGAACATTCGGGAAAGCGGGGTATCGCGCGCTGCCCGACACCGCCAGGATCCGGATTCTTCCTGCTTGCGCCTGCGCAACGACCGTCCCGATCGGCTGAACCGTCGCTGAGATTTCGCCGCCCACCAGGGCAGTGACGGCGGGACCCGACCCTTTGTACGGGACCTGTCGCAGCGGTACCCCTATCGCCTCCCCTATCAGCAGTCCGAGGAAGTGGGTGACGCCGCCCTGCCCGGCGGAACCGAAATTTGCCCCGCCGGGGTTCGCCCTGGCCCAGCTTGCGAACTCCCGCAGGTCCCTGGCCGGAATGTTCGCGCCTACCGCGAACACATAATCCTGCCCTCCGGTATGCGCGACGGCCGCGAAGTCCGTGCGCGGATCGTAGGAAGGATTCTTCATCGTCAAAGGACGAAGAACGAGGCTCGCGTCCGGGGTAAGCACCAGCGTGTTTCCATCCGGCGCGGCAGCCTTCACCAGTTCCAGGGCGATCTGCCCTCCCGCTCCCGGCCGATTTTCCACCACAACGGGTCGGTCAAGCGATTCGCCCAGTTTTTCGGCGAGCAGCCGCGCCAGCAGGTCGACGTTGCCGCCCGGCGGAAAACCCGCGAGCATCCGAACCGGGGTGCGCACCGACTGCGCCGATGCAACCGAACACGTAAGCGCGAGCACGCCGAACAGGAAACCAAGCCGTGATAGCTTCACTTTTCTCCTCCTTGCGGGTTGCACGACGAACTCAATCCGTTATTGCGCGGTGCTGCTACGCCTTGAGGCCCATCAGACCGGCAATGATGTTGCGCTGCATCTGCGAGGTGCCCGCGGCGATGGTCGCCGCGCGGGAATCGCGGTAATGCCGCTGCATGTCGTACTCCATGTTGTAGCCGTAAGCACCCATGACCTGCATGCCCATGTTGGCGGCCTTCACGTAGGCCTCCGAGGAAAGCAGCTTCGCCATCGTGATCTCGCGCAGCGCATCCTTTCCCTCGGCGACCATCCATGCGGCACGCCACGTCAGGGTGCGCGCCGCCTCGAGCTCGGCCTGCATGTCGGCGAGCATGTGCGCCAGCGCCTGATTGCTCCCGATCGGCCGGCCGAACTGCCTGCGTTCCTTCGCGTACTGCACTGCCAGGTCAAGGCAGGCCATTGCGGCGCCGATATTGCCCCCCGCCGAGGTGATGCGCTCGGCCTGCAGACCGGAAAGAATGCAATCCCAGCCCTTGTTCTCGCCGCCGATCAGCCGCCCGGCCGGCACCTGCACGTCCTTGAAGAAAATCTCGTAGGTGCCGGTGCAGCGCCGCCCCAGCATCTCCAGCTTTCGCATCTGCAAGCCCGGCGTATCGTTGTCCACCAGAAACAGCGACATTCCCTGCCGGTAGTGCGCCTTCGGATCGGTCTTCACGTAGACGTTGATGACGTTGTTCTTCGCCGCGGCGCCCGTCGCCCAGAGCTTCTGGCCGTTGATCACCCAGTGGTCGCCGTCGCGGCGCGCCGTCGTGCGCATGGCGCCCACATCGGAGCCCGCGTCGGGTTCGGACATGGAGATCGACATCTTGATTTCCCCCGAGAGGAGCCTAGGCAGCCAGTGGCGCTTCTGCTCCTCCGAGCCCTTGCGTGCGACATTCAGTCCGCAGAACACGCTGCCCGAATAGGCCATGTAGAAATCCCCGCTCTTGCGCGCCAGTTCTTCGGCAATGATGACCAGGTCGAGCACACTGCCGCCCAGCCCGCCATACGCCTCCGGAAACGGCATCCGGAAGAGGCCCATCTCCACCCACGCGTCATAGAGCTCGGCCGGATAGGACTGCTCGCGGTCCAGGCGCCGCACGTATTCCGGCGTTGCCAGCTTGTCCATCATTCTGCGCACGCTGTCGCGCAGGATGTTCTGTTCGTCGCTGAAACTGAAATCCATGCATGGCCTCCAGCCAGACAGTCCGTCAACTCAAAACCTCGTTTTCTGCACGGATGCTGTCTATCCGTGCAGAAAACGAGGTTGGCGCGCGCAGCGCGCAGGTCTTACCAAAACCTGCACGGACGATGAATCCGTCCGTGCGGATCGCCGCTTGCGCGCGGATGATGAATCCATCCGCACGCAAGCGACGATCTTTGAAAGAAACCTGTTCCTCAATTTGAAGTAACTTTTCAGATTATCCCTGCCTCGCGCAGCTCGCCGATCGCATTCGGCGCGTAGCCGAATTCTTGAAGCAAGGACTCGGTGTGCTCGCCGAGCGCCGGCGGCGGCAGCGGCTCCGATTCGCGCTCGCCGTTGATACGCAGGGCCCTGCGCATCGCCGTCATTGCCCCGTAGCGCGCATGAACCAGTTCGTGAAACATCCCGAGGTGCAGGACCTCCGGATCCTGCATCGCCTCCGGTATCGAGTTCACGACGGCCGATGGAACATCGTGCTCCGACATGCGTGCCGCCCAGTGCGAGCGCGGCATGGCGGCAAAAACCGGACGCAACTCCTGGAGCAACGCCTCGTAATTCCTGATCCGGTTGAGCCGACTCGAAAAGCGCGGGTCCGCGGAGATATCGGGCCGCTCGATCGCCGCAACCAGCGCCTGCCAGAACTTCTCGGTCGACGAGAGGTGAACGGCGAGCAGCTTGCCATCGCTGCAGACGAACGCGAAACACAGCGAAACGGCAGACCTCGACTCCTGCGAGAGGACGACCCCGGCCTCGGTGTAGGCGGTGAAGAAATCCGGGATGAGGGACAGCGTGGCCTCGACCATCGTGATGTTCACCCGCGAGCCGGTTCCGCTGCGTTCGCGCTCGTAGAGCGCGCCGAGCACGCCCGCATAGGCGTGCATCCCAGTGATCTGGTCGGAGAGTGTCGGCCCGAGTACGCGCGGGTCGGCCTCATCCACCAGCAAGCTCAGCAGGCCCGACACGGCCTGGCCGACCGCGTCGTAGGCCGGCCGATCGCGGTAGGGGCCGTCTTCCGAGAACCCGGCCAGCGAGCAGTAGATCAGGCGCGGATTGATTTCGCGCAAAGAATCGTAATCCAGATCGAGGCGTTTCATGACCTCCGGGCGGAAATTCTCCAGTACCACGTCGGACCGGCTCACCGCCCTGCGGAAAACGTCCCTGCCGCGCGCATCGCCGAGGTCGATCGTAAGGCTCAGCTTGTTGCGGTTGAATGCGCAGAAGTTATGGCTGTAACCCTCGGCCTGCGAGCCCAGCCCGAACCCGCGGAACGGATCGCCCTGCCCCGGCCGTTCGATTTTGATGACCTGGGCGCCCATGTCGGCGAGCTGCAGCCCCGCAAAAGGGCCGGCGATGAACTGCCCCAGCTCGAGCACGCGGATGCCCTTCAGCGGATTGGATGTGGAGGGTCTCATCATCGGTTGTGCATTATAGCTGCCGCAGGCAGCCAGTCTTCGATCAGGACGCGAGGTCGCTTGATGTCTTTCATCGCTTGGGCCGGTAGTCGCGGGGATCGAGGCAGGCGTCATAAGCGGCGCGCTCGATCGGTATCCAGTCGGTCTTGTTGATGCCGCGCCGATTGCGCGCGGTCGGGCTCACCGGGAACGCTGACGCCATCTTGATCCAGCGTGCCTGCTCTGTTGCAATCACGCGCACTTCGCCCGCGACTTCCGAGAGATCCTGGTCCTGGCTGAAAACGAGCGCCACATCGTACTCGCGGCGGTGTGCCATGCGGATCACGTCGAGTGTGATGCGCACATCCACTCCCTTTTCCTCGCCCGCCAGAAAGGCGTGCGTGGTTCCGTCCGGTAGCTTTACGATTTGATTGCGATAGCGGAGGGGGCGCGAGAATGTCCACACGCCCTGCCGGCTCAAGGCAAGGAGTTTCGCCGCCCAGAATCCACTCCAGAAGGCGTTATCCGTAGCGTCCGGCACACCGGTATAGAAACGCACCTGCTCGAGCTGCCAGCCGCGCGCGGTGCAGAGCGACTGTGCGAGCGCTTTCACGTCGTAATTGGGATAGGTGTAACCGAACGCCATACGCAGGGCGTGATACAGATTCTGGCCGTCGAAAAAAGCGATGGCGCGCTTGACCGGGGGCTCGGCGGGCATTTTCGGCCCCTAGAAATGATAACCCCGCCCGGGCCTTGCGGCAGATCGGACGGGGAGGAAGTACAAATTCATTATAAGGGCAGCCCATTGAAAAGCAAGCCCCAAATAACGTGCATGGCCCCTGCTCATCGGACTGTCTCGATCAGAATGCGCAGCGCACGTACCGCGCGCCGGCCGCCGCCATTCGCCGTCAGGCCAAACCACTGCGCCGCTTCCGGCATGTCCACAGATACCCGGCGTCCCTCGCATCAGCACTCATAGAGCACTCTGAGGTCAGGCAAGATCGTCTTGCGCCGGAACGGGTTCTTCATCACCTCCGGCGGCACGAGCTCGACCCGCCGATTGCCGAACAGGGCGGAGAACTCTTCCTGCAGCTTCGGAAAATCCCACAGCGAGACGCGGCTATCCGGCTTGAACTCCACCATGAGGTCCACGTCGCTCCCCGGAGTCAACTCACCTCGCGCAGCAGATCCGAACAGGCTCAGCTTCTTCACGCCGTACCTACGGCACAACATCGCCAGCTTCTTTGCGGGAACGTTCAGACGGGCAGAGCCTGCGCCCACGTCGTAGCCCGCCCGTTCCAGCGCGATGGCGGCAGTGCGCCCGGTCGGCCTCTCGCGGGTCGGTGGAACCTCGAAGCGATCCGCGTCCCTGCCGGCCGGCCCCAGTACCTTCGAGACGATGCTGCGCAACTCCTCGAAAATGGGCGACTCCCGGTTGGCGCGATAGTGCTTCTGGTTTCCAACCCGGTTGACCGTCACCAGCCCGGCGGCGGCAAGGCCCTTCAGCTCGCGGTGCACGGCGCCCACTCCTGCGCCGGCAAAGCGCACGATCTCGTTGGCGTAATAGCTGCGCTCCGGATGGCCGAAAAGCAAACCCAGCACGCGGCGCTGCGTTTTCGAAAACAGCGCGTCGGTCAGCCTTGGGCTCGTCGTTCCCATTTTGGGAATGATAACTCCCGATATGGGTTTGTGCAAATCGGACGCTGCCGCTCGATGCGGGCAAGAACGCGATCCGGCGCGGCGAAGTTCTGCCGGAAGCGCTCCAGGAACCGTCCTGTCGCCGCCCACAGGTTCAAGACGCCTCCCCTACTCCACGTCCTTAAAGGCGTAGAAGAAATTGTCAAAAACAGTTTGAACCCCGGATGCGCTCCCGATAAACTCTTCGGCGGAATAGCCCCTCTCGAATTGGCAAGGAGTGATCATGTCGGACGATGAGCTGAAGAACGAACTGGAGCGACTGCGCAACGAGAACGCTGCGCTCAAGAAAGGAGCTGCCACCGGCATCACCATGAAAGTAAGCGAGAAGGGTGGGCTTTCGGTCTATGGAATGGGGCGTTTCCCGGTGACCTTGTACAAGGAGCAGTGGCTCAAGCTCCTGGATATGTCCGACGATATCCGGGCGTTTATTGCGGCGAACGAGGGGAAGTTGAAGACGAAGGGGTGAGGGCTCGATGGGCGTCGCCGTGATGCGTCACAAGGGCAACGTCTACATGGATCTCTCGGGCTGGGCGCCCAAGTACTTCCCGGAGTCCATCATCCAGAACGCCAACACGCTGGTTCAGGACAAAGTCTTCTTCGGCTCCGACTTCCCCATTCTGACCCCTGAGCGCTGGCTCAGCGAGTTCGCTGCGCTTCCCATCAAGGAGACGGTACGCCCCAAGATACTGCTGCATAACGCGGCGAAGTTCCTGGGCATCAAACTGCCCCCGGCCTAGACGTTTGGCCGTTTTCGCGGTGCGGCCGGAGTCGCTCCGGCCGGCGCTCAATCGGCGCGGATGTTGAGATCCCTCCCCACCTTGGTCCACTTGGCGAGCTCGGCCCTGAAAAACGCATCGAATTCCGCCGGCGGCATTCCCATCCCGCGGGTTTCCTGGCCCATGGATGCAAAGCGCTCCTTCATGCTGTCGGACTTGAGGATGATGGACAGCTCGCCGTAGAGCTTGTCGATGACCGCGCGCGGCGTTCCGGCAGGCGCGAACAGGCCCGACCAGGTATTACCCTCGAAATCCAGCCCGGATTCGGCGGCGGTCGGAATATCGGGCATGAACCGGCTTCTTTCAGGTCCGTTGATCGCCAGGGCACGGAGCTTTCCGGCCCGCAGCTGAGTCAGTATCGGCGGAATGGACATCACGATCAGGGACACTTCGCCGGAAACGGCGGCGGTGACCGCCGGCGCGGCGCCCTTGTAGGGAACGTAGACGACGTTCACCCCCGCCTGCTTCTTGAAGTGCTCGGTTGCCACTTGAAACGCCGTCGCAGCGGAGGAGTAGAACAGCGTACCTGGCTTGGCCTTGGCCAGCGCCACATACTCCTTGATCGTTTTCGCCGGTACCGACGGATGAACCGCGAACACCAGCGGATCCAGATTGAACAGCGTGATCGGAATGAAACTCTTCGCAGGATCGTAGGGCAGCTTGGAATACACGCCGGGGTTGTAGACCATCTGCCCGCTCGCGGCGGCGAGCAGCGTATAGCCGTCGGGAGCTGCTTTGGCCACGTATTCCGTGGCGATGATGGCCGCGGCGCCGGGCTTGTTGTCGACGAGGACCGGCTGGCCCAGCCGCTCGGCCAGTTCCTTGCCGATGATGCGCGCGGTCACGTCGGTGCCGCCGCCGGGTGCAAACCCCACCACGAACGTTATCGGCCTGCTGGGATAGCTCTGCGCCGTGGATGCGCCCGAAACGACGGCGAGGCCGAGTGCGAATGCGAACGTTAGAAATAAGCCAGGGACCTTGCATGGCGCCTTCATTGTTTGTCTCCTCCATTTGCCATCTGTCATCGTTTCACAGTCTAACGAAACGGCTTGCTGCACACTAGACGCCCGCAACAGGGTGGCGCGCCAGAAAATTCTCCAAACAGGCAATCGCGCCGGTGCCGTCCCAGAAGACGATGTGTCTGGCACCGGGCACGACAGCCAGTTCGGCCCCGGGGACAAGCCCGGCCAACCGTCGCGCGGTGGCCACCGGCGTGCTGTTTCCGCGAACGACATCATCCGCGCTCCCGACCAGTACCAGCGTGGGCACCCGGACGCGCGCGGCATTTTCGATCGTGTCCCACGTTCCGCGTGCCTCATGGTGGCCGCGCAGATCCTCAGGACGCGTCTGCGCCTCCCAGAGCACGCGGCCAAGCGTTCTGACCGTTTCGCCGTGCTCCCGATAGAAAGCCTCGCTGAAGGCTGTGCTGTCGTTCTCGACGTGCGATCGGATATAGCGCTCGAAACCCATTTCACGAATTTTGCTATCCTCGTCGTCGGTTGCCTTCCGAAGGCCGCCCTGCCGCAATTGTTCGCCCGGTCCGGTCGCCGCCATCGTCAGCGTTGCCACCAGATCCGGCCGTTCGATGGCCATCGCCTGGGCGATCGCTCCACCGAGAGCAAAACCGACCAGGTGGGATTTCGACACGCCCAGGTGCTCCAGCAGCGCGGTCGAGTCGAGTGCGAATTGACTTACCGTGTAGCCGCCATCCGGCCGGTTGCTGCGGCCCGTCCCGCGGCAGTCGAAGATAATCGTTCGGTAGCGCCGGCTGAGCTCGGGCACGACGACAACTTTCCAGGTATCGCACGGCCACCAGGAAGGGAGGACCAGCAGCACCGGATCCCCGCGGCCGTGCTGTTCGTAGTAAATCGTCACCTCGCCCAGATTTGCCGCTGGCATCGCAATCCCGTGTGTCGTAATTGGGCTAATCGTCAGGCGACAGGACAATCAATCCACCCTGTCCTCGCCTGGATTCCGATGCCCGGCAGGGGGATGGGACTCAGTCGACTTTCGTGCCGGATTGTCTGACCGTTGGCCCGTCCGCACCAGCTGATGTTGGACCGCACCTACACTGACTCACGCAGAACTTTAGCCATCCGTGTCTGCCAACCTGGGCCAGTGGCTTTCCAGCGGGCCAGCGTGTCGGGCGAAAGCCTAAGGCTAATGGCGACCTTTGATTCCGGAGATTTGGGACGGCCACGTGGCTTGAGCATGGTGGCCGCAGTGCGGGCGCCAAAGATTTTCGGCAGAACCTCCCGCGCCGGGCGGGCCTTAGCAAGCATCGCCATGGTCCATTCTGGATTATCGCGGATGCTCTTTTCGGGGTTGGGTCGCTTTTTCATACCGTTTCACCTCGCGTTTGTTGGCTTTACGCAGACTGATGACCCTAGGTTTGCCGTCGCGGGGTGTGAATACCACGCTATGCAGGCGATCCTCAATGAAGCCAAGCACGCAGTAGCGCCGTTCTCGATAGTCTTTGCGCTTGTCTTCCCAGATCACGGCCGTCGCCCAGTCGAGCTGCGCCGCGAGATCCAATGAGAGACCGCGCTCTGCAATATTGCGGCCTTCCTTTCTTGGGTCCTTGTCCACCCCATTATTGTATATACGTATATACGAAAAGCAAGGGCGCCCAATACCAGTACATTGAAAAGTCGGAGCGGCACATGAATGGCCATGACATACAAGGTCCGCGGTGGAGACCGCGCGTCCGCGGCTTCTTGACTTGGCGCGCGAAACGATCCGGCGGCGGCATAACAGCTACCGGACCGAACAAGCCTATTTGCACTTCATGAATTAGGGTGGAAGAGGGGCGAAAAGTCCGCTTGACGCCGCGACCGCACGCTGAAGGCGACCCAAGCCCGGCGACAGGACAATCAATCCGCCTCGTCCTCG
>Ga0209343_10005936_pt1 | contig 14707 bp, 7 predicted proteins | sample RifCSPlowO2_02_FD_184026 | JGI IMG/M metagenome (GOLD analysis project Ga0209343, IMG submission 184026) | Groundwater microbial communities from Rifle, Colorado - Rifle CSP2_plank lowO2_0.2 (SPAdes) (version 2) | ecosystem: Environmental > Aquatic > Deep subsurface > Groundwater | place: Rifle... | reverse complement strand
GTACGCGAGCAGCTGTTTGCCACGTGCAGCAGTGGGCTGACCGAGTTGCAGCAGCGCTTTGGCATCCAGGCCATTCAGCCGCTCAGTGATCAGCCGGTGGTGCAGATCAGCTATCCGATTGACGCCTACCCGGCCAAGATCACCAGCTTCAACCTGGACAAGAATCCGCTGGCCGAAGGCACCTTGCTGGGCATCAAGGGCCAGTACCTGATGTTCGATACCGGCGTGATCAACATCCGCAAATACACCGCTTACCAGCTGGCCGTCCACGAACTGGCCGCCTGAGTTACTTATTCGCGAACCCGGCGCCCGCGCGCCGCAGACAAAGGGCCACAAGCCATGCGCACCGAACAGCCGAAGATGATCTACCTCAAGGACTACCAGGCCCCGGATTATCTGATTGATGAAACGCACCTGACCTTCGAGTTGTTCGAGGACCATACCCTGGTGCATGCGCAACTGGTCATGCGTCGTAACCCGGCGGCGGGCACTGGTTTGCCGCCCCTGGTGCTGGACGGTCAGCAGCTTGAGCTGCTCAGTGTGGCGCTCGACGATCGCGAGCTGAGTGCTGGTGATTACCAGCTGAGCGACAGCCATCTGACCTTGCAGCCCACTAGCGCCAGCTTCGTGATCGACAGCAGCGTGCGCATCCACCCGGAAAGCAATACCGCACTGGAAGGGCTGTACAAGTCCAGCGGCATGTTTTGCACCCAGTGCGAGGCCGAGGGTTTCCGCAAGATCACCTACTACCTCGACCGCCCGGATGTGATGAGCAAGTTCACCACTACCCTGAACGCCGCGCAGCATGACTACCCGGTGCTGCTGTCCAATGGCAACCCGATTGCCAGCGGCAGCGATGAAGGCGGCCGTCATTGGGCGACCTGGGAAGACCCGTTTATGAAACCGGCCTACCTGTTTGCCTTGGTCGCTGGTGACCTCTGGTGTGTGGAAGACAGCTTCACCACCATGAGCAAGCGCGACGTGGCACTGCGCATTTATGTCGAACCGGAAAACATCGACAAGTGCCAGCACGCCATGGACAGCCTGAAGAAGTCGATGAAGTGGGATGAAGAGGTGTACGGCCGCGAGTACGACCTGGACATCTTTATGATCGTTGCAGTCAACGACTTCAACATGGGCGCCATGGAAAACAAGGGCCTGAATATCTTCAACTCCAGCTGCGTGCTGGCCAAGGCCGAGACCGCTACCGATGCCGCCCACCAGCGCGTTGAGGCGGTAGTGGCCCACGAGTACTTCCACAACTGGTCGGGCAACCGCGTGACGTGTCGCGACTGGTTCCAGTTGTCGCTCAAGGAAGGCTTTACCGTATTCCGCGATGCTGAGTTCAGCGCCGATATGCACTCGCGTACGGTTAAACGCATTGAAGACGTGGCGTACCTGCGTACTCACCAGTTTGCTGAAGACGCCGGCCCCATGGCCCATCCGGTGCGCCCCGATGCCTTTATGGAGATTTCCAACTTTTACACCCTGACGGTGTACGAGAAAGGTTCGGAAGTGGTGCGCATGATCCGCACCCTGGTTGGTGCTGAGGGCTTCCGCAAAGGCAGCGATTTGTACTTCGCGCGCCACGACGGTCAGGCTGTGACATGCGACGATTTTATCCGCGCGATGGAAGAGGCCAATGGCATCGACCTGACCCAGTTCAAGCGCTGGTACAGCCAGGCCGGCACGCCGCGCCTGGAAGTCAGCGAAAGCTACGATGCTGCCGCTAACAGCTATCGCCTGCAATTCCGTCAGAGCTGCCCTGCCACGCCGGGGCAGGCCGAGAAGCAACCCTTTGTCATCCCTGTGGAGCTAGCTCTGCTGGATGTCCAAGGGCGTGAGCTGCCGCTGCAACTGGTCAGTGAAAACGTCGCCTTGGGCACTTCCCGCGTGCTGCAAATAACTGAAGCCGAACAGGCGTTCACCTTTGTCAATCTGGCGGAAAAACCGCTGCCGTCCTTGCTGCGCGGTTTCTCTGCACCGATCAAACTGAGCTTCCCTTACAGCCGTGATCAACTGATGTTCCTGATGCAGCACGACAGCGATGGTTTCAACCGCTGGGAAGCTGGGCAGCAACTGTCCGTGCAAGTGCTGCAGGAGCTGATTGGTCAGCATCAACGTGGTGAGCCGCTGGTGCTTGATCAGCGCCTGATCGAGGCTTGTCGTACTCTGCTGGCCGATGAATCGCTGGATCAGGCCATGGTCGCTGAAATGCTCTCGCTGCCAGGTGAAGCCTATCTGACAGAAATCAGCGCGGTGGCCGATGTCGAAGCCATCCACGCCGCCCGCGAATTTACTCGCAAGCAACTGTCGGATGCATTGTTCGAGCTGCTGTGGGCGCGCTATCAGCGTAACCGCGAGGTTTCCCGTACCAGCACTTATGTGGCAGAGGCCGAGCACTTCGCCCGGCGCAGCCTGCAGAACATCGCGTTGTCTTACCTGATGCTCAGCGGCAAGGCTGAGGTGTTGGCAGCTTGTTTGGAGCAGTTCGAGAACGCTGACAACATGACCGAGCGTTTGACTGCGTTGGCGGTGCTGGTCAATTCGCCGTTCGAAGCCGAAAAGGCAACTGCCCTGGCCAGTTTCGCCGATTTCTTCAAGGACAACCCGTTGGTTATGGATCAGTGGTTCAGCGTGCAGGCAGCTTGCACCTTGCCGGGTGCGCTACAGCGTGTTGAGCAACTGATGCAGCATTCGGCGTTTACCCTGAAGAACCCGAATAAGGTTCGTTCCTTGATCGGTGCGTTTGCTGGGCAGAACCTGCTGGGTTTCCATCAGGCTGATGGCAGCGGCTACCGCTTCCTGGCCGACCAGGTTATTACCCTGAATGCCCTCAACCCGCAGATCGCGTCGCGTTTGCTGGCGCCGCTGACTCGTTGGGCCAAATATGGCAGTGCACGTCAGGCTCAAATGAAAGAGCAGCTGCAACGCATTCTGGCTTCGGGTGAGCTGTCTAGCGACGTGTATGAAGTGGTCAGCAAGAGTCTGGCTGGTTAATTGATCAGCGGTAACAAAGTAGGGGCGGTCATATTCCCCCTACTTAAATCTGTATGTGTCTGATCGTTTTTTGATCAATTCGTTAATACTAAAGACCGATCAAACAGGCCTGTGTGCAATGCATGGGGTTAGATGCTCTTCATGAAGTCCTTCCGAGTCGCATAAAAGTGTTACCCGATTAGATCGGGTAACACTTTTTGTGTTACCCGATTAGATGTAAGCAAAGTTTGCACAATCTGAATTGGCCTGCTTGGCTTGACCTTGGCCGATTTGTTTGAAGCATCTGAATGCTTAATCCCGGGTGGGGTGACTGATCACGCCAGATGGTAGGACAAAATAGGAAAAATCCATCACTGCATACAGTTGATTGGTTGCTGAATGATCAGTCATAAAATGGTTTTTTGGTTTGAGTTGTGCGTTGCTGATTTTTTTATACGGTCGTTTGAATTGGCACCATGGTTGCAGGGAACTAAATTGATTTGACCTCGTCATGGTGCACGCCAAACAGTGAGGTGCGTGTAAGCGCGTTGGGGGCTTGCCTTCCAATCAACATTTAAGGCCGTCATCAGTATGGCCATAACGTGCCTCAGCGGTTGGGGTACAAAAAAGATGATCTGTCCACGGAGTAATGTTTCGATGGAAATTAAGTCCCGTAAGCCCGTATTGCGTTTCGCACCTGCTAAAGCAGGTTTTGCTTTTGTCGGCATTCTTCCACTCCTGGTGGCGGCCCATGCCCAAGCTGTGGAATTCAGCTTCGCAGACAATGAAATCAGCGGCTCCATCGATACCACCGTGTCCTACGGTCAGCTCTGGCGCGTACAAGGTCAGGACAAGACCAACAACGATATCAATACCAACGACGGTAACCGTAACTTCGGTACTGGCTTGGTTTCTGAGGTCTTCAAAGTCACTTCCGATATGGAAGTGACCTACCAGAATTACGGTGCCTTTGTGCGCGGCACGGCGTTCTATGACACCCAAATCATGGACAAGCGTAACGACTATTACGACTCCAGTCTGGCGTATCAGCCAAGCCAGAATGTGCCGAAAGACGACAGCTTTACCCGCGGCACCCGTCACTCGGCCGGCCGTAACGCAGAAATTCTCGATGCCTATGTTTACGGCAATTGGGATGTCGCCGACATGCCGGTTGGCGTGCGCTTCGGTAAGCAGGTGTTCAACTGGGGTGAAGGGTTGTTCTATCGTGGCGGTGTAAACACCACCAACCCAGTAGATGCCGGTAAGTTCCGTCTGCCGGGTGCCGAAGTGAAAGAAGTACTGGTTCCGGTTGAAGCGCTGAGCTTTAGTGTTGGCCTGACTGACAATATTTCCATGGATGCGTTCTACCAGTTCAATTGGAAAGAGTCGGCGATTGACCCAGTGGGTACTTATTTCTCTGAGACCGATTTGTTCGGTGAGGGGGGGAATACTGCATATAATAATTTCTCAGGTACTACGTTGGCGCCTGCTATTACTGGGTATAACAACTTGGCTGCCGGTGCTTTCGGTGGACCAGCACTTGCCGGTGCTCGTGCGGCAGGTCTCTATCAGAACGGCGTAAATACCTCGTTCGGCAATATTCTGAAAGTTGCTGATGTGAATAGTGATTTGAATGCAAAGAATGATGGTCAGTATGGCCTCTCTTTCAAATATATAGCTGAGGAGTTGAACTCTACCGAGTTTGGTGCGTATCTAGTTAATTATCATGCCAAAGAGCCGACGATTTACGCTGATTTGAATGGTTATACAGGCGTCAATGTTAATAACTTGGCTGCTGCTGTTGGTGGTTTAACCAATGCCGTAGGTTTTGCCACTGTAGATATTCTTGGGTCTACTCAGGCAAAGCGAGAGTATGCTGAAGATATTCGTATGTATGGCTTAAGCTTCAATACAACCCTCAATGAAACCTCAGTTTTCGGCGAGCTGGCATATCGGCCTAATCTGCCAGTCGGTATTGCGGCTACTAACGATCTTTTGGGTGATCTTGTAATTCAAGGTGCTAAGCTAGCGAATAACTCTGGCCTTATTCCGGGTAGTGGTACAGCTATTATTTCAGGCGAGCAAATTTCGCGTGACGGTTCTGTAAGTAACTATCGCCGCGTTGAGTCTTTCAATCTTTCACTTGGCGCAATTCATAATTTTGGTAACGTCCTCAGCTTTGATTCGCTGTTCGGTGTTGCAGAGGTTGCTTCCGAGCATTTGCGTGGCGACAGTTTGAAATACACCGGTGTGCGCTCCTCAGCAAACCCGTTTGCTCCACAAACTTACACTCGTTGTATCGCCGGTCGTGCCAATACCTCTTATTCGACCGATGAGGCTATGGCTAAGCAGGATTGTGCCTCTAGTGATGCTTACGGCTACACGCTGGTACTGTCCGGTACCTGGAACGATGTTTACGCTGGCGTAAATCTGTCGCCGTTCACTGTCTTCAAACACGACTTCCAAGGCAACTCGCATCAGACCGGTAACTTTATCGAAGATCGCAAGGCTTACACCGTGGGTCTGCGTGCTAGCTACCTGAATAGTCTGGAAGCTGAAATTCAATACACTGAATTTATGGGCGCCGGTCAGAGCAACTCGGGTCGTGACCGCGACAATATCGGCTTGAACGTCAAGTATTCCTTCTAAACATAACTAGAAAATATCGAGTGCCTGCGGGCACTCGGTTGCTGACTTATTTCACGGAGAATCAATATGCTGAAAAAGCACACGTTGATGGGGGCCGCGATTGTGCTGGCACTGTCCGCTGGCAGCGCGTTCGCTGCGGTTTCGCCTGCAGAAGCAGCCAAATTGGGCGCAAACCTCACCCCGTTCGGTGCCGAGAAAGCCGGCAACGCGGCGGGCACTATTCCTGAGTGGACCGGTGGTATCACCAAAGCTCCGGCGGGTTACACCACGCCAGGCCAGCACCACGTCGATCCGTTTGCTGATGACAAGCCGCTGTTCACCATCACCAAAGCCAATCTGGATCAGTACAAAGACAACCTGACCCCAGGTCAGATTGCGATGTTCAATACTTACCCGAACAGCTACCAGATGCCGGTCTACCAGACCCGTCGCTCTGGTTCTGCGCCGCAGTGGGTGTATGACAACACCATCAAGAACGCCACTACTGCAAAGTTGCTGGATGGCGGTAATGGTTTCTCCGACGCCTACGGCGGCATCCCGTTCCCGATCCCGCAAAATGGCGTAGAAGCGCTGTGGAACCACATCGCACGCTACCGTGGTACCTACATTGTGCGTCGCGCTTCGGAAGTGGCTGTGCAGCGTAACGGCAGCTACTCCCTGGTGACCTCGCAGCAGGAAGCCATGTTCAAGTTCTACAACCCGAAAGGGACTGCAGCCGACCTGAACAACATCATGTTCTACTACCTGTCCTTCACCAAGAGCCCGGCGCGTCTGGCCGGTGGTGCGGTACTGGTGCACGAAACCCTGGATCAGGTAAAAGAGCCGCGTCAGGCCTGGGGCTACAACGCTGGTCAGCGCCGCGTACGTCGTGCGCCGAACCTGGCTTATGACACCCCGATCGCTGCCGCTGACGGCCTGCGCACAGCAGACGACACCGACATGATCAACGGTTCGCCTGATCGCTATGACTGGAAGCTGGTTGGCAAGAAAGAGATCTACATTCCCTACAACAGCTACAAAGTCACCAGCCCGGACGTGAAGTACAAGGACCTGCTGCAAGTTGGTCACTTGAACCCAGAGTTTACACGCAACGAACTGCACCGTGTGTGGGTAGTTGAGGGCACGCTGAAGTCGGGTTCGCGTCACATCTACTCCAAGCGCACCCTGTTCCTCGACGAGGACAGCTGGCAAGCAGCAGTGGTTGATCAGTACGACGGTCGTGGCGAGCTGTGGCGCGTTTCGATTGCCTACCTGAAAAACTACTACGACCTGCCAACCACCTGGTCTGCGCTGGATTCTTTCCACGATCTGCAAGCCCGTCGTTACCACGTGCAGAACCTGGATAACGAAGAGCCAAGCACCATCGACTTCAGCCAGGCTGTGCCGGATGACGGCTACTTTAAGCCTGCTGCACTGCGTCGTCGCGGTACGCGTTAATCCGCGTGTCGGTTGAGCAAAAGGCCGCTACTGTTGTAGCGGCCTTTTGCTATTTATCAGTCGAACAGGGCATGGTAGACGGGCGGGTTTAACAAAACATAACGTCGCGCCGATTGTCAGGCCTTTTGAAAGCTCAGTAGGATAGGCGCACTGCTAAAAGTGTAGTGCTACCTATAAGAATAAGGGGGAAGGTATATGAGTGAGCCCGTCATGCGGCGCACCCAGGCCGGTCGTGTTGTGGGATCGTCCCGCGCACCGGTGCTCCGCGTCTACTCACCGATAGCCAAAGCGCTGTCGCTGTGTAGTGTGCTATCCGCGCTGGTGTTCGCCAGTGCGCCACTGCAAGCGGCCAGCGATGACGCCAGTCATTACTCGGTCACTTCTGCCAAAGCCCATCAAACTCTGCTGCTGGATGTTGCCAGTCTAGGTAAGCGCTTGGTCACTGTCGGTGATCGCGGGCATATTTTGCTGTCCGACGACAACGGCGCGAGCTGGGTTCAGGCCAAAGTGCCGACCAAGCAAATGCTGACGGCTGTGTTCTTTATTGATGACACCCACGGTTGGGCTGTCGGCCATGATGCACAGATTCTCGCCAGCACTGATGGCGGCGCCACTTGGGTCAAACAGTTCGAAGACCTTGAGCGTGAAGCGCCGTTGCTGGATGTCTGGTTCAAGGACCGCAATAACGGTTATGCAGTAGGCGCTTACGGTGCCTTGTTGGAAACCACTGACGGTGGCGCCAATTGGGAAGATGTCAGCGACCGTATGGACAACGAAGACGCCTACCACCTCAACGCCATTGTTGAAGTCAAAGACTCCGGCCTGTTTATCGTGGGCGAGCAAGGCGCGATGTTCCGTTCCCCGGACTGGGGACAGACCTGGGAAACCCTGGAAGGCCCTTACGAGGGTTCTCTATTCGGTGCCCTGGGCACTGATGAAGCAGGTGCGTTGCTGGTCTATGGCCTGCGCGGGCATCTGTTCCGTTCGGCAGATTTTGGTACGACCTGGCAGGCAATCAGCTTGAACACGGCTAACAGCGGTCCTTTGGAGTTTGGTCTGGCTGACGGTAATCGTCTGGCTGACGGTTCCATCGTGGTGGTCGGGCATGGCGGTACCGTACTCAAGAGCACCGACAGCGGCCGCAATTTCAGTGTGACCAATCGTGCCGACCGGCTCTCGCTGGCAGGCGTTGCAGCAATGGAAAACGGCAATCTGATTCTGGTAGGGCAGGGTGGCGTCCATGCTGCTACGCCTACTGGCGCCGATCTGGGCCAACAACAATAAGCCGGGAGCCTTTGCATGAGTAAGCATCAACAACAATCTGCCTCCTTCCTGGAGCGGTTGATCTTTAACAATCGCCCGGCCGTGATTCTGCTGTGCCTGTTGATCAGTCTGTTTCTGTTCTACCAAGCGGCGCAGGTGCGTCCGCAGACCAGCTTCGAGAAGATGATTCCGCTGGGGCATCCGTACATCCAGAAGATGCTCGAACACCGCAATGACCTGGCGAACCTGGGCAACACCGTGCGTATCTCGGTGGAAGCGGTGGATGGCGATATCTTCAGCAAGGAATACATGGAGACGCTGCGTCAGATCAACGACGAAGCCTTCTATATTCCGGGCGTTGACCGTTCCGGCCTGAAGTCACTTTGGAGCCCAAGCGTACGCTGGACCGAAGTGACTGAAGAGGGTTTTGCCGGCGGCGAAGTGATCCCGCAAACTTACGATGGCTCTTCCGAAAGCCTTGAGGAACTGCGCAGCAATATCCTCAAATCCGGGCAGATCGGCCGTCTGGTCGCCAACAATTTCAAGTCGAGTATTGTTGACTTGCCATTGCTGGAGACCTATGCCGACCCGAACGATCAGAGCAAGCAGATCCCGCTGGATTATCAGAAGTTCTCCCACGAGCTGGAAGAGAAGATCCGCGATAAGTACCAGGCGCAAAACCCCAACGTCAAAATCCATATCATTGGCTTTGCCAAGAAAGTGGGTGATTTGATTGATGGTCTGATCGGCGTAGCGCTGTTCTTTGCTGTGGCAATCGCCATTACCTTCGTGCTGCTGCTGTGGTTCACCCACTGCTTCAAGAGCACCTTGGCGGTGGTCGTGGCCACCTTGATCGCCGTGGTTTGGCAGCTGGGCCTGCTGCACACCCTGGGCTTTGGGTTGGACCCGTACTCGATGCTGGTGCCATTCCTGGTCTTCGCCATTGGTATTTCCCACGGTGTACAGAAGATCAACGGCATCGCCATGGCCTCAGGCGAAGCAACTGATTCGTTGTCCGCTGCACGTATGGCTTTCCGTCAGCTGTTTGTTCCTGGCCTGGTGGCATTGCTGTCGGACGCCGTGGGCTTTATCACCCTGCTGCTGATTGATATTGGTGTGATCCGTGAACTGGCCATCGGCGCATCCATGGGTGTGGCGGTGATCATTCTGACCAACCTGATTCTGCTGCCAGTCATGATTTCCTATGTCGGTATCAGCAAGAAGGCGGTGAAGATCAGCCGCGAAGAAGCTGACAAGGAGCACCCATTCTGGCGCTTTATCTCCAACTGCGCGCACCCGATGGTGGCCCCGATTTCCGTGGTGGTTGCGGTCGCGGCGCTGGCCGGTGGTGTGTGGTATGGGCAGAACCTGAAGATCGGTGACCTTGACCAGGGTGCGCCTGAGCTGCACCCGGATTCGCGCTACAACTTGGATAACGACTTCGTCATCCGCAATTACTCCACCAGCTCCGATGTACTGGTGATCATGGTCAAGACGGCAGCTGAAGGTTGCTCGACTTATCCGACGCTGTCGGCCATGGATGAGTTGATGTGGAAGATGGAGAACACCGAAGGCGTGCAGTCGGCCATTTCCATGGTCACCGTGTCGCGTCAGGTGATCAAAGGCATGAACGAGGGCAACCTGAAATGGGAAACCCTGTCGCGCAACCAAGACGTGCTGAACAACTCCATTGCGCGGGCTGATGGCCTGTACAACGGTGATTGCTCGGTGGCGCCGCTGCTGGTGTTCCTCACCGACCACAAGGCAGAAACACTGTCGCGTGCGGTGAAAGTTGCTGAAGACTTTGCCAAGGAAAACAACAAAGACGGCCTGGAGTTCATCCTGGCAGCGGGTAACGCGGGTATCGAAGCCGCTACCAACGAAGTAATCGCCAAGTCCGAGACCACCATGCTGCTCGCGGTATACGCCGCAGTGGGCATCATGTGTCTGCTGACTTTCCGCTCCTTCGCTGCGACGCTCTGCGTGATGCTGCCGCTGGTGCTGACCTCGGTACTGGGTAACGCCCTCATGGCCTTTATGGGCATCGGTGTGAAGGTGGCGACTCTGCCGGTAATCGCCTTGGGTGTGGGTATTGGTGTCGACTACGGCATCTACATCTACAGCCGTCTGGAAACCTACCTGCGTCAGGGTTTGTCGCTGCAGGAGGCTTACTATGAGACCCTCAAGTCGACCGGTAAAGCGGTGCTGTTCACCGGTATCTGCCTGGCGATCGGTGTGGCCACCTGGATCTTCTCGGCAATCAAGTTCCAGGCTGACATGGGCCTGATGCTGACCTTTATGTTCCTCTGGAACATGATTGGCGCGATCTGGCTGCTGCCTGCACTTGCCCGCTTCCTGATTAACCCTGAGAAGCTGCGCAACAAGGCCTAAGTCTGATACGCAGTCGCAACACGAAAAACCGCGGCCTTAGGGTCGCGGTTTTTTATTGTCTAAGGGTTAGGTTTGCAGATGGCCTTAGTGGTGTGGACTTGCCCGCGCTTCGTGCCTGGTTCCGGCAGTTTCGCGGACAAGTCTGCTCCTATATGGCCGGACTTGTAGTCCACCGGAAAGGATAAGTCGATGAGTGCTTGCTAGGTTAGGCGGTGAAAATATTGCGCAATTGATGCCCAAGTCGGGCCCTATGCCACGCTCCACCCTATTAATGATCACTCCTCCAGAATCGCATGAGCTCTATACGGGTGAGCCACCAAGAGGATGTCGTGGGATGGTGAATGCATGACCGGCCCGCATCCGGCAAAGCGTGCCGCTGTTAGCGCGGATACAGCGGAGGCAGAGCGCTGGTATCCGTATTGGTGGTGCTCTCAAGGTCTTCTGTGGGGGGCAGACTGCGAATCGCCAGCCACAGATTACGGCCCTGCCAGTGCTGGCCGCTTTCGCTGTAGAGCGCGCCATTCAGGCCGTCGAGGGCTTCAGACAATGGGATAAAACGCGCGGCCATATCGGCGAGGGTTTCCGGCTGCTGCCGGGCCCAGGCGTCCAGCGCATGGCGCGTGGCCTGCGAGTCGTTAGCCAGGCAGCTGCGCTTGAGATCATCGAGCAGGTTGCGTTGGCTGGGGCCAGTCTGCTGGCTAGGCAATACAGGAGGCTGACGGCGCGCGCGCCACCACAGGGTAAAGCCGAGCAGGGTGGTCAGGCTCAGCAGTGCGCTGCTCAACTGCCAAGGCCAGAGTTGTACGTTGGCGGCCTCGCTGACTGCAGGCCGTGCTGCCTCAACCGGCAGGGTTTCCAGATTCGGGTTGGCGGCCACCTGCAGGTTGCGCGCCGGCAAGCTGCTACGTTCCAGCTGATCGGTCGTGGTGTTCCACCACAGCACTTCGATTGCCGGTAAGGCAATCATGCCCTCACGATTGGCCACCAGTGCTTCGCGCTCTTCACGGCTGGCCACTAAGCCATTGTCGCTGGCCTGGTTAGCTAGTTGCGGCTGATCGGGGTAACGGCGCAGGCCGGCAACCTGGGTGGCGGGCAAGGGCGGTAATTGTGCGCTGGCCAAACCTTCGACCTTGAGCAGTAGGCTGCGGGTCAGCGAATCACCGACGCGGGCCGTCTCCGGTTGTGGACTCCAGACTTCACTCAGGCTGAGTGCACGCGCTGGCAGCCAGGGCGCGTCGGTCGGGTAGCTGGCCGGCTTGGCTTTCACCGTCAGCGGAATTTCCGGCGAACGGACCCGCACCACTTTGCCGGGGCGTGGACCGAACGGGTTGTAGGCATTGCTGGCGGAGCGATCAACTGCAGTGGCGGTAAAGGCTTGCGAGGGGATCAGCAAGTCGCCACTTTCCTGGGGAAAAATCGCGTAGCGCAGTTCAATTACCCCATGGCGTATGCCGTTGATGTCCTTCTCATAGGTGCGCGGTTCACCAAGCGCTTCAACGCGCGCCTGGGGCATCTCCAGTTGGGTCAGGCTGCTGTCGTCGTACAGTGAAACGGAGTGGTAGATGCGCAGTGTCAGCACGGTTTGCGCCTGCACGTAGACGCTTTCCTGGTCCAGGCTGGCATCGATAAACACCGGTGCCAGGCGACTGTCTTCGGCGCTCGCGGCTTGCTGAACATGCAGGGTAATCGGCTCGCTTTGCAGCTGGCCGAGTGTGAGCGGCGGTATCACCACATAACCGCTGTGTTTGGGTTGCAGGGTGACGATCCAGCGCGTGCTCGCCTGGGCACCGTTGCTGCCGCTGGTCAGGCGGTTGACCTGGCGGGTGCCGAGCACCTCAAACAGCTCATTGAGCGGCTGCAGGTCGGGTTTGCCGAACAGCGTAGCGTCATCCGATTCCAGGGTCAGCTCAACGCTCTCGCCGGCATCCAGGCGCGTACGGTCGACGCTGGCGGTCAGGCTTTGCGCGCTGACGTTCAGGGCCAGTAGGCCAAGTAGAAGGGTACAGAGCAGTCGGCTCATTGCAGTTGTTCCTGGCGCTGTTGTTGTTCCAGCCTGAATTTACGCCGCAGTAGCTCGCCCGGATCGTCGGGGATCTGCCGCAGCCATTGTTCCAATGCCTGACGCCGCTCGCCGTCGAGGCTCGGCTCGGCGCTGGCGATCTGTTCTTCGCCGCTTTCGCTGTCGTCTTCTTCTGGTTGTTTCGGCGGTGTATCCGCGTCTTCGTCGGCGCCGGGTTGTGCAGGTTTTTCGCCCATATCCTCAGACTCGGACGGCTTGATCGGCGATTGCTCGGCCTGCTGCTGTGCGTCTGGATCGGACTGGCCTGCCTGGGGCTGGCTGCTGGGCTGATTCTGCTGATCATCAGATTCTTGCGGGTCGTCGTTTTGATTCTGCTGTTGCTGCTGGTTTTGGCGCAGCAGCTCTTCGACCAGAGCTTTGTTCTTTTGCGCCTGAGCCAAGTCCGGTTGCAGCTCCAAGGCTTGGGTGTAGGCGTCTAGGGCGGCTTCCAGTTCGTTGCTGCGCGCCAGTGCGTTGCCACGGTTGTAGTGGTCGCTGGCGCTTTCGCCATTGGCGAAGCGTTCGGCGGCCGCAGCGTAATCGCCGGCCTGGTAGAGCGCCTGGCCTTGCCAACGCGGATCGTAGAAACGCTGCGCGGCTTCTGCCGGTTGTTGCGCCTCAAGCAGGCGCTGGCCTTGTTGGTCGGCACGCAGCCAGAGGTCGTCGAAGCTGAAGGCGTAGCTGTTCTGCGGCAGGCTCAGCAGCAACAGTGGCAGGCAAAGCAGCCAGCCGCGGCGAGCAGCGCAGGCAGCGAGTAACAGCAGCGGCAGGAGTAGCCAGTGGCTCTGGTCTGCCCAGGCTTGCAGCTGGGTCAGCTCACCATCGCGGCGCAGCTGTAGCGGTGCATCGAGTAGGCCGAGGTTGCGCAGGTCGCGCTCATCCAGCGTTACGACCTGATACTGCCCGCCCAGCTCGTTGGCAAAGCGCTTGAGGCCGTTGCTGTCCAGGCGTGGCAGCAGGATGGTGCCCTGAGCGTCCTTGAGGAATGAGCCGTCCTCCTGAATGATCGGCGCGCCCTGGGTGCTGCCAATGCCGAGAATACGTAGGCGCTCACCACGGCGGCCGAGCGCTTGGGTGATGGCCTGGCGTTGCGTCTCGTCGAGGCTGCTGGTTAGCAGCAGCAGGCGGCCATTGCCCTGGGCGCCCCGCTCGAGCAGTTGCAGCGCCTTGATCACCGCCAGGTCAGCGCGCTTGCCAGGCTCGGGCATGATTTCTGGGCTTAGTGCATCAAGCAGGTTGCGGCTGGTAGCCAGGTCGTCGGAGAGCGGCACCAGGGTATGTGCGCTACCGGCATACACGACAATGGCGGTTTGCGCATCCTGCCGTGCTTCCAGCAGATCGAGCAGCTTGCGCTTAGCCTGGGCCAGGCGATTGGGTGAGGCGTCGCTGGCGAGCATCTCAGGGGTCAGTTCGAGCAGTACCACCAGCGGGTCGGCCGGCTTGGGGTTCTGTTGCTCGATGCGTTGCCAGCTGGGGCCTAGCAGCGCCAATAGTGCAAGGAGCCAGGCTAGGCCGAGGGCCAGCCAGGGCAGGCGACTGTTGCGCCCACCGGTGGCGGTTAGCAGCGCGGACTGGAACGCGGCCGGCAGCAACGCTTGCCAGCGACCGCTGCGTTTCTCCCGGTGCCAAAGCTGCCAGAGCAAAAAGCCCAATAGCGGTATCAGCAGCAGCCAGAAGGGGCGTTGCCAGTGGGGCCAGAGGCTGGTTAGTTCGCTCATGACGGTTTCCCCCGTAGCCGTGTCAGCTGAGTACGCCAGCGTTGTTGCAGGCTTGGCCATAGTGTTTGGCTGACCAGCAGCAGGCTGAACAGCAGGGCCAGGCCCAGCGGCCAGGGATAGAGTGGCAAGGTCGGCCGCGCCAGAGTCGGTTTCTGCGCCACCGGCTCCAGTCTATCGAGAGTGGCTTCGATCGCCTGCAGTTCTTCACTGT
>Ga0209343_10005935_pt1 | contig 14708 bp, 17 predicted proteins | sample RifCSPlowO2_02_FD_184026 | JGI IMG/M metagenome (GOLD analysis project Ga0209343, IMG submission 184026) | Groundwater microbial communities from Rifle, Colorado - Rifle CSP2_plank lowO2_0.2 (SPAdes) (version 2) | ecosystem: Environmental > Aquatic > Deep subsurface > Groundwater | place... | reverse complement strand
CTCACGGATACCGGTGGAATACGCCCAACTCCCTTCTTCTCTCACGAGTTTTCTTCATCCTTTTTCAGGAAATCAGTTTGTGCTGTTCTCTGGTAATAATGCCAGAATACAGCAGATGAAGTTTGGACCGTAAAAACCCACCAGAGTAACAAAAATACAAACGCTCGCATAGCACTTTCTGTGCACAGAACCTTGATCTTTTCTTCATCCAAACCTCGGATATATATGCCGGGGTTTTATGTTTTGAGGTTCGAGTTCTCCTCTCATACTGGGTGTGGGGGGAAGGAATTCGTGTGCCAAGCAAGCTTGAACAATGCAGTCGGTTAAAGTCCGACCTACCCAAAGTCCAGCCAACAGGATAGTACAGAACTCTGCGCTACATACTGGCAACAGATGTGGTGAAGCCAGAGGGAAGGAGTACGCAGGCCGTACAGACTGTCCGAAAACTTCACCTCATTCACCAAGATTTCTGAACAGAAACATGATATAATGAAGCTATTATTCGCCTCATTCTATCAACCCTATGTTCAAAACGTACGCTCAAAATCAAATCCAGCTTTTACCTCAAGACCTTGCAACATCCATTCCCCAAGATCACATTGCCAGACTCATCCATCAGGTCATCGAGGAGATGGATCTCTCTTTCATTGAAACAACATATTCCGCAATGGGACAACATGCGTATCACCCCAAGATGCTGTTGAAGGTTCTGGTGTATGGCTACGCTTTGGGTATCCGGAGTTCCCGAAAGCTTGAGAACCGACTGAACGAAGATATTGTGTTCATGTGGCTCTCGGGTAGACAAACTCCAGACTTCCGGACCATCGCAGATTTCAGAAAAGTGAAGTTGGTGGATGTGAAAAACGTCTTTCTGGAGGTACTGAAACTCTGCCAAGAATTGGGAATGGTGAGGATCGGGAAGGTCTCTCTGGATGGAACGAGCTTTCGAGCCGATGCTTCCGGAAACAAAATGCGCTATCGAAAGACGCTTCTCAAAACCAAAGCCTCTCTGGAACAACGCGTGGATGAGATGTTGGCTGAAGCGGAACAGATCGATCGAGAAGAGGAAAAGCTCTTGGGGAATAAAACCGAGCAGTCGACGGGAATAGATGCGAAGGAGATCCAAAAGAAACTCCACCAGATGCAACGAAGAAAAGAAACCCTCCGGAGGAACGAACACAAACTTGAAGCCAGGAAAACCGATCTCCGTCAAAAGCTCAAAACCATGCGAAAAGACGGCAATTCCATGAGTTCAACCGACAACGATGCCACCATGATGCTCATGAAGGAAGGATACATCGCTCCAGGATACAACGCTCAAGTTGCCAGTGAACACCAGGTCATTCTGGCGTACGATCTTTCCTCCAACCGAAATGATCAACGACTCTTAAAGCCGATGATGAAGATCTTAAAAAAAGACACCGGAAACATTCCGGAGATCCTCATCGCGGACGCAGGGTATGGATCAAAGATGAATTACCGATTTCTTAAGAATCAACGCATCGCGGCCTTTATTCCGTACAACACGTTCAACAACGAAATGATCGAACGGAGAAAAGGAGTGTATCACCCTCCACAAGACCCCGATGTCGAGTTGGAGACATACAAGGCACGACAGAGAACGCGGCTCTTGTCGGATGAAGGGAAAAAGATGATGAAACGAAGAAGAGAAGATGTTGAACCTACCTTTGGAGACATTAAACGCAACATGCACTTCAGAACCTTCCACCTACGAGGAAAATCCAAATGCCTCATGGAGTTGGGTCTGGTGAGTATTGCCCATAACATCAAAAAGATGAAGCAGTGGCTCAAAAGACTCGCGGAATATGAGGACGGAAGAACAAAAGGCATCCAGCTTGGAACAATCTTGGGGTATGTGTCCTAACGAAGGACGCAAACCTCAACACTGTCCCAAAGACACCCCTTGTGCATGATTGACACAACAGTTCTCGGACGGTCTGGGCTGCCAGTACCCCGAGGAGGCTCAAAGGATTGTCCAGTCAATCAAGGAACGATTTGCGAAGTTCAATCTTACGCTCGCAGAAGACAAAACCCGCGTGATTGAGTTCGGCAGATTCGCCAGAGAGCGCAGAGCCAAACGAGGAAAGGGCAAGCCAGAGACCTTTACCTTTCTGGGATTCACGCACTATTGCAGTCGGACAAGAAAAGGAACATTCGTGGTCAGGCACAAAACCAGTAAACAGAAGTATCAATCCTCGGTGAAACGTCTTAAAGAATGGATGCGATCAATGAAGAATATGCGAGCATTACCCGACCTGTGGAACACACTCTCGCTTAAACTCCAAGGGCATTACCAGTATTACGGCGTGAGTGGCAACCTCAGACGACTGCGCAGTTTTGAGTGCGAAACAGAACAGTTGGTCTTCAAGTGGCTTAATCGTAGGAGTCAGAGGAAAAGCTGGAATTGGGAACAGTTTCGCAGATACCTCGAACGCTATCCATTGCCTCAACCGAAAATCACGTGCGCACTCTATCCATCTTGGTGAACACTGTTTATCGAAGAGCCGTATGAGGGAAATCTTCACGTACGGTTCAGTGAGGGGTTCCAGTCTTGCAAATGCAGGACGAGGAATCTACTCTATCGAGCCGTCCGAGCGTCAACCCCGCCGCCGCTCGCGGAGTTTACCCCGTAGCAAGCTCGGCTTTGCTTCGGGGCTCGCGTGCCCCGCAGAAAAATGTTCTTCGCTTTTCTGATTTGCGCCCGCCCGATTTTTTTCTAAAAGGATGAGAACATTTTTCTGCGGGTCTCTGCCGAGAACGTTCGGCAGGCGGCAGGGCTTCGGACGGCTCACGGGCAAAAAGTTTCCTCCCCCAACTCCCTCCTTCCGCCTCGCCCTCGCTTCGGCTGGCGGCGAAAAAATCTTGGCGACGGAGTTAATCAAATCAGAATAAAAGCGTATAATTGAGATGGTTATGCACAAATTTTCTAAATTTATATTGATACTAGTCTCTTTTTGCGTTGGCTATTTTGGAATTGCCACATTTTTCAATTCGCAACCTCATAATACGCCCGATAAAAATATAGATGTGGTTGTCGGTGGAATCGTTCCTCACCACCTAGTTGCTGATGAAATTATACAAAAATTGTTTACAATAGTCGGCAACCAAAATCCAAAAACAATAATTTTAGTCAGCCCAGATCATTGGGGAGTGGCCAAAAGTAATTTCACGACTACCGCCAAAAGTAACTTTGGTGGTGTTTTGGTTGACACTTCTTTTCGAGGAAAATTGATAAATGAACTCCCCTCAAATATTGAATTTGACGATGAACTTTTGAACCACGAACACGGTGTCACTGGATTAGTACCATATATCAAAAAACTTTCTCCGCAGACTAAAATCGTTCCTATTGCCGTCTCCGCAATCACAAGCAAAATTACTTTAGATAAAATTTCCCATTTTTTAAGTAAAACTGACAGTAATGTTGTTATAATTGCAAGTAGTGATTTTTCGCACTATCTCCCTTCATTAGCCGCTGACTTACACGATTCAACAAGTATCGCCGTTATTTCTGCATTTGATAGGAGTAATTTCAGAAACTTAGAGGTTGATTGCTGGCAATGTCTGTATATTGTCTCATCGGTTTCAGAATTAAAGAATGCGAAAAAATCTGAATTGGTTGGACACAGCAATTCCGCAAAACTTTCAACATCAGAAAATACGGCTCCTGAAACGACGAGCTATGTAGGTTTAGTTTTTCGTGAGAGCGGACAGAACAGCACAGATTCTACCGCGACATTGTTGTCAGTCGGGGATATTATGCTTGGCAGATATGTAGAAACTTTGATGAATAGTGCTGGCGAAAACTATCCATTTGAAAAAATCAGTCAGTTTTTAAGGGGCATAGATATTGTTTCTGGAAATCTTGAGGGAACGATTATAACAGACCATAAGCAAACACCGGATTTTTCTACTAAATTTTCGTTTTCGCCAAGAGTGGCAAAAACCCTTCGCCTTAATAATTTTAGTCTAGTTTCTCTCGCCAATAATCACGCTCTTGATTATGGCGAAAATGGACTGAAAGAAACAAGCGGTTTTCTCAAGCAATTTGAAATAGATACTTCCGGCCATCCTTCAAAAATTGAAGGAACTAAAGTCGCGACAAAGGATGTTCGTGGCCAAAAAATTGCGTTTGCCTCGTTTAATTTCACTGGGCCGTATCCAAAAGAACAAGAAGCGTACGAGCTTGTCAAAAATTTTAAAGAAAAAAATAATTTTGTTGTAGTCAATATTCACTGGAGCGAAGAATATGCTTTGAAAGCTAATGACTTTCAAAAGATTGTTGCTCATAATTTGATTGACAGTGGCGCAGATTTAATTATCGGCCATCACCCGCATGTGGTTCAGGAAATAGAGCAGTATAAAAACAAAATTATTTTTTACTCATTGGGCAACTTTATTTTCGACCAGTATTTTTCAAAATACACCAAAGAGGGATTGACTATCGGCACAACACTAAATGATCAAGAAGTAATATACCGACTTTTCCCAATTAATATTGTTCAAAGCCAACCATCGCTTATGACTGGCGCAAGAGCGCAGGAGTGGTTAGGTGACTTATCAACCCGTAGCGACTCTGCTTTGATTGAAGAGATAAAAAGTGGTATGATAGTAGTGCCTAGGAATTAATTTTTATAAAACTATGGAAAATCAAACAACACCGCCGCAAATGACTCCTCCAGAACTAACGCCTGAAAATAAACAAAAATTTTTGCGCTACTTGCCTTATGTAATTCTTCCTCTTGTGGGCGGTGTTGTTGTTTTTGCGGCAATGAATTTCTATAAACAAAAAGAAGCTGCTACGCCTACACCAATCGTAAATCAAGAAACTCAAACCCCTCCGGTCACAGAAACTCCGCCACCCACAACTCAGCCCAAGGTAGGAGATATCTCGGTCAACTGGCTATCAGAACCAGTAAAAGTTAGCCCATCAACGATTGGTCTATCCGTAAAAGACCCTAACGCATGGGAAGGTATAAAAATTGACGATCTCTATGCTGTATATCAAGTTGGCACAGTTACAAGCGCGCCCTTTCAGAATGATAAATTTTATGTGATTGCTCGTGCTTGTCTGGGTCCGTGCGGTTCGTTCTACTATCGTGTTATTGATAATAGGGTAAAACAGGGATTGGTTCTTCTCACCAATTTATCAAATGAAATTGACCAATCCGATAAAGTATTTTTTGTCGAAACTGGCCAATATGATGTTCCCGCCTTGAGATTTCCTACAAAGTTATCAGTACAATATGCTGGCAAAACTCTGAATTTTGAAGCAGAAGATTTTAGTCCGGCTACCATGTTTAAAGATTATATTGAGAGAGGTAACTGGAACCAAAGCACTCAAAAATATACTGCGCGCAATCTAAAATCTGATATTAGACACCCCCAATATGGAATTTTGTATGAGGAAACAGATGATGGATATTTCATCGCGAGATTACCAGACGGAACTTTGAAACTTTATCGCTTACAATTTCCATTTTCACTCTCAGATGACAACAAAACTGGCTTTCTTGTTCAATCTGCCACGTTAAATTTACGCCTTGCTGGCGGCGGTATCTTTACGGCAAATTACACGCCAATATCACCGCGAGTATGTCCGCCAAGAGAATACGATGTCCAAAAAGGCATTGAGGGTAAAATCAAGAAAAGTGGCACGATTGATTCGGCTGGAGATTTCTACGAGTTGAGTAATTCTAACGATCCTATGTACAACGAAATTTATCAAAGTTTTTACAATCCCGATAAAATCTCTTACGCTACCTTTCTTGCCGATCATCCGATTATATTTTGGAAAGATGCTCTCGACCGCTGGTTTAGGTTAAGAAACGCAAAATTCTATCCGGCTGTCGAAACCGAGTGCGGATACTTCGATAGCGTACTCTAAATTTTTTCGCCGCCAGCCGAAGCGAGGGCGAGGCGGAAGGAGGGGATATGCTATGTCAACTTTTTTCTGTGGATAAGAAGAATTGTTCTGTGATTGGTGAGTTTTTTATGCTCTGTACTGATAAGGTTTTTGGTACTTGAGCATCATATACATAATGTCAACGAGTCTTCGTTTAAGACAACACAACGCTTGGCCTTTGGTCTTCCCTTCAGAAATCTTTCTCTGAAAATAGGTCTTTGCTTCTTGATTCCCTGACCGTGAAATCTGTGAGAGTGCGATTCGGTGAATCGCCATATTGAGTCTTCTATTTCCTGTTCCTGCTTTCGTCTTCACATGTCTGAAAGTATTCCCTGATGAGCGTTCTCGCGGAGCAAGTCCGGCATACTTCGCAAGTGCTGACGGTGAATGGAATCGCTTCACATCTCTCACCTCTGCCATCACCTTGGTTGCGAGCACCGTTCCACATCCATTGAGTGTTGTTAGTTTCTGTCCGGTCATCTTCATGAGCTCCCCGAGTTCTCCTTCCAACTCTTGTGTCCCTTCCCGAATATCCATGAGGCGTTTCACTTTCCTTTTGATCTGTTTTTTCAGAATGACAACATCCCCTGGAATGTCGCTGGTATCGGTTGGCACTGGATGTGTTTTCCAATATCGCAGAGCCTTTACGGAAAACGGATCCTTAAATTTTTTCCGATACCCCCCATTGTATGCCTTATGCAAGAGTCGGTGTAACTGGTTCTTCATTCGTGTCTGTTCTTTTATGAGAAATTCCCTATCTCAAGCCAGTTCTTTGATATCCTTGGAAAGTTCGTCTTGTTTTGTTATGGTGTAGGAAGGCAGTGTGTCAATCCTCTGGATCAAGACTTTTGCTGCCGCGAACGCATCCAGTGAATCATTTTTTTCTGGATGTGTTTCGTATGTACGGAACACATCGGTGAGCACGGGTGGTACCATTTTTACCATGACTTCTTGTGAGGAAAGATAGTGAGCCAGACGAATACCATTACCGTAACTGTCTTCGAGTCCAAAAACCGGGAACAAGGAGTGAGAAGCGGATACCTTTTTCGACAGGGCAACCAAGGTCTGAAAATCTTCTTTTGAGTTGGAGATAACTTTTTCAAAGAGTTTTTCTCCAAAGGCATTGGTAGCGACCGCGGTGTGGGTGTCTTTATGAACATCAACACCAATATACAGGAGTTGATGCCGAGGTGGGGTGTCACATTTGTGCATAGGCGTAGAAAGTGAATGGTGAATAAGAGTTTGCACGTGTTACCAAGGCGTGAAAACATTCACCACTGAAAACCCAGTATTTTGAGCCTTGTCCGTCAATGGCGGATGGCAATATGCTATTGGTTCATGGTGGTGAAGGGAGGAGACACGTTGCAATCCCCTATGAGCCCTACAAAATGTGGCAGGTCTGGGGTAGGCATTCCGTATCTCCACCCTTCACCATACCACAGAACTTTTTCACACCCACTACTCCCATTCTCTCATACTGGGGGGAGGGGGAAGGAATTCGTGTGCCAAGCAAGCTTGAACAATGCAGTCGGTTAAAGTCCGACCTATCCAAAGTCCAGCCAACAGGATAGTACAGAACTCTGCGCTACATACTGGCAACAGATGTGGTGAAGCCAGAGGGAAGGAGTACGCAGGCCGTAATGCGAAAGCGTGAAGGTTATTGAGCCCCGTAATACCCCTTATCAGGGGAGACGACCTTGTGAATTCATGGGGAAGTCAGTTATGAGGGAGCGCGTTTAAGGCAAGCGCTCTCTTATCCCCTCGGGGTCGAAGTCCACGGCATGCGCACGAAAGCAGTGTTCAGGAACTTGGGAGACCTTGTCTGTTTCGGGAAAGGTCGAGAACCGCCTCAAACAAGCTCGAAAAGATCAAGGGAGAGGCGAATGAACAGGCAAGGAGTCAGAACAATCCGTAGTACCCAACGTTTGCCTGTAATGGGTTTAGCACGCCCCCACCACCTATGAATAGGTGTGGGGGCACGGGGAAGGGATTGTCTAAACAGTACCAAGGAAAGGACTAACTTTATGCCATACCCAGTGATGGACAAAACAACCAAAGCCAAACTTTCTTTGATAACCAAGAAAACAGCGGCTGACCGTATCCTCAAGTTCACCTCACTCATTCATCTTCTGAATGACGAGAAATATTTGTATGAGTGTTTTCAAGAACTTGAACGCGGCAAAGCCGCAGGAGTAGACCAGCGTACCAAAGAGAGCTACACCGAAACAGAAATCAGACAGGCAATCGCAGACGTCGTGCAACAATTGAAAGCAAGGAAGTACCGACCGCAACCAGTGCGCAGGGTATTCATTCCCAAGAGCAACGGGAAACTGCGACCGTTGGGCATACCCACGGTGATGGACAAAGTGATTCAATTCGCAGTGGCTAAAATTCTAGAACCAATCTTTGAGCCCTTATTCCTTAATTCCTCATATGGTTACCGACCAAAACGCAATGCTCACGAGGCGATCAAAGCAACCAGTAGACCTGTCCCTCAATAAAAAAGTATGAGATACTGAAAAAAAGATAAATATTTCGATATGCTGCACAACAAAGACAAAATTTTACAAAATCCTCGTCTCTGTAAAGCAATATTTGGCATGAGTCGGGAGGAAATATTGAGATTATTACCCCTCTTCAGTCAGTGTCTCCTCGCGTATCGTTATGAACTCCATCCTCATCGAAAACGAAAGGTTGGTGGTGGCAGAAAGGGCGATCTGCCCACAGATCTTGATAAATTGCTGTATATACTGATGTATTTGAAAATATACTCCACCTATGATGTTTTCTCCGTGCTTTCTGAGCATCAACGCAGTAAATGTGGTGACTCTGTTCAGCTCCTTTTACCCGTGCTGGAACGAACATTAGGGAGAAAGCTCGTACTTCCTGCACGTAAGGCCACTTCTTTAGAAGAGGTGTTTGAGAAGATTCCAGAACTGAAAGATGTGTTTCTGGATGGCACAGAGAGACGGGTACAACGTCCAAAAAACACTAAAAAGCAAAGGAAATTGTATTCTGGAAAAAAGAAAGCGACCACCAGAAAGAATATACTCCTGACGACTGAAAAAAAACGCATACTTTTCCTCAGTAAAACCAAAAGTGGAAGACGTCATGACAAGCGTATTACGGATAAACATCATCTCATATCCGTCATACCCGAGGATGTAACGGTTTGGACAGATACGGGATTTCAGGGAATACAACACCAACACGCGAACACGATGATGCCTCAGAAAGCAACCAAACGAAAACCTCTTACATTCGCACAAAAACAAAACAACCGGCTTATCGCCGGTATTCGCGTTATCGTAGAACATGCCATTGCTGGCTGGAAACGCTTTCAAGCAGTGAGTGATATCTATCGCAATCGTTTACCGAACTTCGATGACCGCATGAATATGGTCTGTGCGGGACTGTGGAACTTCCATCTTGAACAGGCATAGACATCTCACAAAGATGGGGTGACTATGCTTTTCCAAGAATATTATTAAGGGACAGGTCTATTCTCCTAGTCTTATAAATACATCCTGAAAATGGGAGAGCCGAATAAAGTTCCCGTCCTGTATCTGGATGATAACTTGATTTCCCCACCCCTCTATACAATAGTCACATGTGTCTATCAGATGAACCACCAAGCCTTTTTCTGGACTGAGCACAGGAGCGCCTAAATCCCTCGAGCCGGCTAAACTGAAATCCCAGGCCCAAGCTATACCGAATTCTGACCAATGATCAAATCCATCAGCATGAGGTGCATTGTTCCCTTGAGAACAACGCCAGTTTTCTCCTGCCATGAATGGCATTTTTGCATTGCCATAAGCTCGTGTCGTTGTCATCAGCATCAGAAAAAAAACACAAAACTGGAACAAAATCATCATTTGCATTTCCTTTCTGTCAAAGTATTGAGACATGTTATCCACTTTCATATGGAATGACTCGCAGCAATACTTTATGATGGTTGGTTTTCAAAGAACTTTCGCAATCTCACTCATCCAGAAGCTCTACACTACTGACAAATCTTTCCAAAACTTGCCTCTGAACCTCTGTTTCAGAGCGACCACGTATGTATGTGGTTCTATACGTCATATACTCCGTATCGTATGGTAAAGGATTATAACACCAATCGTATCTTTTATCTTCTGTGAAGAAGACTAACCTTTTGACCTGATGTCCGCTGATGCTAGCTAGACTGTCTGACAAAACTTCATTCACACCTTCACAAAGAGAGTATGAAGAAATTCTGATGCTCTGATCAGCATCTTTTATTGTAATGAGGAGAGTATATTGAGGATCAGATTCGTCTTGAACCTCAACCGTCTCCAATATATCCTCTTTTATGTCAGCATCAACGGGGTATTGAAATTTGAGGAAAAGCTTTTTGCTCTGATAGTTTTTCCATTTGTTGTCAGGCTGGGAACTGTTTTTATTCGAAGTAACTTTTATGTTTTGATTGCTATCATTCACAGCATTTGTTGTTACGCTTTCTTTTGATAATTTCTTAATAGCTTGAAGATAATAAATCATAAATCCTGCTGTGAGTAAGATGGCTATTACTATGATGGTGAATGGAAAAAATTTTTTGTTCATGTTACTTTCTTCATATCTTCACCATATCGTGTATAAAAACAATGTCAATAGGTTTTTTGTCCACAGCCGTCGATTTTCGGGAACCCTGATCAGGTTGTATGATACATATTTCTTTCGTGATTGACATATGACTGATTTTCATTTTAAATAACAGTGTTTCTTTTTTCTCATCGATTTAACCATAACACTTTATATATGGCAACTATTCCGCTCTCCAAGCGTACCAAAAGCGAAATTCTCGAAGAATACGACAAACTCCTTCAGAACTACGAGGAACTAAAAACAACTGACCAAATGATCAATAAGCCACAAAGTACGAAACTTCTGGATGCCGTCAAAGATTATACCTTTGAAAACATCACTAAATCCATCGCAAGTCAGCGCAATGCCCTCAATGCCACACTGAACGATCTTTCGGAAAAAATTCTCAACGAGGCACAAAAGCTTTCCGAACTGCAGCAGGCGATTACTCTGTCGCAGAAGCACCTTGAACTGCAGTACAACATTCACGTCGCAGCCGAAACGCTGCAGCAACTGGTTGCCGAACACGAAAATAAAAAACAGGAATTCTCACGCGCAAGAACGGAACAGCAAACAGCATTACAGGAAGAAATAGAAGCAAAAAAACGCGCATGGAAAAGGGAGGAAGAAGAGTATCATTTTACGATAGAGCTAGAACAAAAACGCGCTCAAGCGACATTTGAGGAAAAAATGAAAACGCGGGAGAAGGAAATGAACACGCGCATGGAATCACTCAAACAACAAGAACAGGAACTGATGCAGTTGCGGAAGCTGAACGAAGAAATGCCTAAAAAACTGGAAAAAGCCATAACGGAAAAGGAACAGGAGGTCCGCCGGCAAATGCGGCTGGAATATGAACAAAAACTCGAAAATTCCGAGCAACGTTGGCAAGCAGAAAAGGGGGTACTAGAACTCACCATCAAAAATCTTCAGGATACGCTCAAAAAAGAAGCAGCAGAGAACACCTCGCTGCGACAGGAGGCCGAACGGGCCAACCGTAAAGCTCAAGAACTGGCCGTGAAGGTTATCGAAAGCAATGCCCATGTTGGAACATATGCGGATAAAGAGACGACAACGGAAAAACAAAAAATCGTCAACTCATAAAAAGAAAAAAGGCCACGAGGGCCGAAAAATAAAGTGCGGGGATGAACAAAATGCGGACTTGAAAAAACAAGATCCATTCCATCTTCATAAGCGATCACCTCCAATCTTATCACGAGGACAGTAATTTCATTCTTTATCCGACGGCACCGGTACGTTTAATGTCTTCGTCCAACGATAGAAGGCACGATGAGATTCAGCTTCACTAGCCAAACGAAGATTAACAAACCGAAATCCGACCGTCAAATGAAACTGGAGAGCTGCGAAACTTGCTGACTTCCAACCATGCTGTGACGGATCCATCTCTAAAAGATCAGCCACATGTTGAAGATCCGCTAGCGTGAGCTGCATCACGGCCTGCGGTGCTGTGCGACTTTCTTGGTAACGTCGAACGACCGCATCAGCATAAGCCGTATATCGACCCTGCGTCGCGGCATCCAGAACAGCAGTTTCAACTTGATGCATGTCCACCTCTTGCTGAACATAAAAATCGTCAAGGGTTGCAACGTAGTGCTGCTCAACGAGCTCCTGTGCTTGCAATGCATCGAACTCGTGCCCTGTTTTCTGTACAGCGACGCGCCTCAGAGAAAAAAATAATACAATCAAAATAGCTAAAAGTAAAACAGTGACAACAAAATTCCGCAACAGAGAACGAGTCGCTCGACAAACACACCGCTTCATTATACTCTCGAAAGAGGCGTGAGAGTTTTGCGAGTATACGAGGAGACAGAGCGAAACGGTAGTTAAAGGCGGACGAAAAAGTAAAGGGTATAAAATATTTATGAAAGTATCATCATATAATCCAAAAATAAGTCGTATCGAAATTGATCGAGAAACATGCATTAGTGTAGCTTCATGCGTCGCTATTGCGCCAGATAATTTTGATTTGGATGAAGAAGGGAAAGCACGTGTCATCTCAAAAGACGGTGATAACGCACAAATACTGGAGGCAGCGAAGTCGTGTCCGGTAGATGCCATCAAAGTTTTTGATGAAAACGGAAAACAGATTTGGCCGAATCAGCAAGAGTAGATTTGTATGTATGTCACAACGAAGGCATAAAAGAGGTGCTATAATAGTCGTAGTTGGCGCAAGTGGAGTAGGAAAGTCGTACCTTGTAAAACAACTTGGGCGAGTACTCAAAATTCCATATTTTCTCGAATCACCAGTATCAAATTTACCACAGTCCTTGCGACGGGGATTTCTCACACAAGATCATCAGAAGCTCATTTTCATACACCTTTGGTATCGTAACAAACAGGTGACAAATACTCTTCAAGCTGCGCAATGGAAGTCAGAAGGAAACGCTGTTGTACTTGACACGTGTCTTATCATGAATCAGATGTACGCGCAGCTTTATTTGAAAGGCACTCACCGAAGCATCATCCAGAAACTTCTGGAGTTAGACGCAAAGCTACTTCCAAAACCAGACGCAATTATTTTCCTCAAAGCCTCTCAAAGTCATCGTGAGAAACGACGGGCGAAGCGAGGGCGGGATTATGAGAAAACACCAAAGAATCAAAGAGGAGCCGTAAAGATGGAAAAGCTACTCAATCGGACATTAGCAAAAGAAAAAAATGTACTGGTGATCGAGCGCGCCGCATATGATTTTCATCACAGCGGAGATGTGCAGAGAGTGATCAAGCAGTTGGCTGCATGTATCCCGATGGCAGATTTATAGAGGTAGAGAACATGAGACAGAAATAAGAAAAGGGAACTGTGTAGCAAATGCGAACATAAAATGAATGACCCTGCGCCAAGAGCGAAGGAAAAATCAAGCTTTGATTTTAAATATTCTCTATATGCATACTAAAAAAATAATATTCATTATTGCTCAAGATCAATTTCGCGATGAAGAACTTTTTGATACCAAAAAAGTTCTCGACGAAGCAGGATTCAGGACACAAGTCGCTAGTAAAACTCGTGAAGCTGCGACCGGAAAATTAGGCGCAAAAGTACAACCCGATCTTGCGATTCATGAAATTAACCCTGATGAACTCGATGCACTCGTATTTGTCGGCGGTTCTGGCAGTAGAGTGTATTTTGATGACGCCGAAGCGCTTTTGCTTGCAAAAACAGTACATCATCGAGGGAAGCTCGTTGCAGCGATTTGCGCCGCACCTTCGATTCTTATGAATGCAGGTATTTTACAGGGGATGAAGGCTACGAGTCATCCATCAGAAGCCGCAAATCTCAAAACAAAAGGAGCAATCTATACAGGAAAACCAGTAGAAGTCGAAAATTCCATTATTACCGGACGTGATCCTGAAGCAGCAACGGATTTCGGTAAAGCGATTGCCGAACGGCTCGCGAAGTAAGTGGAATATGAAATGATTGAACACCAAAGCATTGAAGGACGAAATCCGTCAAACGCGTAATACTTCAAAAAAATGTTACTCATACTTCATACACTCACACCCCAACAGATTACCCTCGCCGTCGCTCACAAAGGGCGCATTCAACACGAACTCACAAAAACTCTCAATAGAGGAGTTTCAGAGAATGTCTTGCGCACACTCAAAGCATTTCTGGAAGAAAAATCCATCGCATTGGTATCAATCAAGGGAATCGTCGTAACTCTCGGACCGGGTTCCTTTAGTGCTGTGCGCATAGGAGTAGTGATTGCGAATACGCTCGCTTGGGCGTTAAAGATTCCGGTGCTTGGCTATAAGGCAAAAGAATTCAAGGATATGACAGAGCTTGCAAGAAAAGCAGAGCAACAATATACACAGCAGATTGTTCGAATAAATTTTCGAATGTCAGCAAAAAAATTTCAGCCGCTTGTTCCTTGGTACGGCAAGGAACCGAATATTACTACACCAAAAAAATATTCAATATAAAATACACTGAATCATACGTTGATAAGCGTGGAACACTGACCAACTATCATCAATATTTCCTTATCGTTTGTGGTATCCGTACTCTAGCTCGTACTTCAGTCTGTGCTGGGATTGGGGACACTCTGTTCTGCTGTTCGTGCCAACAAAAAAACAGCCCCGACACTTCCAAAGAAATGACGGGGCGGTTGCCTGTCTGTCACGCAAGTGAGCTCGCGTGACGTTGCGGGCGAGAACGTCT
>Ga0209343_10005930_pt1 | contig 14714 bp, 14 predicted proteins | sample RifCSPlowO2_02_FD_184026 | JGI IMG/M metagenome (GOLD analysis project Ga0209343, IMG submission 184026) | Groundwater microbial communities from Rifle, Colorado - Rifle CSP2_plank lowO2_0.2 (SPAdes) (version 2) | ecosystem: Environmental > Aquatic > Deep subsurface > Groundwater | place... | reverse complement strand
AAGTTACTCAAAAAATATCTGAACAATTTGACACTTACTGTTGTCTACCCGAAAAATGCATTCAGATTGAGGATTTTATCCAATGTTTCGCAGGAAATACTTAGCATTCTGGGTGATTTTGTTTACACATTAGAAAAGCTGAAAGCTTTTCTATGTATGGAAAAGCTTTGCTTTTCCAATAAATACGAAGATAAATCACTAAATTTGCGGTGGTAAATGCGAAGTGGCGAAATGTGAAAAGGAATAGAATTAGTCTATAAGGTGGTTAATAAAAGATTTTTCAGGCTCTCCATCCCGTAAACGAGACGCACCTTTGTAAACTTCACAAGTGCGTCATGGTTTTCGTAAGACGCACCTATAAAAATTTGTCAAGTGCGTCATGGTTCGCTGGAGGCTGAAAAATCATGCATAAATCAAAAGAAATCTATAAAAGTGGCGAAGTTAAGTATATAATAAAATAATATAATACCTTGATTATTTTAATTATAAAGAGGATAACACTATGAAAAAAATATTTTCGCTTATTACATTTGTGTTATTATTTTCCTTATTTATCCCTGCTGCTTCTGCTGATGGATTCATTCATATTTACGATAAAGATATGTGGAATTTATTCAATGAAGAACAGCAATTCTCTGCAATAAATTACAAAGATGGATTTCAAAATATGATTTTAACAGTAGATACAGGTGAAGAACTAAAAGGAGAAAAAGCTGTTTGGATATTTCCTGTTCCTGCAAAACCTGATAAAACTGTTATCAACATTGTGAAAGGTTTCCCTCAACTTATGGGTTATGATGTTGAAGATAAAGCTGATGAATCGATTTCTGATGTTTTTATGGCTATGCGAGCAACTCAAGTTTACACATTTACAGTTTTATTCTTAACTATGGGCAGAATGGGATCATTTGGTAAGGGAGTTGAAGGGATAGAAGGGGTTACCGTTTATGGAAGTATAGAAAAAATGGGTCTTACTACTGAGTTGGTTTCTGCTATGGATGGTTCTTCATTAACAAATTATATTAATTCAAAAGGGTTAACATTGACTGTTGATTCTAAATCCATCTTAGATGAATATGCGGGTCAAGAATATTCCTTTGTTATTTCTTGGATTTCAGATATAGAAAAATTTAAACAAGAGCAAGGAAAAATAGAAAGAAGTTATCGTGGAATGTGGACAGGGAATTCAATAGGTGTCTTTATCACATTCCCAACCGAGAAGATATACTATCCACTAAAACCCACTTCTGTTTATGGGAGTAAAAGAGTTCCAGCAGTTATTTATGTTTTGGATTACGTTGAGCCTGAATTGTATGATGGAATAAAAACGGATACTGAAATAAATTATTTTTTTGAAAATAGATTAAGTGCTTCCGAAGAATTAAGAGACTTTTTTGTTGGATATGAAAAAAAACCTTCCACTTACTACACAAGAGATGGTCAAGAACAAGGCTTTACAGTCAAAGATGTAAAATATACAAAAATTAAAGTAAATCCTCCTTCAAAATATTTAACTCAAGATTTATGGATGGAAGTATCTACACCACTAAAAGTAAAAGCCGCTGATTTTGCAAATAAATTTGGATTATTATATGGTTTAATATTTTTCATATTATGCTCTTGTTTAGCAAGTCTATTTTCTGGAATGATTGTTTTTAGGGATAGACCAATTTCTAAATTCAAATTTGCATTGTTTGGTTTATGGAATTTTTTAACATTAATCGGCTTTTCAATCGCAGCTTATATCAGTAAAATTGATTTGAAATTTATCCAATCACAAGAAATTCAAAAAAGTGATGTTTCATTTGGAAAAATCATTACACGAGCCTTGCTTATTGTTCTTGTGATTCCCATCCTATTTTTATTCCTATTTACAGGCTCATTCAGATATTGGGGTTTTGAAATGATTATTCCAATGGTCATAATGTATGCTATCACAAGTGCGTTCATTGCTCCTTTTGTATGGGGATATTATAAAAATAGGAAAATAATGAAGTTCATAATCTTATTTACAGTATTATTTATTATCTTGACTATTATTTCTCAAATATTTTTAAGTTTGATAATTTAAAATAACGCCCCCGATTCTAATATCTTGTCTGCTTCGCAGAGATTTATTGAAAGTGAAAATTCGACTCTTCGGTTTCCCTTCGGGACGTTGCACTAAAATCCAACCCTTCCAAGTATTCAGGGGAAACTGACAGGCATTAACCGACTACGAAACCTTGCAGGTTTTTCCGTCCAAATCGGCTTCGCCGACTTCGGTTAATGCCGATGTTATACGACATTCCGTCCTCGCCTTTCGGTTGAAACCAGACAAAATGAAAAGGTTTTTATAGGAACTAATCTATTGGTTTATTATGCCTAATAAAATCAGTTTTATCATAACAATTTTTGCAATTCTTTCAATGAGCCAATTTGCATATGCAATAGCTGGTTTCGATCAAGACCCGAATTTTGTCCCGAAAGAAGAATGGAGCATAAAATATATTCAGCTGTTTAAACAAGCAATCGAGGAAAAGTATAATATTGATGATGAAACTTTGAACAATAATTTGATAATTATTTCTGTGACAAAAGGCACGAAATCTGATGGTTTTGCAATCCCATTTACAATTGAAAAACTCGGCAAGATTCATTACATATATAAAATTGATTGGGCTCTTTACAATGGCCTTGGGATAAAATTTGACATACAAGACGATTCTGGAAATGATTTAATTGACCAACAGATTCTTGATAATATGAAATCAAATCTTTTCCCCATCTTTACAATCACAAATATCATTTCAAAGGAACAAGCTGTGAATAGTTGTAGCCCATCAGCCGAATTTCCAAGTATAGAATTTCCGTGGTATTCAAACGATAATAATATTAGATTTGACGAACATCGAAACGAATTAGTATTTTACTGCTACAAAACAATTAGTACCGAAGAGAATAAGTGTCTTACAGAAACCTTTAGTTTAGAGACAGGAGAAAAATTAGACAGTAGTGAAGGCGCTTGTTTTGTATATTCTCAAGGTGGTAAAGGCTCTGCTGGTGGTTTTTCATCAATATACATAATTTCTATAGTAGTAATTTTGGTAGTTATAGCACTAATCGTAATATTTGTAAAAAGAAGAAAATAGACGGCCCGGGCGGAATGCTTCGTTGCCTTCGGCTCCTCGGGGCATTGCATTCTCGGCACTTCGTGTTTCGCCTCGTATAACACGGGTTTTACGGTTCGGAACTTGCAGTTCCTCACCCAAATGCTCGGCTAAGCCTTGCACTTCTTAAAACCCGATACGTTATACCAGACGCTAACTTTACAGCTCACTATGAGGTGTAACCTTTTCCTTTTCTTGGCAGCTTCGTTGCTATTTTGAAAACCAAAGATTTCCTCAAAAATCAACACTACAATACCGAAAACATTATAAATAGAAAACCACATTTACAATCAATTAAAATTTGGAGAGGCGAAAAAAATGAAGAAAGTAAAGAAAAAATAAATTGAATAATATTCGGAAAATGCTTGAAGCGGCTTAGGTATGCAGTGGCTGGATAATGTTTTTTGAAAGAATCTAAAATGTGAAAAATCAGAGAACCTGATCGAGAAGATGAGGAAATATCTGATTCAAAAAAGGTGGGAACTATTATTAAAGCAAACAATGATGCATGCTGAATAGCGCTGAAAGATCATGATAATAAGGTTGTGGGTGGGGTGGGGTTGTTCTAATTTCATGAGATTAAATATTTCGTTTTAGTGAAAAATTCATGTAATAATCCTTTTATACAAGGTTGACAAAGTTCTATTATGCGTGTAAATTTTCAGGTTCCTTATGACTGGAAGCGGCTACTCATGGCTGTTGACTTGATCATTGCGATTTTGATTACAGATCGCTTAAATAAAGCAACTGGCATGGGAATGGAATCTTTTATCCTGTTTCTGATATTAGCATGCCCTGTGCTGACAAGTCTTGCAGTTGGGCATTTCTTACAACGCAAAGAATATGTCTATACAGCAGGTTCTCTGATTAGCATGAGTTTTATTCTTATTGCCTTGAGCCTGATGACCTATCTTGGATGAGTATGATTATAATCACAATCTCCTGATCTTCTTAATTTAATAATATTGCCAACAAATAATCTATCATGACTGTTGATGAAAACTATCTGATGATGACCATTGTTAAGGGGTCTGACTGGCATGATATAATTACGCAGATAATTGTTGAAGAGAACATGGATCCATGGGATATTGACATAAAGAAATTAGCTGATACTTTTGTTGTTTATCTTCAGAAAATGAAAGATTTTGATTTCAGGGTTCCTGCGCGCTTTATTTTGATTGCTGCAATATTGTTGCGGATGAAATGCGAGCTTATGATGGAAGAAGAGGAGAAAGAAAAAGAAATCAAAGAAAGCGAGATACCTGCATTGGATATAAGCAAAGTTCCACAGCTTGAACCGCCGATTTTACGCATGCCTACGAGAAAAGTAACATTATCAGAGCTTGTATCAGCCCTGAATAAAGCCATTGATTTTAAAGACAGAAAAGAAAACCGCGAAATCAGAATGAAAAAAGCTGTTGAAACTTTGATTGAGCCACCGGATGATATTGAGGCACGAATAATTAAAATACTTAATGACATCAAAGTCAGGGAAACTATTACCTTCTCTGAGCTGGTTCCTGAAAAAACCCGAAGAAAAATGGTTTCTGTATTCCTGCCGCTGCTGCATTTGTTTAACAGGGAAAGCATTGATATGAAACAGGAAGAACTGTTCAAGGAAATCTTTATAACATTCAAAGGGGAAGAAAAAATATTGTGAATTGCTGCGTGTGATATAAACTATGCGATTCACACATAATAATTGCATTAATATAAAATAAACTATGCAACTATATATATGATATGCTTGATTGCATGGATTGTTTTTGGTATTCTTGGAATATTGAGTGCCCGTTACAGATCACTGGCAAAGGAGTCTTTTTTATGCGTGTTCAGAAGAATGACTCTGAGAAAATGCGAAAGCACATTGGATCATAAAATCAAAATGAAATTAGTATCAAAGACAATGAAATTGCCTAAATTATCAAGATTTATCTATAGGTATTTTGAAGCATTGTCATGGCTATTTATCATAGTTCTGATTGTCAGTACATTTTTCAGTGTTCAGGCAGCTTATAATCTGATTATTCATGGAACATGCGATCCTAATGGTGGTGTATGCGTAATAACGAATGTCAAGACAGGGTGTGATGTGAATGGAAATTGCAGTGCAAACTGTACAGCTGAAAATAACTATTCGTCATGCAGCGGAAATTGCAGCTGTACTGCGGGGACATGCGATGTATAATACCAAGGCAGTAATCACGTTCTGTACGCAGGGAAAGATTTATATATTTCTTTCCCTATATACTTAACATGAATACTGAGGAAATAAAAGAATATCTTCTGGACTTTCAGAAAAGAGAGCTTCCGGTGCTGGTAGATCGGGATATCAAAATACCCGAAACCAGAAAAATAAAATCAATAATAGGTCCGCGCCGCGCTGGGAAAACATATTTAATGTACCAGCAAATCATGGAACTTTTAAAGTCCGGTATCAGTAAGAAGAATATCATATATCTGAATTTTGAAGACCCGCGCTTAATAGAAGTTAATTTTAAAGAAATACGTGAAATTATAAAGATACACTGGCAGCTTTATCCGTTATCAACAAAAGAAAACTTCCATGTTTTTATTGATGAACCACAAAATATAAAAAACTGGGAATCTGCTGTCAGGGCATTGTATGATGAAGGATTTGATATTTTTATCAGCGGCTCAAGCTCAAAGCTTCTGAGCAAAGAAATAGCAACATCTCTTCGTGGAAGAAGTATTTCTTATAATATTCTGCCATTCTCTTTTGAGGAATTCCTGAAAGTGAGGAATAAAGTTTTTGATGTGAAGAGACTCAGCTCAAAGGAAAAGTCACTTTTACTGAACCTGCTAAATGAATATATGGAATTCGGAGGATTCCCTGAAATTCTTATAGAAAAAGAAACTGAAAGCAAAATAAAAATAATAAACGAATATTTCAATTCAATTGTCTATAAGGACATTGTTGAAAGGTATAAAATAAAAAACATCCAGTTAGTCAGATGGCTGATAAAGTCTCTGATAAGTTCTTTTTCAAAAGAGTTCAGTGTGCATAAAATATATTTAACCCTTAAAGGAAAGAGCATAAAAGTAAGCAAAAACACTCTCTATTCGTATTTATCCATGCTTGAAGATTCTCTCTTTGTGTTTTTTGTGCCAAAATTCGGGTATTCTATACGAAAAAAAGATTTGTCAATTAATAAGGCGTATTTATGCGATGTTGGTTTTACAAAACTCACAGAAATTTTCAAGGGCAAAGGAGACAGAATAGAAAATATAGTTTTTTTAGAGCTTGAACGAAGGAAAAAATCCTTAGAAAGCATATCTTATTGGAAAAATCAACAGCAGGAAGAGGTTGATTTTGTTGTTAAAAGAGGAGCCAAAACTGAACAGCTTATACAGGTCTGTTATGATATCACTGACATTGATACAAAAAAACGGGAAATCAGGGCGCTGATAAAAGCATCCACAGAACTTAAATGCAGCAATCTTGTTGTTATAACAGAAAATCATGAAGCAGTTGAAAAACACAATGGCAAAACAGTTAAAATTATACCTATCTGGAAATGGCTGATAAGCAACTTATGAGTAGTTAAATATTTAAGCTTTTTTATATATATAATCATATTGAAAAAGTACAGAAAATCATGATTAAAATGAAAGTAACTGAGTATAAACAAGCAAAAAAGGTTTAAATAGTCACGGATGATATGTTATAATTGAGGTGTAGTTAATGGTTGCAAGTTCGAAAACAATGGACGCTTTAAAGGCAATTGGTTTGAATAAATATGAGAGGAATTTGTGGGTAGCTCTGTTAAGCAGAGGTGTTTCGTCAGCTGGTGAATTATCAGATATTTCGCATGTCCCAAGATCCAGATGCTATGATGTTCTTGAATCACTGGCAATTCGTGGCTTTGTTATGTTGCAGCCAGGAAAGCCTATCAAGTATGTTGCAACTCAACCCAGAGAAGCATTTGAAAGAGTTAAAAGCAAAATAATTGAAAATGCAAAAGAAATGTCAGATAAAATTGAACGGCTTAAAAATACTGAAACTGAAAAAGAGCTTGAAAAACTTTTTAAAACGAAGGTTAATGTGTCCAGCATTGAACAGTTGACAGGAGCAATAAGAAGCAAAAATTCAATAATTCAGCAAATGGAAACTATGATCAAAGGTGCGAAAAAAAGCGTGAACTGTGTTTTAACGCCTGCACTTTTAACGGAATTTGCTTCTAGAAATTCAGCATTAAAAAAAGCAAGCAAATCAGGCGTCAAAATCAGAATAGCAGCGCCATTCAGTAGTGTTGATAAAGAAATTCTTCTGGGATTGTCATCATTTGCAGAATTGCGTGATATAAAAGAAGGTAAAATCAAAAATATAGGCAGGTTTCTGTCAATTGACGGTCAGGAATTTATCATTGGGCTCGCAGATGAAGACAAGGTTCATCATACACAGGATATTGCAATGTGGACACAAAGTCAGCATGCAACAATTTCTGTAATAGATCCGCTGTTTAATGTTATCTGGGACAATTCAGTGCCGATTAAGGCGTAAAATGAAAATTGAATTGCCAGAAGGCAGATGAATTTTTTGTGCGTATTAAGTTTAAATACTAATTAAAACAAAAAATATTATATGGCAGCGAAGAAAGCAGAAAGAACAAAACGTAAAACAAAAATTAGCAAGCGAAACATAAAAACAAAACGCTCGAAAACAAAGACTATGCACTCAAAAACAAAATATAATATTATAATAGCTGTTGCTATTATTGCAATTTTTCTGATTCTGTTTGGAATTATTCAGGCTGCTGTAATGGTAATGCCAACTGGAAAATATACAGGACCCGGGCCATCCGTTGGTTGGGTTTTAGTTAAATCAGATCCATCACGTGCAAGTCTTACAGTAAATAATATATATCGCGGATTAACACCCATGAATGTTACTGTTCCATCTGGACAAACTTCGGTTCGGGTAGAAAAACCTGGATATAGACCTTATTTTAACACTGTAATGGTCTACCCTAAAAAATCAACAATCCTGAATGTAATTCTTGTTCCGATAAAAGGCAAATGATTAATACACAAGGATGACGGTCTATTAAGACGATAGAATTATATTTTTTATACTTTTTCTGCAAAAGGCAATCATGGATATTGAAAAGGAGAAGATAAAACTTGCCAAAAAACTTGGCCTAAATAAAATTCCGAAAAATACAGAATTTGCTGCATATTTTAAAAATAAGAATATGCAGCAAATTCTAAAGACAAAACCTGTGCGCACTGGAAGCGGAGTAGCTGTTATTGCTGTTGCATTTATTCCTGAGCATGGCTTTTGCCCTGGTTCATGCATTTATTGTCCGCGCGGTGAAAATGCACCCCAAAGCTATACTGGTGATGAGCCAAGCATGCTTCGGGGCATAAGAAATAATTATGATACGAAAAAACAAGTTGATAATAGAATAAAGCAACTACATATCATAGGACATGAAACTGATAAGTGTGAATTAATTATCATGGGCGGGACATTTCCAAGCCTGCCTTTTGAAGAACAAAAGAAAATTATTAAATCATGCTTTGACGGGTTGAATGAATGCGAAAGCCGGACACTGGAAGAAGCACAAAAAGTAAATGAAACCGCGAAAAACAGATGCGTTGGTTTGACGATTGAAACGAGACCTGATTATTGCGGGCAAGAAGAGATTAGCAGAATGCTTTTTCTGGGGTGTACACGTGTTGAGATTGGTGTGCAGTGTCTGGATGACAGGATACTGGAAAAAATCAGCCGCGGCCATGGAATAAAAGAAATTAAAAATGCATTCAGGCTTTTGAGAAATAACGGGCTTAAAATTACAGCGCATATGATGCCAGGACTGACTGGAATTGAAAAATTAGATATGAAAAAAGAAATGGAACAATTCAGAATTTTGTTCAATGACCCGGGCTTGATGCCCGATGAACTGAAAATTTATCCTGTACTTGTTATTCCAGGAACGAAACTTTATGACCTGTGGAAAAAAGGAAAATATCAGACTATGTCAAAAGAGCAAGCCATCGAGCTAATAAAATGCATAAAAAAAATAGTTCCTGAATACGTAAGAATAAAAAGAATAATGCGCGATATTCCAGAGCAGAATGTTGCAGCAGGGCCTGCAACAACGAACTTGAGACAGTTAATTAATGCGGAGTGTAGATGCATACGTTGCAGAGAGCCAAAGGATTTTTCAGAAGAAGGAATATTAAAAATAACAGAATATTCATCAGACAGAAGCAGGGAATTTTTTCTGAGTTTTGAAACTAGAAAGTATATTTACGGATTCCTGCGTTTGTCATTAGGAGATAGAGCAATAGTACGTGAGCTTCATGTTTATGGGCCAATGGCTGGTATCGGAGCCAAAGGAAAACTGCAACATAAAGGATATGGAACAAGATTGTTGAAGCAGGCTGAGTCTATTGTAAAATCAAATGGTTATAATGATATTTTTATAACCAGTGGCATTGGTGCAAGGGAATATTACAGAAAGCATGAGTATGCATTGGATAGCTGTTATATGAAAAAAACATTAGAGAACTTTAATTAACCTATGAATTTTGTTTCTCTGACGTCTGAAAAATTTTTGCTGTCATAATTTTTTCTACTTTTCCCACGGTATCAGGGGGAAATAGAAAAAACCTACATATAGAAAACACAGAAGGTCTTCAAAAACAGGAGTTTTTCAAAGTCCTCAAGTTTTTATTTCTTGAAAACATTATATTTTTATGAGAGCTGTATTTGTTATTGCGCAAAATGATTTCAGGGATGAGGAGCTTTTTGAGACAAAGGCAGAACTGGAAATCGAAGGAATAGAAACAGAAACCGCTGCTGAAAAAGTGAAGCCGGCTCATGGCATGCTTGGCGGCATTGCTAATCCTGATATGACACTGAAAGATATTGATGTTGAAGATATAGACGCACTGATTTTTGTTGGCGGCAGCGGAGCTGCAAAATATTTTGACAATGCAGATCTCCATGAAAGAGCAAAAGAAGCCTATAAAAAAGGAAAAATTGTTGCAGCAATATGTATTGCTCCAAGCATACTTGCAAATGCTGGTTTGTTAGAAGGAAAAAGAGCAACTGCATATCCAAGTGAAGAAATAAATCTTAAAAATCACAGGGCTGTTTATACTGACAGCGGTGTGGAAGCTGACGGCAAAATCATAACTGCAAAAGGCCCGCAGTATGCTGCTGAGTTCGGAAGGACAATTGTAAAAGCTTTGAAAGGATAAATTCACTCAAAATTATCTAAAATATAACCGTCTTATAATAAGTTTAAAAATATCCACATAGTAGGCAAAAATATAAAAGCTTTTCTATGCATAGTATATTCATGAAAAGAAAGTCGGATATGACAGATATTGGGTTGACAATAATGATAATCCTGTCTGTTTTATTTTTAATATCTACATTTCTGAAGGGATGACGTATGGATAAAATCAAAATAATTAACACAGTCACAGCCTTTTCTGTAGTATTGGCTATTATATTTTTTCTGTGGTATATTTTTGGCAATTCTCCAACTTCAGAACAGATTGTAGCTATACTCATTATTCCGTGCTATTTGTTTATGTTCGGCACTTACAAGAGTCTTAACAATACAATGAATATCAGATTTGAGAAGATCAATGATAAAATAGATGAAAAGTTTGAAAAGGTTAACGAAAAGTTTGAAAAGGTCAACGAAAAGTTTGAAAAAACAAATGAAAGGCTCATGGAAATTTCTGAGCGACTTGTGCGAATAGAGGGAAGAAGAAAACGATGAAATGCATGTTACATGTTATTAAAAATTATAAATTCCACGGAGCAAAATATTTTTATGCAAAACACTGAAGTTGCTGCGGTTCTGTGGAAGATTGCTGAGTTATTAGACATTAAAGGTGGGAATGTTTTCAAGGTTAATGCATACAGAAATGCAGCACGTGCGGTTGAAAATATTTCAGAGCCAATAGAAGACCTGTGGAAAAAAGGTGAACTGGAAGAAATACAGGGGATTGGCAAGGGCATCGCCAAAAAAATAGATGAGTTGCTCAGAACAAGGAAACTGAAATATTACGAAGAACTCAAAAAAAGTATGCCGATAGATATTGACAGCCTGAGCAATATTGAGGGACTCGGTGCGAAGAAAATTAAAAAACTCTACCAAAAACTGAAAATCAAAAACCTTTCGGATCTGGAGAGAGCTATTAAAAATCATAAAGTTTCAAGGCTTGAAGGTTTTGGAGAAAAAAGCGAACAACATCTATCTGAAAGCATAAAATTTTCAAAAGCCAGAACCAGCAGAATGCTTTTGTCTGAAGCATGGTATGCTGCCAATGAAATTACTGGAAAACTAAAACATGTTGCTGATGTGGAAGTAGCTGGCTCTCTTCGAAGGAAAAAAGAAACTATCGGGGATTTCGATTTACTGGCTTGCTCTGAAAATCCACAAGGACTTATGAAAATATTTACTAATTTGGATATAGTAAGAGATGTAACAGCTAAAGGAGAAACAAAGTGCTCTGTCCGTCTTAAGAATGGGCTGGGAGTTGATCTGCGTGTCGTGAAAAAAAAGCAGTTTGGTTCTGCTCTTCTTTATTTCACAGGATCAAAAGAGCATAATATTTATCTGAGGCGAATAGCTATCTCTAAAAATTATAAATTGAGTGAATACGGCTTGTTTTTCGGAGGGAAAGAAATTGCAGGAAAAACCGAGGAAGAAGTTTACAAAGTTCTTGGAATGCAATACATTGAGCCGGAACTTCGTGAAAATACAGGTGAAATTGAGCTGGCACAAAAAAATAAAATTCCGAAAATTCTTGGCTATGATGAAATACAGGGAGATTTGCAGATGCACACAACAGCCAGCGATGGTGCTAATACAATAGAGCAGATGAAGGAAAAGTGTTCTTCATTGAAATACAAATATATGTGCATTACTGATCATGTGGGCATGCTGAAAATTGCAGGCAGCCTTTCTCTGAACCAATTGAAAAGACAAGGAGAAAAAATAGACAAGCTGAATAAAAAAGGCGGAATAATAATTCTAAAAGGCGCTGAAATTAATATAAAAGCCAACGGCGAATTGGATGTTAAAAACAATGAACTGAAAAAACTGGACATTGTTTTTGCATCAATACACACAAGCTTTTCGAGAAACGGGACTTCCCGAATAATAAATTCAATGGAAAATGAAAATGTAGATATTATTGCTCATCCTACGGGCAGACTGATAAACAAGCGAAAGGGATATGACCTTGATATGGATAAAATATTTGAAACTGCGAAAATAACAGGAACTGTACTTGAAGTTAATTCCCAGCCAAACAGGCTTGACCTGAATGATATTTATATAAAAGCAGCAGTCTCATGCGGTTGCAGGCTTTCAATTAACACTGATGCACATTCAGCTGAACATCTGAACTTTATGGAAATAGGCATTGCTACTGCCCGAAGAGGTTGGGCAAAAAAATCTGATATTATTAATGCGCAGCCACTGAAGAAAATGATGAAGATGATGAAATAATCGATTATATGATTGCTAAGATAACACTTCCTCGATTAATGAATAGTATTATTCATTTTAGTGTATAATGCTTTAACGCTTAAATATATATCAAATAACGTTTAACGTTATTTGATATATTAAAAGACCTTAATTATCGTTAAAGGTCTTTTAAATAAATATATCCGCAACATAAATATATTAAGGAAAAAGGAACGATTGAAAATGAAAGATGTGTGGCATGATATTGAAACAGGGCCCAAAGTGCCTGAAGTGATAAATGTAATAGTAGAGATTCCAAAAGGTTCGCAGAACAAATATGAATTTGACAAAAAAAACGGATTATTTAAGCTAGATAGAGTCTTGTTCTCACCGGTGCATTATCCTGGAGATTATGGCCTGGTGCCAAAAACACTTTGCGATGACGGTGACCCGCTGGATGCAATTGTGCTTGTTACGGAAAAAACATTTCCTGGAATTCTTATAGAAGCAAGACCTATAGGAATGATGAACATGATTGATAGTGGTGAAAGAGATGAAAAAATTCTGTGCGTTCCAACTGAAGATCCGAGATTTAGTCACGTACAGTCGATAAAAGATATAAGCCAGCATACACTAAGCGAGATTGCTCATTTTTTCCAGAGGTACAAGGAACTTCAGGGCAAGCACGTGGAAATCGGAAACTGGGAAGATGCTGACAGAGCAAAGAAAATGATTCTGAATTCAGTGGCGCTTTATAAGAAAAAGAAGCAGAAGAAATAGAATACTTTTTAACGAAGGCAAATAAAATCAGGTATCATGAGATCAATAGCACCTTACATGAAAAAGAAGATGTGAAAATAAAACATTTGAGGGAGAAGGATAAGGAAATGAAGATATTTGAAAAGTCAATGGCAATTTACAGAGAAAGCATGTGGAAATCAGAAACTGGGAAGACGGGGAGGAAATAAAGATTTACATGAGCAATAAAAATTTTCTGATAATAATGATGTTTTTATTTATTTTTATTACTGCAGGATGCATTAGTGTGGATAATGAAAAAAATAAAACCGAAAATAAAGAAAAAGCTGGTAATCGAACTGTCTTTACCAGTATTAACATGAGTAAGATAGAAGTATTTGAAAAATCCAGAGATTCTTTTAATTTTAGTCAGCCTTATATTTCATGTATCTCAAAAACATGTAAAGGAAATTTTACTTTGATAGCTATATCTTCAGAAGAGAATCTAATTTCTATCAATGAAACAATAAATACATATGGAAGAGTTACTGGAAATAGATGTTATGGCGGCGAATGCATAATTTTTTTTATATCACATGAAATAAATATAGCAGATAATCTCATTAATCTGCCTTCTGTTGAATATCTTTTTCTTAATAAAATTGAATCTGATTATATGATTCGTGAGAATAATTTATATTTCTGTAAAGAAGACAAAGACTGCATAAAAGTTACTGATGGTTGCTGTGGGTGTGGCGGCGCGGGCAGAGCAACCAGCATAAACAGAAAATATGAAAATTTATGGAAGTCTTATGAGGAAGATAAATGTAGATCGTCTGTGTGTGCTGCTTCAATGTCGCATCACATATCCTGTTTTTCAAAATCTGCATGTACGGATAATTCCTGCAGTCTTGTTATTGATGAGGATTTTTTGTGTAACAGCAGTTCGCTTCTTTTTATAAATTGTAGAAATGGGCACAGAGAAGAAGAAAGTCTGGATAAAGTTTTTCCAGCAGAAGGGATATCATGCAGGGAAGTCCTGAGGATATGTAATTCCAGATTAAACTGAAATTTTTTCAAAGGAAAGTGTGATTATGTCAAAACTTTTTCAATGCTCAGAATGCAGTCTCTTTTACAAAAATAAATTTCTAGCTGAAAAATGCAGAAAGTGGTGTGCTGAGCACAAGTCCTGCAATCTGGAAATTATCAAGCATGCTGTCAAAAAGTCGCTGCTAAACAATGCAATACAGTAATGTTTTCGACAGGCTGTAATATAATTCAATTTTGCTAATCAAATATCGTCTACCCATTGCTATAAAAATTCAAAACACATAAATTGTTCTCATTTTTTCTCAGT
>Ga0209343_10005929_pt1 | contig 14714 bp, 14 predicted proteins | sample RifCSPlowO2_02_FD_184026 | JGI IMG/M metagenome (GOLD analysis project Ga0209343, IMG submission 184026) | Groundwater microbial communities from Rifle, Colorado - Rifle CSP2_plank lowO2_0.2 (SPAdes) (version 2) | ecosystem: Environmental > Aquatic > Deep subsurface > Groundwater | place... | reverse complement strand
CGGTCTCACGGCCCAGGTGAGCGACCGCCCCGCGCAGGGCACCTTGTCCTGGTTCCGGCATTGGGGGGCCCAGCTGCGTTATGAACACCTGGAGGGTCCCCTCTACCGGCTGAAGGTGGATCTGCGTAACACCCTGCAGATTGAGGCGGAGCTGGATACCAGCCAGGCCGCGCCCTTTTTCACGGGCATCGGCCCCATTGGCCAAGGCGGTTGCGCCCACTCCACCGTGAAGTCGTCGGCCATTGCGGTTCGCGGCGAGGCGCGCGCAGGCCGAAAGACCTTTGAATTGGGGACCGGAGTGGCCAGTTTCGACTACTCCAATGGCCTGCTGGCCCGCACCACCCAATGGCGCTGGGCTTCGGCGCATTCACCTTCCCTGGGCTTCAATTTGCAGCAGGGCTACTTTGGCAACCACGAAAACGTGCTGTGGCTGGACGGTGCATTGATTCCCCTGGGTTCTGCCCGCTTTGAATTTGACCCCAAGTTTCCCCTCCAGCCCTGGCATATCCGCACCGACGACGGGCTGCTCGACCTGTGGTTTGCACCGGAAGGCGCGCGGCAGGAGCGCAAAAACCTGCTCATTGCGGCCAGCGACTACATCCAGCCCATAGGCACCTTCAGCGGAACGGTCAGGGCCTCCGCCAGGAGCCCCGTTCGGCAGGTCCAGCAGTTGCTCGGTGTCACCGAGGACCACCGGTCGCGCTGGTAGGAACACGGGCGACACGGTGTTCAGTTTCAACGGGCTTACACCGCTTCATAATGGTGCAATGCCACACACTGAATTGCCCGCAGCCCAAGCCCAGCCTGAATCCTTGAGCGATCTTTTCTGGTCTTTCACCCGCCTGGCTTTGCAAGGTTTTGGTGGCGTGTTGGCCATTGTGCAACGCGAGTTGGTGGACAAGAAAAAATGGCTCACCCGCGAAGAGTTTGTGGAAGACTGGGCCGTCGCGCAAATTCTGCCCGGCCCCAACGTGGTGAATTTGTCGCTCATGATCGGTGACCGCTTTTTTGGCCTGCGCGGCGCACTCATCGCGCTGGCGGGCATGCTGACCTTTCCCCTGCTGATCGTCCTGGCGCTGGCGGCCTTGTTTGCCGGTGTGGCGGATTCCCCCCATGTCCAGGGTGCCTTGCGTGGCATGGGCGCCGTGGCCGCCGGGATGATTGCGGGCACCGGCCTCAAACTCATCGGGGCTTTGAAGCAAAATCCGATGGGAGCCCCCATCTGTTATGCGCTGGCAGCTATTACTTTTGTAGCAATCGCACTGTTGCGGATTCCTTTGGCCTGGGTGCTCTTGGTCATTGGGGGGAGCGCATGCGCCTGGACCTACCGGCAACTGGGCGTTGTGCACAAAATCAAACCCAGGCCATGAGCATGAACCTGCACCTCACGCTCACCTCGGCCGACTGGCTGGCGCTTTTTGTCCACTTCATGTCCTTGTCCTTGTTGGCCATCGGTGGAGCCATCACCACCGCGCCCGACATGCACCGTTATCTGGTCGGTGAACAACACTGGCTGAGCGACGCCCAGTTCACCTCCAGTGTTGCGCTGGCACAGGCGTCTCCCGGCCCGAACGTGCTGTTCGTGGCCCTGCTGGGCTGGAATGTCGGCCTCAATGCCGCTGGCGCCACCGGTCCGGCCTGGGTCTATGGTGGTCTGGGCGTGCTGGTCACCATGGTCGGCATCATGCTGCCCAGCACCACCCTGACCTTTGCCGCCGCCCGCTGGGGCCACCAAAACCGGGAGTTGCGGGCGGTGCGGGCCTTCAAACAAGGCATGGCGCCCATCGTGATTGCCTTGCTCATTGCCACCGGCTGGATTCTGGCGGCCAGCAATGCGGACCAAGCGTCGCAATGGCCACTGTGGCTGCTGACCGCCATCAATGCCCTGCTGGTCTGGCGCACCCGTGTGCACTTGCTGTGGTTGCTGGGCGCCGGGGGCGTGTTGGGGTGGTTGGGTTGGATCTAGGAAGTGTCCGCACACATGGAAGACAAACGATGAAAAAAAAGACCATTGTTGAGCAAAAAAACCAAATGTCCCAGGCCACGGACTACCGCACCTGGCGCATGCATGCCCTGGAGCTGGATGCCCTGGAAAGCAAGGACGTCTGGAAGGGTGAAGCCATTTCGCCGTTTTACCAGTACGCGCTGATCCAGCAACGCCTGATCAATCTCAAGAAGTGGCGCAAGGCGGGCGACTGGGCGCAGCTCATTTTCAGCCTGCGCGAAGGCCTGCACCGCAACCTGGGCAATCTGGCCAACCCCGAGTTGTACCGCCACACCCATGTGGGGACCAAGTACCTGATCGACGAATACATCACGGAAGTCACCTCGCTGCTCAACTACCTGTGCGACAACGACATTCCAGAGTTGCCTTACGCCGAGAAGATGATGTTTTTCCGCCATACCGGGCAAAGCTTTGGCCGTTCGGCCCTGATGCTCAGCGGCGGCGCCAATATGGGCATGTTCCATATCGGCGTGATCAAGGCCCTGCGCGAGCAAAAGCTCTTGCCACGCGTAATTTCAGGCTCCAGCGCCGGCTCGGTCATGGCCGCCTTGCTGGGAACACGCAACAACGCCGAGCTCGATGCCCTGTTCCGTGGCGAGCGCATGGACTTTCACTCCTGGCGGCGCCTGGGCTTTCGCGAAATGGTGCGGCAAAAATCCATCATGGACATTCGCCAGCTGGAAAAATTCTTGCGCGCCAACATCGGTGAATACACCTTCGAAGAGGCCTTCAAAAAAACCAAACGCATCATCAACATCACCGTCTCGCCGGTGGACAAGCACCACCACCCCCGCTTGCTGAATTACCTGACCACGCCGCACCTGTTGGTCTGGAGCGCCGTGCTGGCCTCCTGTTCGGTGCCGGGCCTGTTTCCTTCGGTCATGCTGATGACCAAGGACCGCCTGGGCCAGGAAAAGCCCTATATGGCCTCCATCCGCTGGGTGGATGGCGCCATTCAAAGCGACCTGCCCGCACAACGGTTGGCCGAGCTGTACAACGTCAACCACCACATCGCCAGCCAGACCAACCCCCACGTGCTTCCCTTTATTGCAGACCATGCCCGCAAGGAGGGCTGGGCCCGCTTTTTGACGGATCTGGTCAAGGGGGAGCTGCAGTACCGCAGCAAGCAGGTTTTGCAGATCGCCTCCTACGGCATCGAACGGGGCATTGTCAAAACCATGCTCGAAGGGGCTGCGGCCATCGTGAGCCAGCAGTACTACGGCGACGTGACCATCCACCCCAAGGTGCAGATGAAGGACTACCGCCGCATCCTTGGGCACATCTCCATCACCGAATACAAAAACTGGATTTTGGCGGGCGAGCGTGAAACCTGGCCCAAAATCACCATGATTCGGGACCAGACCATCATCGGACAAACCCTGGAAGACTGCATTGTTCGCCTGAAAAAACAACGCAACCGCCACAGCCCGGTGAACGGCACCGCGGACGTTGCGGCACCGCCTCGCCGCGCGGCTTAAGCGCGTGCGGCGGCAGGCTTGGCGAGCGCGACCAGCACACTCACCACAAAGACGCCCAGCAAAGCGCATTTGAGGGCGGCGCTGGTCCCTGCCACCAGGTACAGCGCCGAGTCCGCCTGCTGCAGGCCCGATGTGAAACGCCAGTGCAGTGAATTTTCCACCGCATCACACAGCGCGGCCAAGGGCATAACCCACAGCAGCAGCCTCTCCGTGAGCGGTGAAAATTTCGTAAAGAGGGCCGTTTTGCTTGCCAGCACATACCCAAACGCGCCGTAACACAGCAGCAATCCGTAGTCGATGGGCAAATGCGAGCGGTAGCGCAGCACGCCCTCAGGCTTCCAGGCCTCCAGAATGGCTTGAAAGGATGCCTGATCAAAGGTGAACTGCAGCGCCAATATATCGGGCTGCAGCGGTGACAAATAGGCTGCCAGTGCGGCCAGAAGGGTCAGGGACGTCAGCCCCAAAATCCAGGCAGCGCGCTGGCCATTGCGCACGGTTGGCTGAGGTTGATGCGAAAAATTCGGATGGGCTGTTGGCATATTCAGCGCGGGTTTTCAAAAAATATGTAGTTGGAGCCGAAGTCGCTGATTTCGAAGTACACCTTCTTTTCACCCGGGTCGGCTTGCATGTTGAGGTTTTCGTCCAGCACGCCATAACCAAAGCGGTAGGGGCGTGGTTTGCTGTCTTCGGTGCCCATGGCGGTGCTGAGCTTGTCGATTTTCAAAAATCGGCGCACCAGTTTGTCACCGGCATAAAACTCCAGCACCCCGTTGGTGCCGGTCCAGTTCTGGATATCGCGGCTGATCTTGTTTTGCTGCTCCTGGGTGCAGCCGGACATAAGAAATAAGGCTGTAGCGCCCGCAGCTATTGCGCAAGCAGCTCCTGATTTAATAGCAAACATGGTGCCCTTTCTATCGAAGTTTAGGAAGGTGAACGCTGGCGCAGTGCCTCGTACAGGCACACGCCACTGGCCACCGACACATTCAAGCTCTCCACGGCGCCGCGCATTGGAATGCTGACCAGCTGGTCGCAGGTTTTGGCGGTGAGCTGGCGCATGCCGTCGCCTTCCGCGCCCAGCACCAGTGCCACCGGGCCTTTGAGGTCCGCCTGGTACAGGGTTTGGGTGGCGGCGTCGCTGGTGCCGATGATCCAGATGTTGCGCTCTTTCAGCTCATTCAAGGTGCGCGCCAGGTTGGTCACCATGAAATAGGGCACAGTTTCGGCTGCACCGCTGGCCACCTTGGCCACGGTGGCGTTGATGCCAGCGGCGTGGTCCTTGGGCGCAATCACGGCATGCACGCCCGCACCATCGGCCACCCGCAGGCAGGCGCCCAGGTTGTGCGGGTCGGTCACGCCGTCCAGTACCAAAATCAAAGGCTGAGTGCGTTGCGCCACCGGCAAGGCCGCATTGGAGGCCTCCAGGTTTTCCAGCAGTTCATCCAGCGAATGCACCTGCTTGAGCTCTTGTACCCGCGCGGCGACGCCCTGGTGGCCGTGGCCGCCACACAGCTTGGCCAGACGGATACCGTCCGCTTCGATCAGGCGCACGCCCGATTCGTTGACCTTGTCCACGAACTGGCGCATGCGCGCATCGCGGCGCGTGGGCTCGTAATAGACCTCGATGATGGATTGGGGCGCGGTCTTGAGGCGAACGCCCAGGGCATGGAAGCCGAATAAAACTTTGGATGAAGACATGCTCCTATTATCGCGGCTTGTCTTTTGCTATGCAATTTATAGCTGCTCACGCACGATTTACAAGGGGCAGCGCCGTAAACTCGCCCTGCCCCGTGGCTATGGCCACACCGACCCGTGCAGTGGCAAGCCGACGCCGGTCCCGGTGAACACGGGCTGGGCAATACAAGTCCGCATGGACTGCGGTGCTTTCAGTTCACTCATGCGGACAAGGCTTATCCGGTGGTCGCTCAAATACCGCGCCTGGCAAAGTAATGCGCGGGCGAGTCGCCAAAGCAGCGCCTGAACATGGCGATGAAATTGCTGGGCGTGGCGTAGCCCAGCGCGTCGGCCACGTCGGCCACCGCATCGCCATCGGCCAGGCGCTCCAGTGCGTGGGTCAGGCGCGCTTGCTGGCGCCACTGGGCAAAGCTGCTGCCGGTCTCGGACAGGCACAGGCGGCTGAGCGTGCGGGCCGACAAACCCGCCCATTCGGCCCAGGCTTCCAAGGTGCGGTCGTCGTGTGGGTTTTCCAAAATGGCCTGGGCGATGCGCAGCAGGCGGCGGTCTTTGGGCATGGCCAGGTGCAGCGGCTCGTGTGGCGCGCGGCGTATTTCGTCTTGCAGCACGCTGATCAGGCGCTCCTGGTCCGGTTGCAGACTGTCTTGCGCGGCCCACGACACGGCCCGTTTGGCCAGCGCGCGCATCAACTCCGTGGTGCTGATGACGCAGGGCATGTCGGGCAAGATGCTGCTGGCCGCAGGTGCAATCAACACGCCCCAACCGCTCATCACGCCACTGATGCTGACCTTGTGCGACTCGCCTGGCGGTATCCAGCCGGCGCGGTGCGGCGGCAGCATCCACGAGCCATGGTGGGTGCGCACATGTACCAGGCCACTTTCCACGCAAAAGAACTGGCCACGCAGATGGCTGTGCCAGTCGTGCTCGCGCGTGCCGAGCTGGAACTGGCTGTCAGGTGCGTCATGGCCCAGGAAGGCAATGACAGCGGGGCCATCGGCGCGCTCGCTGTCGTCCAGGTCTTTGGGGGCAGCGGCCGGGCCAGTCGCAGGTGCGGGCGTTTTTGCGGGTGTTCGTTGGGCAGAGGGCATGGCTAGTTTTCAGTATTTTTAGTCCAAACAACGTTACCAGAAATTGCCCGGTCCGCACAAAACTTGTGTCCTGTGGCGTGCACCCGCTGGGTACGCGCCCTCAATGATCTGATTCACACCGAAAGGAATCTTCTATGTCCAACACTGCATCCGCAGTTTTAAGGCCCGGCGCGTCCGGGCTGATTTATCCGCACATCGCGCCGGGGGCGGCCGTGGCCATTGCCTGTGTGGCCTCGTTCATGGTGGTCATGGACGGCGCGATCGTCAACGTTGCGTTGCCGGCCATGCAGGCCGACCTGGGCCTGAGCCCGGTGGCCCTGCAATGGGTCGTTGACGCCTACCTGCTGATGCTGGAAGGTTTCATGCTGCTGGCGGCCCGGGCGGGTGACCTGTTCGGGCGCAAGCGCGTATTGCAATATGGTTTGCTCCTATTCACGCTGGCCAGCTTGGCCGGGGGGATGGCCACCAGCGGGCCTTGGCTGCTGGCCGCGCGTGCGCTGCAGGGCTTTGGGGCATCGGCACTGGCCACGTCCACGCTGGCTGTCATCGTGGCCGTGCATCCGGGGGGCGCGGCACGGGCTCGGGCCATTTCGCTGTGGGCCGCATCCAGCTCCATTGCATCGGCCTTGGGTGTGGTGGTGGGCGGCGTGCTCACCACGCAGGCCAACTGGCGTTGGGTGATGTATGTGAACGTGCCCATCGGCGTGGGCCTGATGGCGGCCGTGGTATGGTGCCTGGCGCCGTCTCGCGCCAACGCCCAGCGTCCCGGCCTGGACATCCCCGGCGCGGTGGCGATCACGCTAGGCATGGGTGCGCTGATGTACGGCGTGTCGCAGTCGGTCAGCCAAGGCTGGGGCGCGGTCACGGTGGTATCGGCCCTGCTTGCCGCAGCCGTGCTGATCAGCGCATTCTTTGCCATCCAGGCCCGGGTGCAACACCCCTTGGTGCGCCCGGCCATCTGGCGCGTGCACAACGTGCGCATGGGCAATGTCGTGGTGCTGTGCCTGGGCGCGTCGCTGACAGCCTCCACGTTCTTCACCTCCATGGTGTTGCAAAACTTGGCGGGCTACAGCGCGCTGGATACCGGCTTGGCCATGCTGCCCATGGGCTTGACCTTGGCGCTGGCCGCCATCGTTTCGCGCCCTTTGATGGACGGTGGAATACGGCGCCTGCCATTTTTCGGCGGCCTGATCAGCGCGGCAGGTTTGTTGTGGATGAGCGGTATTCCCGCCCAGGCCGAGTTCGCGGCGCATGTGCTCGGCCCCACCGTGCTGATGGGGCTGGGTTTGGGCCTGATGCTGATGACCGCCACCCACACCGCCATGGACGGTGTGCCGCCGCAAGACGCCGGCTTGGCCTCGGGTTTGTTCAACACGGCGCGCCAGTTGGGCGCCGCGCTGGGCATTGCCGGGTTGTCCACGCTGGCACAGGGGCTGGCACATGGGGCACTGGCCACGCAGCCCCAGCCACTGGCCTTGCTGTATGGCTACCACGGCGTGTTTGTGGCCACGGCGGTGCTCAGTGCCTTGGCGGCAGTGGCATCGCTGACGCTGCGCCGCGTAGCCTGATTCCTACTGGGCGCTTAAGAATCCTCCAGTGGAACCAGCACCTGCCCCGCCTCGATGGTGATCCGGCGGTCGCAGCGGGCGGCAATGGCGCGGTCGTGCGTGACCAACACCAAGGTGGTGCCCTGCTCGCGGTTCAGGTCAAACATCAGTTCCATGATCTTCTCACCGGTGGCAAAGTCCAGGCTACCGGTGGGCTCATCGGCCAACAGGACTGCGGGATGGACCACAAAGGCCCGTGCCAGCGCCACCCGTTGTTGTTCACCACCGCTGAGCACCCGGGGGTAGGAGGCCAAGCGCTGCGACAAGCCCACGCGCTCCAGCATCTCGGCGGCGGCACGGCGGGCGTCCTTGCGTGCGGCCAGTTCCAAGGGAAGCATGACGTTTTCCAGCGCCGTCAGGTTGCCCAGCAACTGAAAGCTCTGGAAGACAAAACCAACCTGGTGGGCCCGCAGGGCGGCCCGTTCGTCCTCGTCCATGGCGAACAAATCACGGCCCGCCAGGCGCACTGTTCCGCTGGTGGGGGTGTCCAGCCCGGCGATGATGGACAAGAGCGTGCTTTTGCCCGACCCCGATGCGCCCACAATGGCCGCCGTCTCGCGCGCTTTTAGCGCAAAATCGATGTCACGCAAAATCTCCAGCGTGCCGGTGGAATCGCTCACCGCTTTGTAGATGTGCTCAACAGAAATAATTGAATCAGACATGGGGCTTTCTTTGTATCGACGACACTTTATCGCGCTCGCGCTTCTGGCCCAAGTTGCGGGGTTATCTTCAGCCCAAGCCAAATCCACGCCCACACACCTGCCGGCAGCAACCATTCTGGTGCTGGGCGACTCTTTGAGCGCCGAGTATGGCCTCAAACGGGGTAGCGGCTGGGTGGCCCTGCTGGAGCAGCGCCTGGTACAAGAAAAAATTGCCGCCACCGTGATCAATGCCAGCATCAGCGGCGACACCACTTCGGGAGGGCGCTCCCGGTTGCCGGCCCTGCTGGCGCAGCACCGGCCCACGCTGGTCGTCATAGAACTGGGCGGTAACGACGCTTTGCGTGGCCTGCCCCTTTCCATGACGCAAGACAATCTGACGGCCATGACACAGGCGGCACAGGCCACCAGAGCCAAGGTGTTGCTGCTGGGCATGCAAGTACCGCCCAACTACGGGCAAGACTATGCGGCGAAATTTGCCGACACCTTTGCAACGGTAGCCCAAACCCGCAAGGCTGCCCTGGTGCCATTTTTACTCAAAGGCATCGCCGATGGCCCGGATGCTACGCGCCTGTTCCAGGCCGACCGCATTCACCCGGTGGGGGCCGCCCACCCCACCATTTTGAACACCGTCTGGCCCACCCTCAAGAAACTCATCGCATGAGCCTGACCATCCTAAATGCCAGCGATGTGCTGGCCCAACTGCATACCTTTGACACCATCATTGATGCCCGTAGCGAAGGCGAGTTTGCGCAGGACCACCTGCCCAACGCTGTGAACTGGCCCACCTTGAATGACGAAGAACGCCAGTTGATCGGCACACTGTATGTGCAGGTCAACCAGTTCGAAGCCAAAAAGCGCGGTGCGGCCATTGCCGCGCGCAATATCGCCCGGCACATCGAGCGCGACGTGCTGGACAAACCCAGAGACTGGAAGCCGCTGGCCTACTGCTGGCGCGGCGGCAAGCGCAGCGGCTCTTTGTCGCTGATCCTGGACCAGATCGGTTTTCGCGTCACCTTGGTGGAAGGCGGCTACAAGGCCTTTCGGACTGCGATGGTGCAAAACATCCCCCGCCTCGTCAGCGGGCTGCAGTGGCGCGTGGTGTGCGGCACCACGGGATCGGGGAAAACGCGCCTGCTCCAGGCCCTGGCCGCCCAGGGCGCGCAGGTGGTTGACCTGGAGGCGCTGGCCAACCACCGCAGTTCGGTGCTGGGGGCTATTCCGGGCTCGCCACAACCCTCCCAAAAGCGCTTTGACACCTTGGTGTGGGAGGCTTTGCGGACGTTGGACCCCAGCCGCCCGGTGTTTATCGAAAGCGAAAGCAAGAAGGTGGGCAATGTATCGGTCCCCACCAGTTTGATTGAGGCCATGCGCCAAAGCAAGTGCCTGAATCTGGTGTTACCCGATAGCGAACGGGTTGCGCTATTGTTGGAAGACTATGATTTTTTTGTACGCGATGCGGAGCACTTCTGCCAACGTCTGCAGGTATTGGCAGAATTCCGCGGCAAGGTGGTGGTCGAGCAATGGCAGGCAAGGGTACGGGCGGGCGACATTGCCACGGTGGTGCAGGAATTGCTCACGCAGCATTACGACCCGGTCTACCTGCAGTCCATGCAACGCAATTTTTCCCAGTTTGGGCAGGCCCAATTGATCACCCCCGCAAACCATTCGACGACCGCCATGGTCGCCTTGGCGCAAGATTTGATGACCGAACTGGAATGAACGCGGCGATTCCACACCGACTGTTCATACTTTCACCGTGGGTACCCGGCGCGCTAGATAAGGCCCATCCCCTTGTCTGACGGATATGTAAAGATTGGGCGGGTTGCCGAAGTAAGTTTCAGGCTTGGGCCGGTGTTTCGGGTTGGCCTTTGGCCGATTCAGGCATGGCCGCATCGTCGGGTGCTCCGTCTTCTGGACCATCACCAACCTTACGTTCGGCTTTGTTCTTCAGCTTTTCTTCTTTCTTCTTCTTCTTAGCCAGTTCTTTCTGACGCTTCTCGTATCCGTAATTGGGTGTTGCCAAAGTATGCTTTCAAGTTGTTAGGCCCACTTTAACATTTCAGGACCGCACCTTGGCTTGCACGTTGGAATATATGTTGCTTCAGGGTGAGGTGCCCGGTGCAGCGGTATCTACCCATCGCACAGAACCCGTGTATGCATGCCAAGTGGCATGGCCCAGGAGCGGCCCCACCAGCAAAATACCAGCACCCCATGGTAATAGCAAGGCTCCGACCACAAAAAGGGTGATGACTGCCCCCCAGACCAACATCACCGCAGTGTTGTGAAACACCACTTCCAAGCTGGTGATGGCGGCAGAAATGGCGTCGGTGTCGCGGTCCAAAATCATAGGAATGGACACCACCGCAATGGAAAAAACCAGCATGGCAAAACCACCGCCCACCACGGCATAAGCAGCCACAAACTCCCAGTTGTCAGGATTGAAGACCGCCTGCACCACCCCCGTGGTGGATGGCATGCCGGTATTGAAAAAGACGGCAAATACCACCAGCGAGGCCCTGCCCCACAGAAGTTCCAACACAATGAGCACCAGCACCAGCATTCCCATACTGGGCACATGGCGGTCCCAGCAGGTCAACGAATCGCCGAGTAGGGGCTGCAAGCCCAAGTTGCGTCGGCGACTCACTTCGTACAGCCCCATCGCCAAAAAAGGGCCGACCAATAGGCAGCCCGACGCAATAGACATGGTGTACTCTGGTTTGGACCTAAAAACACCCTGCAGTACCAGGGCCATCAACCAAAATGCCACGCCGTAGAACGTGCTGATTCCCGGATGGGCCAGCATGTCGCGCCCTCCCGCCACCAGCCAACGTAACAAATGCGAAGGACGCAAAGAGACAATCACTTTGGGAGGAGCCTCCGACGGCGGAGGAATGTAGGGCGAAGAAACGTTTGCAGGCGGCAATGAACTCATGCCGATAGGCTAATGCGTATCCAATGCAGCGCCTATTCAGGTAAACACTGATTTAGATCAATGTTTTTCGCAATGCTTGTGCTAAATCCGCTTGCAAATCCACCACCGCTTCCAGACCCACCGAAAACCGCACCAATGTCCCGGTCTTGAGGTGTTGGGGCCAGGCCGTGCGCATAGAGGCCAGATCGTAAGGCACCACCAGGCTAATGGGGCCGCCCCAGCTGTAGCCAATCTTGAACAACTGCAGTGCGTTACAAAATGCATCGGTCTGCGCCTGGGTGTAGCGTGGGTCGATCAATACACTGACAAGGCCTGCTGCGCCACCCAAACCATTGACACACAAGGCCTTCCAGTGCGCATGCCCCGGGGAGTCTTGCAAGGCAGGATGCAGTACCTGCACAAACTCCGGTTGCGACTGGCACCACTGTGCCAATGCCCGAGTGGATTCGTCGTGGGCACGGTAGCGAAGCGCCATGCTCGGTAGCGCGCGAAGCACCGCCTCCGCGTCGTTGGCGCCAATCCCCAACCCCAAACGCATATGGGTGAGCTTGAGCCGCATATGCAAACCGGCGTCCCGGGTAATCACACTGCCCATCAGTACATCGCCACCGCCGCTGGGGTATTTTGTCAAGGCGTGGGCCGAAATGTCCACCCCAAAACCGGGCTCAACATCCGGCAGCAAATCGAAAGGTTTGAACGCCAGCCCTGCGCCCCAGGTATTGTCCAAGGCAACCGGTACGCCCCGACTTTTGCAAATACGAACCAAAGCGACCAAGTCAGGAAACTCCAGTGTGACCGAGCCAGCGGCCTCCACCCACACCAACTTGGTGCGGCTGGAGATCTGGGCTTCCAGATCCAGCGGGTCCATGGGGTCGTAAAACTGGTGTGTGATACCCCACTGTCGCAATTCCCCCTCGGCCAAAGCCTTGTTAGGGCCATAGGCATTGTCGGGAATCAGCACTTCATCACCCGTCTTGAGCAGGGAAAGTGCCACATTGGCAATTGCGGCCAAACCACTGGGCACGAGTACACACTGCAAGCCGCCCTCCAAAGTGCACAGCCGCTCCTCTAGCGCATAGGTGGTGGGCGTTCCGTGCAAGCCGTAGGTGTAGGCTGACTTGTCCTTCCACTCGCGGCTGCGCATATCCGCCACGCTGGGGAAGAATACCGTCGATGCTTTGAAAACACCAGGTTGTGGCGCCGCAAATCCCTCAGGCGCAACGTAGGGGTGGTGGATCAGTTCGGTTGTCAGTTGCACCATGGCCAATTTAACGCGTCACACGCTCCACTTTTGGATCAACTGCTCAGGACGCAAGGCGTCGTAGCCTTCAAACGGCTGGTGAATCCAAGGGTTGGTGGGCAAAAATTCAACCGTATAGTCGGGCGAAAAAGTGGACAAGGCCTTGGTCCAGATGACCGCACTGCGCAACTCGGTGATGGGTGCGTAGTTGGACTTGAGTTGTTTGACCACGGCGTTGAGCGTGTGGCCGGAGTCGGCCAGGTCGTCTACGAGCAAGACCCGTCCGGCGATTTCCCCTTTGGGGGTGGTGATAAAGCGGGCAATGTCCAAGTTACCCTGAACCGTACCGGCATCCGCCCGGTAGGAACTGGTGGACATAATGGCCAAAGGTTTGTCAAACACACGGGACAGAATGTCACCAGGACGCAGACCGCCGCGAGCCAGGCACAAAATAGTGTCGAACTCCCAACCCGACTGGTGGATCTTGATCGCCAGTTTTTCGATCAGGTTGTGGTATTCGTCATAGCTCACGTAAAGGTGTTTGCCGTCTTCCGTCAACATGGTTTTGCTCCTCTATTTATAGCTGCCTGCGCACATAGTACGCGGGGTCCAGCTCTATTTCACATCAAATAAACAAAAACTTCGACGCTCAGTCCGCCAAGTAAGGGTGGCGCATCATGATGGTGTGGTCCCGGTCGGGACTGGTGGACACCATGTGAATGGGCACCCCGGTAACCTGCTCGATTCGCTGCAAATACAGTCGGGCATTGGTGGGCAACTTGTCGTATTGGGTCACACCCACAGTGCTGTCACTCCAGCCCTCGATGGTCTCGTATATGGGGGTGCAGCGCTCAATATCGTCGGCTCCCATAGGCAGAATGTCGATCTGTTCACCGTCCAGCATGTAGCCTGTGCACAGTTTCAGTTCCTTCAAACCATCGAGTACATCCAGCTTGGTAATACACAAACCGGTGAGACCATTGACCTGGGCCGACCGCTTGAGCAGCGCAGCATCGAACCAGCCACAACGACGGCTACGGCCGGTGGTAACGCCTTTTTCAGCGCCTATGGTGCTCATGTGGTACCCCGGTGTCCCTTCCACTTCCCACTCCAGCTCGGTTGGAAACGGGCCGCCACCGACGCGGGTGCAATATGCTTTGGTAATGCCCAAGATGTAATGCAGCATGCCGGGGCCAACACCGGACCCTGCGGCGGCATTACCTGCCACGCAATTGCTGGATGTTACGTACGGATAGGTGCCATGGTCCACATCCAGCAGAGTGCCTTGCGCACCTTCAAACAGCAAATTGGCACCTTTGAGATGCGCCTCATTGAGCTCGCGCGACACATCCGCCATCATGGGCTTGAGCAATTCTGCATGGCGCATGGCCTCGTCAAAAACCGCTTGAAACTGCACTTGGCCGTTGGACATATAGGGTGCAAGCGTTGGACCAAAGTCAAATGCGGCAGAGCCTAGGTAGGACGTCAGCACATGGTTGTGCAAATCCAGCAGTTCGCGCAACTTGGAGGCAAAGCGCTCTGGATATTTCAAATCTTGCACCCGCAGTGCACGGCGGGCAATTTTGTCTTCATACGCAGGGCCAATGCCGCGCCCGGTGGTGCCAATCTTGGCATTGCCACCCTTCTCGCGTGCGGCTTCACGGGCCACGTCCAGCGCAGCGTGGAACGGCAAAATCAGGGGGCAAGCTTCACTGATGCGCAGGCGTGAGCGCAATTCCACTCCCACCTTTTCCAAGCCCTCGATTTCCTCGAACAGTTTCGCAGCAGAAAGCACCACACCGTTGCCGATGTAGCATTTCACACCGGGGCGCATGATGCCGCTGGGAATCAGGTGCAGCGCGGTTTTGACTCCGTTAATCACCAAGGTATGGCCAGCGTTATGTCCGCCTTGAAAACGGACCACGCCCTGGGCGCTTTCGGTCAGCCAGTCGACCAGTTTGCCCTTGCCCTCGTCGCCCCACTGGGTACCTACGACAACGACATTACGTC
>Ga0209343_10005927_pt1 | contig 14717 bp, 13 predicted proteins | sample RifCSPlowO2_02_FD_184026 | JGI IMG/M metagenome (GOLD analysis project Ga0209343, IMG submission 184026) | Groundwater microbial communities from Rifle, Colorado - Rifle CSP2_plank lowO2_0.2 (SPAdes) (version 2) | ecosystem: Environmental > Aquatic > Deep subsurface > Groundwater | place... | reverse complement strand
CAGAGCCTAGAGCGAGGCAGCTCCGTGACGCACAACAGTCTTGTGCTACCCAATGCACGCATATCAGCTTGATCGACCGTCGTCACAGATGAGCCCGCCGCGTCCCCTGTCGGGTTTGCTTCAACGTCAAAAGCATGCTTGGCAAAAAGCAGGGGGCATCGTCACCTCTTGACACAGGTTAGCCATATCAACGTCACCGTTCACCCGGCCGAGGAGCGGCGCGAAGCGCCGCTTCCGAGATTCGGGTACAACGGTTTGTTAGACGTCATTCTTTTCATCTAGGCTCACGTTGTTACAAGATTCACGCGGCTCAGCAATGCAGCGAACTCGTGAAGCTGCTCAATCCAGCGGGCCACCTCGGCATATCGCAATTGCAAAGAGCCAAGAGTGGCCTTTTCGAATTGAAGATGAATACCAACGGTCGCGCTCTCCGAAAGGTTTCCGTCAAGAATGTCCTTGTCCAAATGCTCTACGGCATCTCTCATATCGCGGACCTGGGTCTTCACAGAGTCTCGAAGAACCTCTAGGTCTCGCGGTCGTGGGATAAACGGCTCACCGTCGGAACGGCGGCAACCGAGCGACCGAAGCCGCTCCAGATATACGATTCCTCGGTGTAACGACTGGACGCACGACTCGAAATGGTCTTGGGCGCGAAACCAATCATCGAAATCTCCCTGGGCTGTAAATGCGATTTGTCGAGCTCGCGCTTCCTGGTACTCGAGTAGAGCTTTCTCGACAAGCCGAACAAACCCATCGGCCAACTGGGCCCCGCGACCGCTTGGTTGTGCGTGCGCGCCGAGCGCTCTACCAAGTTCACGCTTTCCGCGCAACGACCCTTCGAGATGCGCCAAATCAGGCATTCCGCGTTCCAACCGTTCGACTCCTTCGGAATTGTCCGTGGATTCCGTCGACATATGATGTCTAACTTGTAATGAACCGCATTCGGAGGATGGTAAAACCAATCCTGTCCGTTGTCTTTTCGTTCTTGATCTTATCGGCGTTTATCTGCGGTTTCATTGTTTTCCGCTTTTCCGCCTCTCTCCTCTCGCCTTTCGTTTTTCTTGATTTTCCTTGGCGGCCTTGGCGTCTCAAAAGCCGTGAGTCGTGAGATCGGGAGATGGTCAGTCGAGAAAAACTTTCCCGTCGCCCTCACGCTCTGACGCTCTCCCGTTGATCTGCGTTCATCGGCGTTCCGTTCGTCAAGCTCAGAATGGGCATTTACGGTTTCATTGTTTTTTGGTTTTTCGCCTCTCGCCTCTCTCCATTCGCCTTTCTTGTTTTCCCTTTGCGTACCCCTCAAGGGGGTATTGAAAAGAATCCTCCGCGTTTGAACTTCTAAATCCGCGGCATTCCCCGCCCGGCCTGGGCGACGATTCATCAATCGGGCGTCACGCAGGGAACAACGTGGCGGCTGTGGCGGCGATAGATGCGAAAGTCGGTACCGGTGGTGAGGATGACGGGATCGGCGAGCGTTTCGGTCATGCGCACGAGGCAGGCATCGGCGAGACTCATGGGCACGCTTACGTATTTCCGCATGAGCATCAGCACTGACTCGAGATCGGCGACCAGCTCGAAAACAACGACCACGGATCGGCGGCGAAGGAGCGCGCTCAGTGCGGGCGCGCCATGTGTTCCGAGAAGGTGGAAAGCCTCGGACAGAGCGGCTTCGCACGTGTTCCAGGGCGGCGCGAACTGCGGCGCTTGCGCCACCGCCCACGGGTGATGGGTGTCGCGGCGGCTGAGCAGAGCCACCACGAAACCGGCATCAACGAGAACGTTTCCGGCCATAGCCCATGGCCCGTAAATACCGTTTCTTCCGCGCGCTCAGATCGGGTGGCAACCCGTCCACCGAGCCGATGAGATCGGCAATGGCATCGAGTGGCGCAGCCTGTCGCCGTGCCGGTCCGGGAACAAACTGCAACCGTTCGCGGACCACATCGGACTTCGAGATCTTACGCCCGCGCGACTCCGCTTCGATTTCCGCCGCGAGCGGCTCAGGTAATCGTACGGTGAGGGTCTTCATAAGGGCAGTGTATTACGTTCCTGCCAGTGGCGCAAGACTGACTGGCTGACCGGCGCGAAGACCTTGCGGGGCTTCACCGCCGCAGGCGGAAGTAACGATAAGAAAATCAATCCGCCCGCGATTCCGCCGGGCTGAGTCCGTGCGCCGGGAGCCAGTGCGAAAGTGCTCGCCGGATGCGCATAATCAGTCAACGGCACCAGCTTCTCGTGAGCGCAGTCAGCGCAGCGCTATTATGCGTCGGCCTTCTCTTCTGAGAACGCCCCCGTTAAAGGTGCCGTGGCGCGTCCATACGATCGTGCAACAAGCGGATCACGGCGATCCCGTAATCGGTGATGCGGAAATAGATCGCGTGTCGCCCCACCCGGCTGCGGCGATACCCTTTGCGGATGTAATCGCAGGACCTCCCGAGCTGCGGATTATTTGCGAGTTGATCGAAGGCGGCGGTGAGCTCATCGGTGTAACGATGAGCCTGCTCGATTCCCCATTCTTCGCGCGTGTACAGCCAGATGCCTTCAAGATCGCGCGCCGCTGCGGGGGCTAATCGGTATTCAGCGCGCTTTTTTGGCATGCTTGGTGGTCATGTCTCGCTTGAAGCGTGCCGCGTCGAAGGGCTGCGGATCCCCGCTCGCTTCACCCTTGATAAGCTCTGCGCGAACTGCCTCTATTTCCGTGTTACGCGCCTGGTCGCGGCGGATCAAATCACGGACGTATTCGCTGTCATTGGTGAAACCTCCCGCCTTGATCTGCGCCTTGATCCACTCGTCCTGCTGGTCGGTGACGGTAATAGTCTTGCGGGTGGTTCCCATCTTGGTCTCCAAGGGGCTGCGTTGAAAATCATACTATTGAAGCAGAATAGCACGATTTTACCGGGTCGCAGTGCCGCGGAGTCGAAAACCCGGAGGGAGCCTACTGCGGGCGCCTCAGCGCAGGCCTCATATTTGAACGATAAGAAAATCAATCCGCCTGGGATTCCGCCGCGCCGAGCCCACGCGCCGGGAGCAAGTGCGAAAGCGCTCGCACAGTGCGAATAATAGGCCTTATGTTCACGCTTGCTCCCTCCTCCCCAGGAGAAAACCGCGATCTGAGCCGGTCTTAAAGGGGGACTTGCGGTGAATTACCGAGCACTCTATTCCAACCGCCAGAGCGCGGCAATCTCTTTCCCGCACCCCGGCTGTTTCGAGGGGGTCTTTTCCGTACGGCAGCTCAGGCGATATCGGGAACTGATAGGTGAGCGGCAAGTTGGCATGCCGGGGCCAACTCGCGGGAGCGAGCGGCGGACTGCGCTCGGTGGGCAGCGGCGCCCACAACCCCAGGTGCTCGAGTGTGCTTCCAGACCAGCCATGATCAACCCCTCCTCAAGGTCCGTCGCTTTCGGCACGCGCCCATTGCATCCTGCAGGCTATTGTGCGCAGGATTGCTTGAAGTAGTTTAGCTACTTTCCGACACGTCTGCTGTTTGCCCGTGCCGTGAGCATGGGCGAGTCCGGCAGGACAGTCATTGCACTGTCGGGATGTCGAGAAAGTGTAATAGGTGTCTGACCTCCAGCAACGCGCGAGACCTCTTCTCGTCTGGCATCGCACAGAACTATGAGGAACTTGTTCTCGTGTTACGCATCCGGTATTGCAATCGACACGGCGCAGGCGCAGTATTCCCGCAGAGCAGCCGCCCACAGCAGGCGAGTTCAGTCAGAACACAATACGCAGGAGCGGCGCGACCGTCTGCCGCCTTGTGCTACGCGTGAGGAGAATGATCGTGACGTCCACGATGAAGTGGTGCGCTGCACTTTTCGGATTCGCCCTCGTCGGAACCGCACCGCTGGGCGCCTCGGCGGCGGACTGGCCCGCACGACCGGTCGCGATCCTGGACGGATTTCAGCCCGGCGGCGGCACGGACGTGCTCGTCCGTTTTCTTGCGCCCGAAGTATCGAAGATCATCGGGCAGCAAGTCATCGTCGAGAACAGGTCGGGAGCGAGCGGGCACATCGCGGCGCAGGCCGTGTCGCGCGCGTCCCCCGACGGCCACACGCTGCTGGTGCAGACGACCACCATGATCACCAGCCAGTCCTTAGTCCGCAATCCGGGCTATGACGTGCAGCGCGACCTTGCGCCCGTGACCCAGCTCACGCGCATCGGTGCCGTCCTCGTCGCCCACCCGGTCCTGCCGGTCCGAAACGTACGCGAGTTTCTGGCGCTGGCGAAGAAGCGCCCGGGCGAGCTCATCTTCGCATCGAGCGGAGTGGGTTCGTTTGCCCACGTCGTGGGTGAACTGGTGCAGCAGCACACCAACATCCGGGCCACGCATGTTCCCTACCGTGGCGCGAATCCGGCAACCATAGCCGTGCTGTCCGGCGAAGCAACGTTTGCTTTCATCGGACAACTGGTGTCGGTGCCGCATATCGCCAGCGGGCGGCTGAAGGCGCTGGCCGTGACCACCATACGTCGCTCCCCCGCCGTTCCGAACGTGCCGACGCTGGACGAATCCGGCGTGAAGGGACTGGACGTGGCCAACTGGTATGGCATCTGGGCGCCTGGCCGCACCCAAGGCGCGACCGTCGATGCGCTGAACCGGGCGTTCGTTCGCGCGCTGGGATCATCCGTCGTGCGCGGGCGATTCGAGAAGGAGGGCGTGGAGTTCGTCGGGAGCAGCCCGGCCGAGTTCGCGGCCTATGTCAAAAGCGAGGTAACGCGCTGGGCAGACGTCGCCCGCAAGGCCGGACTGAAACCCGAATCATGATCCGCGGCCGATTGCCGTATCCGCGCTCGATACACGACCCGCGGCCGGGCGGTCTACAGGCCATCACCGCAAGCCTGCAATGCGGGACGGTAAGCGCCTGCCCTCGGGTGCCCTGCCGGGGTGGCAACGCTTCGGTCAGCAGGAACCGCCATCCCGAATGATCGTGCGCCATGCCCAGTAGTTGGGCGGCAAAGTCCGAAGGAAAATCCAGCATGACTGCCCGCAACGAACTGCATTTCCTCACCCTCGCCGAGGCGTCGGCGCTCATTGCCGCCCGCAAGCTGTCCCCGCTGGAATACACACAGGCTCTGCTGGCGCGCGTCGAGGCGCTCGAGCCGCAGATCCATGCGTTCATCACGAAGACGGCCGACCTGGCCCTCGACCAGGCGCGCACAGCCGAAAAGGAGATCACGCAAGGCCGATACCGCGGGCCGCTGCACGGCATCCCGTTTGGCGCCAAGGACATCTACGAAACGGCGGGCATACTCACGTCCGGGGGTTCGAAGGTGTGCATCGACAACATGCCCCGCGAAAACTCGACCGCCGTTCAAAGGCTCCTCGATTCGGGGGCCGTCCTGCTGGGCAAACTCAACACCCATGAATTCGCGAGCGGCGGGCCGTCGCTCGACCTGCCGTGGCCGCCCGCCCGCAATCCGTGGAACACCGCGCATTACACGGGCGGATCGAGCTCCGGCTCGGGGGCCGCGGTGGCCGCCGGGTTCCTGCCCGCGGCTCTGGGCACAGACACGGGCGGCTCGATCCGCATCCCCGCCGCGATGTGTGGCGTCGCGGGCATCAAGCCCACCTTCGGGCGCGTCAGCCGGCGCGGCGTCATACCGAACTCGTTCTCGTTCGACCACACCGGCCCGCTCGCGTGGACGGTCGAGGACTGCGCGATCATCCTGCAAGCCATCGCCGGTCATGACCCGCTCGACCCGGCCAGCGCGAACCAGCCCGTGCCCGATTACCGCAAGGCGCTGAATGGCGACATACGCGGCTTGCGCGTCGGCGTCATACGGCATTTCTGGGAGGAAGAAGGCCAAACCGACCCGGAACTCGCAGCCGCCATGAACGCGGCGATCGAAGTCCTGAAGAAGCTCGGCGCCCGCCTGCAGGACGTCCGCCTGCGGAAACGCGAGGCGTACCACAACGTGAAAATGATCGTCGGCAAGATCGAGATCGCGGCCATACACGAGAAAGAACTGCGCGAGCGACCCGGCGATTTCGGGGCGGATTTTCTGGGCAGCAATCTGCCCGGTTTCCTGCTATCGGGTATCGACTACGTGCACGCGCAGCGCGAGCGCCGCAGCCTGGTCGAGGAGATGGACGCCGTCTACGAGAAGTTCGACGTGCTGCTGACCGCCAGCAGCGCCCCGGCGCCGCGGCTGGACAACCTCGTGGGCTCGGGGTTCTCGAAAAAGTGGGAGAACCCGAACATCTATGTCCCCTTCAACGTGACCGGCAGTCCGGCTCTGATCGTCTGCAACGGCTACACCAAGTCCGGTTTGCCGCTTGCAATGCAGATCGCCGGACGCCCTTTCGACGAATTGTCGGTTTTCCGCGTCGGTCACGCCTACGAGCAGGCCACCCAGTGGCGTGCGCGCCGCCCATCGCTCGAACCGGGCAACGCGGCTCCCGCACTGGCCGAGCCGACTCCTGAAACGATAACGCTTGCAGATCTCGACCCGGACATGCGCAACATCATCGAATCCGGGATTGCGCGGGCCGGGCTCAAGCTGACCGAGACGCAACGCCGTCTGCTGTATCGCATTGCCCCCACAGTCATCGCCGCCGCCAACCGAATCCGCAATGACCGCCCGCGAGGGGACGATCTGGCCAGCACGTTTTCGTGCCCGGACACGAAGCAGAAGAGGTAGAGCACCACACGCGAACCGAAATCCACCAGGGGATTCAACCCACCCCGGACTCGTGTGTTACGATAAGAAATTCAATCCGCCTGGGATTCCGCCGCGCCGAGCCCACGCGCCGGGAGCAAATGCGAAAGCGCTCGCACAGTGCGCATAACAGGCCTTATGTTCATCCTGGCTTCCGCCTCCCCAAGGGAAAACCGCTATCGGCGCGAGTCGTGAGCAGGATCAGCGCTCAAGTACCGGTTGCACACAACAACTACACAACGACGATTCCGGAGGAGCCATGCTGATTGATCAAATCGCGAGAATTCTGTTGTTGCCTGTGGCCGCTGCCGCACTGTTCGCCACCCCGACCGGCGCCCCGGCAGCGGAAAAATACCCGACCAAGCCGATACGCTTTATTGTCCCCTTTGTTCCCGGCGGCGGCACTGACATCACGGCCCGCGCCGTTGGCGCAAAGATGTCAGAAACCTTCGGGCAGCAGGTCGTGATCGACAACCGGCCGGGTGCGGCCGGCAATATCGGTATGGATATTGCGGCAAAGTCTCCGCCTGACGGCTACACCGTTGTACTGGTATCTGCCACCCATTCCGTCAATCCCTCATTGAACAAGAACCTCCCCTATGATCTTGTGCGCGACCTTGCCGCGATTTCACAGGTCACTGCGCAGCCATATGCCCTGACGGTCCATCCATCGCTGCCGGCACGTTCCGTCAATGAATTGGTGGGTCTTTTGCGCGCCAAACCCAACTTCTACACATACGGTTCCTCAGGTACCGGTGGCTTGAGCCACCTGGCGGGCGCCCTGCTCGGTTCGCTCGGCAAAGCACAGTGGATACACGTCCCGTACAAGGGTGGCGCAGCCGCCATGACGGATCTCATGGGCGGAAGGATTACGGTCCTGTTCGCGACGATCATCGGCACGAGGGTCCATGTCAATTCCGGGAAGATGCGTTGGCTTGCGGTAAGCACCGCAAAGCGTTCAAGCGCTGCCCCGGAACTGCCTACGGTCGCTGAAGCCGGCCTGCCCGGGTTCGAGATTTCTGGCTGGTACGGGGTGCTTGCGGCGGCTAAGACGCCGAAATCCATCATCGCCACCCTGAACCGGGCCATCGTCGATGCGGTCAAGTCTCCCGATGTTGGCCCCAAATTTGCCGCGGACGGATCAGACCCGGTAGGCAGTTCACCTGAAGAATTCGCCGCGCATATCAAGGCTGCGATTGCGAAAAACGGCCAGATCATCAGGGACGCAGGGATCACGGCGAATTAACCGGCTCCCTGCACGTTTCAGGAAATCCAACCAACCCAGAGACAAGGACGCCCCATGTCCATAGCACTTCAGATCGCGAAAAAAGCATGCGCCCTGCAATTCGAGCAGCTGCCGCCCGAGGCTGTACGCTGGGCCAAAGTCGGCATCCTCGACACGGTCGGCGTAACCATCCTTGGCAGTCGCGATGATTCGACGAGAAAGGTGGCTAAGATCGTCGCACCAGCGTCGTCCGGTTCAAGCCTGGTCTTCGGCTTCGATCGCACCGTGGATCCGCTGACGGCCGCGCTGATCAATGGCACAGCCTCGCATGCGCTTGATTTCGACGACTGCAACAACACGCTCGGCGGCCATCCCTCGGTGCCGATTCTGCCGGGGCTGTTTGCGCTGGCCGATCAGATCGGCGCGACCGGACGGGATTTCATCGCCGCCTATGTGGCCGGATTCGAGACGGAGTGCAAGATTTCGCTCGGCGTAAACCTGTATCAGTACATGAAGGGCTGGCACCCCACCGTTACCATCGGAATCTTTGGTGGCGCAGTGGCTGCAGCGCACCTGATGAAGCTGACTGAGGAACAAACTGCCATTGCGATCTCCATCTCCGCCTCCATGGCTGCAGGCATCAAGTCAAATCTGGGCACCATGACCAAACCCCTGCACGTCGGCAACTGCGCGAGAAACGCCCTGTTTGCAGCAATGCTCGCGCAAGAGAGCTTCACCGCGAATCCGCTCGCACTGGAGCACAAGCAGGGCTATTTCAACCTCTTCAACGGCGAAGGCAACTACGACATTGCGAAAATACTGCCGCGCTGGGCAGATCCGCTCGATATCGTCTCTCCGGGAATTGCCGTAAAACAGTATCCGTGCTGCGCAAGCACCCATCCGGCTGTCGACGCCATGCTGGAACTCGTGCGCGAGCATGGCCTGACGCCGGAAAAGGTCGCCAGGATCGAATCATTCACCCACAGCCGCCGCCTCGAGCACACCAACCGCCCCGATCCCGTCACTTCAGTCGATGCAAAGTTCAGCGTCTACTACGCGGTCTCGCGCGCACTCGTCGACCAGCGGGTAGTCGCCGAACACTTTGAAGGCGATTCGCATCGCGACCCGAAAGTGCGCTCGATCATGTCGCGCATGACGGCGGCGCCCTACTCCACAGCGCAGTTTCCGGCTGAAAACCATTTTGGCGCCGAGTTGCGCGTGACGCTCAAGGACGGCACCGTGCTGACGAAAAAGGTCGACCAGCCGCACGGTCGTACCTCTGCCAATCCGCTGTCTGCAGCCCAGCTGAAAGAGAAATTCGACAATTGCGTGAAGGGCATCATCCATGACGCCAACGTCGCGCCTTTGTACGAGACAATTCAGCGGTTCGAGACGCTGCAGGACACGCGCGCCGTGACAAAGCTGATCTCGTCGCGGGAAACCGAATACCGCGGAATGGCTGCCTGAAGGCAGCGTTGTGCGATCGTTGCGATACGAAAAAGGAAAGGTAAGGCACAAGATGCATGAATATGACGTAATTGTTGTGGGTAAGGGCAATGCAGCCCTCTGCGCGGCGCTTGCGGCGCACGACCAGGGCGCGCGCGTTGCCGTGCTCGAAGCCGCCAACGAGGACGAGTCCGGCGGCAACAGCCGCTTCGCCGGCGGCGTGATGCGCTTCGCCTACTCCACCGTCGACGATCTCAAGCGGGTGACCGACATCACGGACGAGGAGGTCGCCAACAGCGATTTCGGCACGAATACCCGCGAAGAGTTTCTGGACAAAATCTACCAGCTGACCAGTTACCGCACCGATCCTGACTTATCCGAGATACTGGTCAACAACAGCCTCGACATCATGGTATGGCTAAGATCAAAGGGCGCGCGCTTCATCCCCAACTGGGGGCGCCAGTCCGCGGTCGTCGATGGCAAACGCAGGTTTTTCGGAAACATGCCGATTGAAGTGTCCGGCGGCGGCGCCGGACTGGTGCAATTCCTCGATGCTGCGGCAAAAAAAGCGGGCATCGAGGTGTTTTATGAAACCCGGGCCATCAATCTGATTTACGACGGCGCAACCGTCAGCGGCGTACGCGTACGCCAGCACGGCAAGGCCTTCGACATGACAGCCAGGTCCGTAGTGCTGGCCTGCGGCGGTTTCGAGGCCAACCCGGAGATGCGCGCGCGTTATCTCGGTCCCGGCTGGGAACTGGCCAAAGTGCGCGGCACGCGTTACAACGTCGGCGACGGCATCCAGATGGCACTGGACATCGGTGCAGCCCCCTACGGCAACTGGTCGGGCTGCCACGCCACCGGCTGGGACCGCTACGCACCGGAGTTCGGCGACGTCAACGTCGGCGACCAGTTCCAGAAACACAGCTACATCTTCGGCCTGCTGATCAATGCCGACGGCAAGCGCTTCGTCGACGAAGCACTGGATTTCCATGCGTTCACCTATGCCAAGTACGGCGGCGAGGTGCTCAAGCAGCCGGGCCAGTTCGCCTGGCAGGTGTTCGATTCCAAAGTGACCAAGCTGCTGCGCTCCGAATACCGCATCAAGTTCGTCACCAAGGTCAGCGCGAACACGCTCGAGGAACTCGCCACCAAGCTGGAAGGCGTCAATCCCGAGGGTTTCCTGAAAACCGTGCGCGAATACAACGCCGCGGTGAAAAAGGACGTGCCGTTCAACCACGTGATCAAGGACGGCAAGTGCACGGTGGGCATCGAGCCGCCGAAGTCGAACTGGGCACAGGCGCTCGACACGCCGCCCTACGACGCCTATGCCACCACCTGCGGCATCACCTTCACCTTCGGCGGGCTGCGCATCGACAAGGACAGCGGCCAGGTGCTCGATTCCCACCAGGTCCCCATCCCCGGGCTGTATTGCGCCGGCGAGATGGTCGGCGGCCTGTTCTACTTCAACTACCCCAGCGGCACGGGCCTGGTCTCGGGGGCGGTGTTTGGCAAGCTGGCCGGCACTGCCGCAGGGCAGCACGCGAAGCAGTAAATCCGGCCTCGCGTGTCGACCCAAAAACCGCCGCTGCTCGCCGACGCCACGCGCGACCTCGCGCGTTTCGGCGCGGCGCTGCAGTATGCAAACATCCCCGCGGACGTCATCGCCCGCATCAAGCTGAGCCTGCTCGACAGCCTCGGCTGCTGCCTGTTCGGCGCGACGCTGCCGTGGACGCAAAAGGTCGCCGAACTCGCCGATGCCGAGGCCGCAAAACCCGCAGCAACGCTGATCGGGCTGGGCCGCAAGACCTCGCCGGCGCTGGCCGCGCTGGTCAACGGTACCTCGGGCCACGCCTTTGAACTCGACGACATCCACAAGGAATCCATCGTCCATGCCGGCTCGATCGCCACGCCGGTGGCGCTGGGCTTGGGCGAAACCCGCGGAAAAACCTCGGGCCGCGACGTGCTGACGGCGATGGTCGCCGGTTACGAGATCGGCCACCGCGTCGGCAATGCGGCGACCATGAGCCTGTTTTTCCGCGGCTTCCATCCGCAGGGCACCTCGGGCGCATTCGTCGCCGTGGCCACGGCCGCGCGCATGCTCGGGCTCGGCGCTGCACAGTTCCAGCATGCGCTGGGCATGGCTGGCTCGCAGGCCGGCGGCCTGATGGCGGCACAGGAAGGCGCGATGGTCAAACGGTTCCACAGCGGCCGCGCGGCGCAGAACGGCGTCTATGCAGCGCAACTCGCGAGCCGCGACTTCACCGGCATCCTCGATGCGCTGGAAGCGCCGTACGGCGGCTATCTGTCGACCTACTCGGACCGGCCCGATCCGGCGCGACTGACCGCAGGCCTCGGCAAGACCTGGGAAACCCTGAACGTCGGCTACAAGCCGCATGCCAGCGTCACCAGCATCCACAGCGCGCTCGACGGGCTGGCCGCCGTCATGCAGGAACAGAGGCTCAAGGCGGATGAGATCGTTCGCGTCGAGGCCGGCCTGTCGCCGATGACCCACGTGCACTGCGCGTGGGCATACAAGGCACAGGGAGTCACGGCAGCGCAGGTGAACCTCTATTACGGCATGGCGGTGATTGCGCTCGACGGCGCGGCCTTCACCGAACAGTTTCGCGAAGCGCGGCTCAGCGATCCGCGCATCCTCTATTTCATCACGCGCATCAGCGCGCACGTCGATCCCGAAATCGAAAAAATGGGCGCACCGTTCCGCCACGCGTCGCGCGTCAAAATCACCACACGCAACGGCAAGGTGTTTGAAAAACTGTCGCTGCACCGCCGCGGCAGTCCGGAGAATCCGCTGTCACCCGACGAAGTCGTGCACAAATTCCGCAACGTCGTCGCGCCGTGCATGGACAATGCAGCTGCGGAGCGCATCATTGCCGCGGTGGACCGGTTCGAGACGCTCGCCGACATCAACGAACTGATGCCGCTGCTGGGTGCCGCCGTCCGAACGATAAGAAAATCAATCCGCCTGGGATTCCGCCGCGCCGAGCCCACGCGCCGGGAGCAAGTGCGAAAGCGCTCGCACAGTGCGAATAATAGACCTTATGTTCATGCTGGCTTCCGCCTCCCCAAGGGAAAACCGCTATCCGCGCGAGTCGTGAGCAGGATGAGCGCTCAGTTGCCCAGCAATCTAGCCCAACGGTCAGAGCAAGGCAAGTGCATTCCCGTCGCATGGCTGTCTCGATGGGGTCTTTTTTGCGCGAGCCGCAAGTTCATTCGCCGGCTCCTCGACCGGCGACGGCAGAGCGACACCAGCTCGGGGCAAAGCCTTCTTCGCGCGCTCGCCCCGCGTACGGTTCGAGTACCAACCCACGTAGCGCACCAGGTGCTCGTAGCGGTCGGGGATGTGTTTGCAAAGCAACGCCAACCACTCGGCGCCTGGCATGACCTGGAAGTTGCGCTTCAAGCCGGCGTGCATCTTGGAGCGGTAGATCACCATGCCGGTGGCAGCGTCGTAGGTCATCTTCTGCAGGGACATCGGCGCGCGCAGCATGTAGCCTGCGAGCGTCTTGCGGCCCTCGATATCTTCGGCCCCCACGCACAAGCCACTCGCGGCGCCTTGCAAAGGGTGTGATCGCTCCTAGCCAGCGCTCTCCACTTAGGCTCAGAACGTAGAGACTTCCCGAAAAGAGGACTGTCCCGAGAACGAACAGCCAACCGCTCGTTTTCAGAAATGCTCCCTGCCACCGCGTGTGAGCCCACCCGACCGCAAGCAGCGCGAGCGCATGGTACATCTGATATCGCACACCCACTTCAAAGGTCGCCAGCAGATCGGCATCTATCCGACCGTTGAGGGCGTGTGCCGCGAAGGCCCCCAGTGCTACGCCGAGAAATGCGGAAAGACTGCCAATCGCAAAGAAGAGGCGATCCATTGATCCCCTGAACCAGGGTCACACGCCGATTGCGATGTTGCCGAGGCACCCTCAGCCCACAGTCGATCTCCTGATTGTGCGGCTGTACGACGTCGCGTGAGATTCCCGCGCACCTTTTTTGAAGACTACGCCGATCAGTATCTTGGCGCTGACGTCACCGCGCTTGTTCTCTATCCTTTTTCGCGCAGGCCGGCATCCTTGATCACCTTCTCCAGCCTAGTCATTTCAGACTTAATCTTGCCTGCCAACTCTGCCGGAGAACCCCCGACTGCCTCTATTCCAGCATTAAGAAGGCGCTCCTTCATTTCGGGGCGGTGAAGAACTTGCACGACCTCTTGATTCAGTCGATTGATAATTGCTGCAGGCGTTCCAGCCGGCGCGAACAGCCCAGCTAATGAGCTTGACTCATAAGTTGGCAGTCCCGATGCTGCCAGCGTAGGCAATCCGGGGACCAGCGGGGATGGCTGGGCGCTAGTAACCGCCAACGCCCTAACTTTGCCTGACTTGACATGGGGCATCACTGAACCCGCAGCAGGGAACATGAGGTGCAGTTGCCCAGCAAGCAAGTCGTTCACGGCCTGCCCACCGCTCTTGTAATTGACACGCACTATATTGACGCCCGCCATGGCCTTGAATAATTCGGCCGCGACATGGTTTCCAGCGCCGGTAGAACTGGAACCGTAATTGAGTTGCCCAGGCCTAGCCTTCGCAAACGAGATCAATTCCTTAGTGGTGCGCACGGGCATTGACGGATGCACAACCAGCACGTTGGGAGAGGTCAGCGTCTGCGTGATTGGCAAGAAATCCTTCACTGGATTCCAGCGCACGCTGTCTCGAAAAAGCGGCATGACCCAAAGGACGTTGCTGTAGTGGAGCAGGGTATAACCATCAGGTGACGCGTCAGCCACAATCTCCGCTGCGACGATCCCCCGATTCTCGACTACCATCCGCTGGCCGAGGCCGCCCGTCACTGCATCCGCGATTAGACGCGTTGCCACATCAGTGTTGCTTCCATACCCGACAGTCACAACGCGAATGGGCCTCGCAGGATAACTCTGGCCTGACGCGACACTCGCGGCGAAAACCATCAACCCGACTGAGAATATCCGTTCTACAGACGGCGCTCGCAGCATAAGCGCTCCTACTGATAAGAGAATCAATCCGCCCGCGATTCACTGATAAACTGATAAGAGAATCAATCCGCCCGCGATTCCGCCGGGCTGAGTCCGTGCGCCGGGAGCCAGTGCGAAAGTGCTCGCCGGATGCGCATATTCAGTCTTGTGTTCATGCTGGCTTCCTCCCCCATTGTGAAAACCGCGATCCAAGCTGATATCAGCGGCAAATTGCTGGGCAATCTACGCCAAACACCAGAGCAAGGCAAGCGCGGTTCCCACCCCCTGGCTGTCTCGAGGGGGTCTTTTCCGTACGGCAGCTCAGGCGATATCGGGAACTGATAGGTGAGCGGCAAGTTGGCATGCCGGGGCCAACTCGCGGGAGCGAGCGGC
>Ga0209343_10005924_pt1 | contig 14721 bp, 17 predicted proteins | sample RifCSPlowO2_02_FD_184026 | JGI IMG/M metagenome (GOLD analysis project Ga0209343, IMG submission 184026) | Groundwater microbial communities from Rifle, Colorado - Rifle CSP2_plank lowO2_0.2 (SPAdes) (version 2) | ecosystem: Environmental > Aquatic > Deep subsurface > Groundwater | place... | reverse complement strand
CTTGTCGATGCCCAGGTGTTCGCGGATACGTTCCATATCCGCGATCAACGCCTGGGTGCTGTTGTGTTCCAGGCTGGCGTGGGGGGTGGAGCGGCCGCAGCCGCGCTGGTCGAAGGTGACGATGCGGTACAGATTGGGATCGAAATAGCGGCGGCTGGCGGCATCGCAACCGGCGCCTGGGCCGCCATGAATAAACAGTACGGGCAAACCGTCCGGCGAACCGCTCTCGTCGACATAGAGCACATGCGGTTCCTGCACCGCCAACTCGTGGCGGGCATGGGGTTTAATCTCCGGATACAAGGTCTGCATGGCATGCTCCTGACTTGACCTGAATAAAGCGTGGCGTAGCGTCGACTGCCGCGGGAAGGTCATTCGCCTGTCGCTGCCGCCTAACGCCCTGCCGGGCATCATAACCATGAAACAGGAGTTGAGCATGCCAACAAGATTATTTGCCCTGGCTTTCCTGATGTTTTGCGCCCTGCTCGGCGGTTGCGGCGGCCGGGATGACCCACAGGCCGCCCTGGAAGCCGCGGTGCAACAGCTGCAGGACAACCTGGAGGCGAAGGACAGCGGCGCCGTGCTCGACCAGCTGCACCCGCAGTTTGCCGCCCAGCAGGAGTTCGACCGCGAATGGGCGAAGCGCACCCTGCTGTTGCTGTTTATGCGCCACAAGAAGATCCAGGTGCTGGCCCTGAGCAAGGACAGCCGGATCGACCCGACCTACCGCGACAAAGGCCACAGCAAAGTCCAGGTCGCCCTGGCCGGCGCCGAAGGCCTGATCCCCGACAGCGCGCGCCACTACAGCGTAAAAATGCAGTGGTGGCTGGAAGGCGATCAGTGGCAGCTGGCGCGCCTCAGCTGGGAATGAGATAGGTAGGGTGCACCGTGCGCACCTCCCAGCGCATGCTGCTGGTGCGCACGGCGCACCCTACAACAGCGTTTGGAGTAGGTTTAGAAAATCCAGGGGATAAACATCCTGCTGCGCTGCATATAGTCGCGGTACGCCTCGCCGAACTGCTGCAGGCACTCGGCCTCGTCGCGCTTGGCGGTCAGCCACAGCGCCAGGCTGGCCAGCAGCGCCAGGCCCCAGCTCAGGCCACCCGGCTGCTTGCAGGCCACGCCCCAGGCCAAGAGCAGCAGCGAGGCGTACAGCGGGTGGCGGATCAGGCGGAAGATGCCCGAGGTGACCAGTTGCGAGGTGCGCTCGAAGGCGAACAGCTCGGCGTCCGTGCGCTGCCCATCCGGGCGGCCCATGTGGCGCAGTTGGTACAAGCCGGCAAACAGCAGCAGCAGGGAGGCGAACAGCAGCAGCCAGGACAGGCGCTGATGCAGGGCAAAACGCTCGACAAACCAGACCGGCCCATTGAGCACCAGCAAGGCCAGAATCGCCTCCCAGGCGAAGAACCGGTAGAAACCGTGGGACTGCGGACGGCGCAGCGCCTGCCAGGACAGCGCCAGCAGAATCAGCGTCCCCAGGATAAAAGCCAACGCCTGCAACCAACCCATCGACACTCCCCCGCCTCTTAATGCTCGACCAAACAGGCTGTGTGAAAACGTAGCGAGCGAAGGTTAGGCAAGGCGCTACGTTAGTAACAGCCTCCGGCTGGTCAAAACAGGCGAAAAAGCGCAGTTTACGAGCTGTAAATGAGCATTTTGAGCCTGTTTTTAACGCCGCATAACCGAGCGCAGTAGTTTTCACACAGCCTGCAAAGCCAGGCGCTGCCTGACCTGCAGCCCTCTGTTACACTGCCGGCCTCTTTGTATCGGCCGCCCGCAATGGATCGCACCCAACTGCACAGCCTGCTGCCCCATCAAGGCCCGGCCCTCTGGCTCGATGCGCTACTTGAGCACGACGACCACAGCATTCAGGGCCTAAGCGCCTGGCGCTATCTAGATGCCTTCGGCAGTGACGCCTCGCCCTGCCTGCTGTTCGAGGCCGCCGCCCAGCTGTGCGCCGCGCATGGTGCCCTATACGGCGACGCCAGCGCCATTGAAATGGCCCTGGTCGGCAAGCTCTCGCAACTGCAGTTGCACCACGAACCGGCGCAGCGCCAGGGCACTTTGCGCGTCAGCGCCAATCAGGAAGCCCTCAGTGCGGCCGGCGCCCTCTACGCCTTCAGTATTCACGCCGAAGACCAGCTGTTGCTGGACGGCAAGCTGCTGCTGGTGCTGATCCGTGCTTGAACTGTGCAACCTCGGCTATAGCTATCCCGGCAGCAGCCGCCCGGCGTTGCAGGGCATCGACCTGCAGCTACGCGCCGGCGAATGCCTGGGCCTGCTCGGCAGCAACGGCGCCGGCAAGACCACCTTGCTGTCGTTGCTCAGCGGCGTATTGGCGCTGCAACAGGGCGAGCTGCGCTGGAGCGACCATCCCAGCCTGGGCCTGGTGCCGCAACAGCTGGCCTTCTACGCCGGGCTCAAGGTGCGCGAGAACCTCGAGCTGTTCGCCGACCTCTATCGCCTGCGCGGCAGCGAGCGACGCCAACGTCTGCAACAGTGCATCGACATCTGCGCCCTGGAAGACAAGCTGGCGCGGCGCAGCGAGCAGCTGTCCGGCGGCGAACAACGCCGGCTGAATTTCGCCATCGGCCTGCTGCAACCGGCCGAACTGTACCTGTTCGACGAGGCCACTGTGGGCGTGGATGCAGGCAGTCGCCAGCAACTGCTCGGCGCCGTGGAACAGCTGACCGCCGAGGGCAAGACGGTGATCTACACCAGCCACTACCTGGAGGAAGTCGAGCGAGTAGCGCAGCGCATCCTGCTGCTGCACGAGGGCCAGGTGCGCCTGGACCTGGACAAACGCCAGCTGCTCGGCGATGACCACGGCCTGCTACTGGAATGGCCCGGGCCGCCGCCGGCTGGGCTGAGCGAGCTGCTCGCACGCCTGCAACTGACGGCCGAAGCCCTGCCCAAGGGCCTGCGCATCGCCGCCCTGAACGGCCAGCAGCTGCTGGCCATCACCGAATTTGTCGCCGCCCAGGATGGCCTGCCCAACCTGCTGCGCTTCGGCCGCCCGTCCCTGGAGCAGCTCTACCTGCGCCTTAACGGAGGCCGGCTATGAGGCTCTGGGCATTGCTGCGCAAGGAAGTGCTGTTGCTGCTGCGCGACCCCCATGCGTTGGCCGTGCTGTTTCTGATGCCGACTCTGTTTCTGGTGCTGATGGCCGGCGCCATGTCCAGCTATATGCAGGACAAACCGCCGGCGCTGCGCCTGATTATCGAGGCAGCGCAAGCCGACGACGCCAGCCAGTTCTTCCGCGACGCCCTGCAGGCGCAGCTGCCGGACAGCCAGTTGCTCGACGAAAGCAGCGAACGCCTGGCGCGGGTGCGCCTGCCCGAGGGCTTCGCCGAACATCTGCTGGATAGCCCGCACCAGGGCCCCAGCCTGAGTTTCCCGGCGCAGTTCGACAAGCTGTCGCGCCAGCGTCTGCACAGCGCGGTGAGCATCGCCCTGGCGCAGACCCGCTTGCTGGCCTATCTGGAAGACAGCGGCGTGGTCGAGGCCGAGCTGAGCCGCGCCCAACGCCTGCAACTGGTGCAGCAACGCACCCAGAGCCGGATAGACGAACAGGAACAACTGGCCAGCGGCGACCTCAGCGGCCGCGCCAACGCCACCCAGCTGAGCGTGCCGGCCTGGCTGATCTTCGGCATGTTCTTCGTGGTGCTGCCCATGGCCGGCGGCTTCCAGCGCGAACAGCAGAGCGGCACCTTGCTGCGCCTGCGCTGCCTGGGGCTGAATCTCGGCACCCTGGTGCTGAGCAAGCTGCTGCCGTACCTGGCGATCAATCTGCTGCAATTTGTCCTGCTGCTGGCCATAGGCGTGTATGGCTTGCCCCTGCTCGGCCTGCCGGCGCTGAGCCTGCCCGGCAGCGCGGCGGCCTACCTGCTGCTGGCCCTCAGTGTGGCCCTGGCCACCTGCAGCCTGGGCCTGCTGCTGGCCGCCCTGGCCCGTAGCAACGAGCAGGCGCTGCTGCTCGGCGGCGGCATCAATATCATCCTCGCCGCCCTAGGCGGGGTCATGGTGCCGAAGAGCGTGATGCCGGCGGCCATGGCCCAACTGGCGGAAATTTCCCCCATGAGCTGGGCGCTGGACGCCTTTCTCACCCTGCTGGTGGGCCACGGCTCGCTGGCCGACATCGCCCCCTACTGCGCGCGCCTACTGCTGTTTGCCGCGCTGTTCGGCATAGGCGGGCTGCTTCTGTTCACTCGACGAGTACGGCACACGCAATGGACCACTCATTACTAGAACAACAACTCAAACAACTGCTGATTCGCGAGTGCGACAAGGAAGACGATATCGATTGGCAAAGCATCGCCGACGATGAGCCGCTGTTCGGCGCGAAAAGCCGTATCGCCATGGACAGCCTGGACGCCCTGCAAGTCTCCCTGGCGCTGCAGCAGCATTACGGCGTGCGCATCGAAGGGGCCAAGGACGGCCGGCGCATCCTCAACAGCATCGCCAGCATCGCCGCCTATATCAGGCAGTCGCAGTGACCCCGGTCTATCTGCAACGTGCGGCCCTGCACTGCGCATTGGGCGAGGACCTGAGCACTGCCGCCCTGGCCTTGCAACAGGGCCGGCCGGCCGCCGCCGGGCAGTTCCAGCTGCATGAACTGCAGGAGCCGCGCCGCTATCTGTATGCCGCCCAGACCGGCGAAAGCCTGGCGCAACGCCTGGATCGCCTGATCGACGAGTGCCTGGGCGCGCACGCCCAGGCCCTGGATGACTGCCTGCTGATAGTCGCCAGCACCAGCCTGGATATCGCCGAACTGGAAGCCCTGACCGCCAGCCAGCAAGGCTTTAGTCCCGCGGACTCCACCTGCCTGGATTCGCTGGCCAAGCAACTGCGCCAGCGCCGGGGCTTCGCCGCCGCCTTCACCCTGAATACCGCCTGCACCAGCGCCGCCAACGGCCTGCTGTATGGCGCCCGGCTGATCAACGCCGGCCAGTACCGCCGCGCCCTGGTGCTGAGTTTCGAGACGCCCAGCGCCATCGCCATGCAGGGTTTCGGCGCGCTGATGCTGACCAGCCCCAGCGGCCAGTACCGGCCCTTCCACCCGGAGCGCGACGGCCTGCTGCTGGGTGAGGCCTATGCCTGCGTGCTGCTCGGCCCTGAGCCTGGTGACGCACCCTTGGCGCGCCTGCTGGGCGGCTTTAGCGCCTGCGACACCAGTAGCCTGACCACCACCCGCGAGGACGGCAGCCATATCCACTGGGTCATGCGGCAGGCCTTGCGCAGCGCCGGCTGCAGCGCGCAGCAGGTCGAGCTGGTCAAGCTGCACGGCACCGCCACCACGGCCAACGACCTGGCCGAAAGCAACGGCATGCGCCTGCTGTATGGCGAGCAGATGCCGACACTGAGCCTGCTCAAGCCCTGGCTCGGCCATACATTGGGCGCCTGCGGCCTGAGCGAAAGCCTGCTGCTGCTCAAGGCCCTGCAACTGGGCCCGTTGCCGGCCGTGGACTACGCCGCCGAGGCCCTGCTGCCGCTGGCCGCCCGGCCACAAGCTCTGGCGGCAGACAGCCTGCTGCTGGCCAACTTCTTCGGCTTCGGCGGCAATAATGCCAGCATCGTCTTGCAGGGCTGCGCACAGGGAGAACAACCATGCCGGTCATAGCCGCCAGCGAGATACGCGGCCTGGCCGCCACCAGCGACAAGCAGCTGAAAGCAGCCCTGGGCCAATGGCTGGACAACCCGCCCCGGCGCATCGACCGCCTGATCCTGCAAGGCCTGCTGGCCGCCGCGCCGCTGAAGCAGCAGGTACGCAGCAGCTGCGGCCTGTACCTGGCCTCCGCCCACCCGGCGCGGGCCACCATGGGCGCGCTGCTGGAGGCGGTGTGCGTGCAGCACAAACAGCCCAAGCCCTTCGAGTTCGTCAACAGCGTGAGCAATGCCGCGGGCTTTCATATCGCCCAGCAGCTGGGCATGCAAGGGCCGAATCTGTTTATCGGCGCCGGCCCCCAGGCCTGGTCGCACCTACTGGCCCTGGCCAATCTGGACCTGCGGGACGGCCTGATCGAGCAGGCATTGCTGCTGGTGTGCGATGAGCGCGGGGATTTCTGCGTGCAGGCCGTGCTGCTGGAAGGTGCCGCGGAACAGCACGGCGCCGCCGACTTTGCCCGGCTCAGCGCCGGCCTCGAGGTACAGCGCCTGCAGCTGTAGGGTGGACATGGCAAAGCCTTGTCCACCTCTTCCAAATCCATGGCGGACAAGCCTGCGGCATGTCCGCCCTACGAATGCTCAGCCCTTGCGCTTGCTCCAGGCCGCCAGCTCCTGCATCAAGCCGCGTTCCTGCAGGGCGATAGCGCGCAGGCTTTCGGCGATGGGGGCGAAATTCGGCGCCTCGCCCTTATTGCGGCTGGCGCGCACGCAGGCCGAGGCGAACTGGCGCCAGTCGTCGCCTATGGCCGTGAGCCGGGCCGAGGCCTCCTTGAGCGTGGCATCGCCGAGTTTCTCCCCGGCCTCCTGCAAAAAGCTCGCGTACATAAAACGGAAACCGGCGCCGCCGGTGCCGATCTCTTCCTGCATGCGCACTATATGGGTCAGGTACAGGCGGTTGTACTTGGCCTGGGCCGGGTCGAGCTTCTCTATCTGCTTGGCCAGGTGTTGGATGCCACGAATCCCGATCCAGGGCAGCGGCATGCCGTCGAGGATGCGCGTGGTGGACAATAGGCTCTGGCGAATCAGCTGGTTCCAGTCCTGCTCCAGCGGCACCTGGTCCAGCCAGTACATCAGGCCCTTGGCAGCCAGGGCGCCCTTGGCGAAGCGAGCCTTCTGCAGGTCTTCGGCGGCGCAACGCACCGGCTCCTCGAACACCGGGTCGCTGATCAGGTAGTCATTGCCGTCGCGGCCGTAGGCCAGCAGGTTGTGCGCGTTGAAGTGAAAACGCATCTCCGGCGGAAAGTACGGCAGCCAGAACACCGAGCTCTGCAAACCGGCCAGACGCCCGCTGTCCAGCAACCCGTCCAGCTCGCGGCGACCCTGCTCGGGGTTGCCGAAGGTGCGGCTGTGCAGGCGTGCGCCGAGGCGTTTGCTCAGGGTCTTGATCAGGTGCTTGGGCGGCATGCGGTAGGCGATCAGCGGCATGCCGCTGAGCTTGACGATCGGCAGGTAGGCGAAGGCCAGGCCGGAGGCCAGGCCGAAAGCCATGGGCTCGCTCATCGGCAGGCCGGCGTGGGTCAGCAGGCTGGCCATCACCCCGCTCTCGCAGTGGGCGCTCTGGCGGTGCTGGAAAGGCTGTTCGAAGCTGCTCATACCGGGTCCTTCTGGTAGGCGATCAATTGCGCGGCGGGCAGGCCGAAGGCCTCCGCGTAACGCGCCAGAATGGCGGCCGACAAGCGGCGATAAATGGTCGGGCGAAAATGCCGGCGAATCCGCCATTGCCACAGCCCGGTGATCTGCGCCAGCGCCGGCTCGTCCAGGCGATAGCGGTACATCAGGCACTTCAGCGGCGACTGCTGGCCCGCCTGCCAGGCCGCCAGGGCCTCGGCTTCCTGTTCCTGCAGTGCGGCCACGGCCAGCTGGGTGGCGAAGGCTTCCGGCTCCCAGCCATCGCTCTGCGCGCCCTGGTACTGGCCGCGGGCATCCACCGCGTAGACCAGCTTGCTGTGGCCGCCGTAGGTGGAACTCTGATCCTGGGGAACTTCGTCAAGCTTCATGGCTTATCACCGTCCTGGCCAACCACTGTCAGCTGCATAAAGGCGCTGGAGAAACGCCCGCTTTCCGGCACATAGCAGAGCAGGCGCTGGCCGCTGCGCAGCTGGCCGGAGGCGAACAACTCGTCGAGCATGATAAAGATCGAGGCCGCGCCGGTGTTGCCCTTGCGGGTCAGGTTGGTGAACCAGCGCTCCTGCGGGATCGGCAGGCCGGCATTGGCCAGGCCCACGGCCAGGCGCTCGCGGAAGAATTCGGAGCTGTAATGCGGCAGGAAGTAATCGATCGCCTCCGCGCTCAGCTCGCGGCGCGCCATGATGCGTTTGAGCGTCTCTTCCACCGTGTACTTGACGATATTGTCGTTGAGCAGTTTGACGTCCTGCTTGATCGCCATCAGCGAGCGGCGGTTGCGCTCGGCGCCGTCGAAGTGGCTCCAACCGTGCAGCTGGCCGTCCTGCATCTCGGCGCCGGCGTACATGCACGGCGGCATCTGGTCGGCGAAGGAGAAGATGTCGATCCAGTCGATGCGTAGGCTCAGGCCGACGGCATTCGGCTGGCCTTGCAGCAGCACCGCGCCGGCGCCGTCGGAGAGCATCCAGCGCAGGAAGTCCTTCTCGAAGGCGATCTCCGGCTGGCTTTCCAGTTGTTCCACGCGGCTTTCGTATTCGCCGGTGAAGTTGCGCGCCAGCATCAGGGTGGAGGCCACCTCCGAGCCGCAGGCCACGGCATTGCGGCTCTCGCCGCTGGCCACGCTCATCCAGGCGTATTTCAGCGCGGTCATGCCGCACAGGCAGATACCGGCGGTGGACACCACCTCGCAGGGCGGATTGCCCAGCTCACCCTGCACCATCACCCCGTGCCCCGGCATCACCTGATCCGGCGAGGCGCTGCCGGCCACCAGGCAGTCGAGATCGCGCAACTGGAAGTCGCCGCCAACCAGGCCGCGAATCGCCGCGGCGCTGACCTGGGCATTGCTCATGCTCGGCTGGCCGCTGTGCGGGTCGATCACATAGTGGCGCTGCTGGATGCCGTTGCTGCGCAGGATCAGCTTGCGCGCCCGCGACGGCTTGCCGCCGACCAGGCCCAGGCGCGCTTCCATCTGCTCGTTGCCGACTGGGTCATGGGGCAGGAAGGCGCTGATGCGATTGATAAATACAGCTTGTACCACGGGCACTCCTCGGGTCACTTCAGGGCGCCTCTAAAAACGTAAGCGAGGCAGTCAGCGCAAGGCAAAAACAGGCGAAAAAGCGCAGTTTATTGCGATAAATGAGCATTTTGAGCCTGTTTTTAACGCAACGATGACAACGTAGGTAGTTTTTAGAGACTCCCGTCACTCGCCGGACGGGCCGGCAAAGTAAGCCTTCTCACGCTGCGTTCGCTCCTTGAACAGAGGTGCCAGCACTTTCTTCAACAAGGCACTGAGCGGCACCACCGTGACGATCAGGCACAACAAAAACGCGATATAGATCACCAGCCCGGCGGCGCGCCGGCGACTCTGCTGCGGGCCAAGCGCCGCCAGCAGGCGACTCCACAGCTGAAAGCTGCGGTTGCCAACCTTCTCGCTGGCGATCAGCTTCTCGTCGATACGCACCGCGCCCAGGCCTTTAAGCATGGGCTGCTCGATCGGCCGCGCATCCATCGTCAGGCGCTGCACCATGGCCTCGCCAAAACGGCTGGCGGCGACTATCTCGGCCTCGTCTATGCCGGCGCGCGGCACCCAGCTGTAGGGCTTCTGCCGGCCGGTAAACAGCCACAGCGGGGTGGCCAGAAAGCTCGCGGCGGTGCCACAGGCATCGGTCAGGGCGATATTGTCCACCAGGCGCGCACCCAGCTCGTTCAGGCGCTGCTTGAGCTTCTCCTGGGCCATCAGCCACATATTGCGGCAGCCGATCAGGCTCACCACCGGGGTGCCCTCGAGCAGCAGCGCCGCCTCCGGCGAGGCGAGAAAGGCGGTCATCGGCTGCGACGGCGAGAGGAACCACACCTGATAGGCGAGGATCACCAGGTCATAACGCTTGTGCGCATCCACCGCCAACGGCAGCAAGGGCTGCGGGCGCATCAGCACGGTTTCCGGGAAGATGCGAAAGAAGTCGAGAAAGGGCCAGGGAAAGGGGTAAGGTTGCGCCGGCTGCAAGGGCAGAACGTCCAGCTGGATCTCGCCGCACTGCTGCAACGGCGCGCACACCGACTGCGCCAGCCTGTCTAGCTGGCCGGTTTGCGAAAATTGGACGATCAATACCTGACGCATTAGCTGCTTGTTCCCTGCAAATGGCCGAATTATGCCACAGAGAATTCTTCGAACCGTAAAGAAGGTCGGCTCTCGGGCTGGCCTATTGCTGCTATTGGTCTGCCCGCTGACGCAGGCCGGCGACATTCTGGTCAATATCGCAGGGATACAGGCCAAGGGCGCCATTCACCTGGCGCTGGTGCCTGCCGAGCCAGGCCCATGGCCGGCGCAAGCGCTGCGCCAGTTGAGTAGCGAGGGCAATATGCTGCGTTTAACTGATCTGCCGCCGGGGCGTTACGCCATTCAGCTGTTCCAGGACAGCAATGGCAACGGCCGCCTCGACCAGGGGCGACGCGGCATACCCCTGGAGCCGGTGGGTTTCTCCGCCAACCCGCCGCTGCTCAACGGCAAACCCGGCCCGATGCAGGCCGGCTTCGAGCATGGCGCGGCAGACACCCGGCTAAGCATCCTCCTGCATAGCGCCAAGGCCAAACGCTGACTACTTGAGGCCTTTGCCAGAGAACATCAGCACCTTGTCGCCGGCGTATTGCACGCTGATAAAACGCTGCTCGTCACCCCAGGTGCAGCTGGACATGCCCAGGGCCCCGGCGCATTCGCTGGGGCCGCCGAGCAGGCTTTCCACTTCGGCCTTGGCCATGCCGGGTTTGAGTTTCGAGTAATTGTCCTGGTTGACCTTGCTGCAGGCAGCCAGCAATACACAGCAGCCCAGCAAAGCGAAAGCACGCAACGACATGGCACAGACTCCACAGAGAAGAGAACGCCAAGCTTGGCACAGCGCCGCCTGACGTGCCCGCTGGGACCTCAGAAACGCGAGCCAGGTTCCTGCAGAAACTGCAGCTCTTGCGCACTGGAGGCGCGGCCGAGCACCGAATTGCGATGGGGAAAGCGGCCAAAGCGGGCGATCACCCGTTGATGGCGCTCGGCATAGTCGAGGTAGCCGGCGAACAAGGCCTGCTCGCTGGCCGTGGCACTCGCGTGCAACTCGCTGAAATGGCGCAGCGCCTGGTTCTGCAGTTCCAGGTCTTCGGCATGCTCCAGCACCAGGTAGACGAATACCCGCCGAATCGGCGGCAGTTGCCGATCCCAGCCACGCGCCACACCGGTTTGCACCAGCTGCCGGGCCAGGGGATCACCGGCAAAGGCGCGCGGGCTGTCGCGAAAAAGCATGCGCGGCAGCTGGTCGAGCAGCAGGATAGTGGCCAGCCAGGCCTGCGCATCGACCTGCCAAGCCTGCAGCTCGCCCGCCAGGGCCTGTTCGACCAGCCCGGCGAAGCGCTCACGCGCATCAAAGTCCTGGCTGTCCCGCTTGCCGAACCACAACCCACTGCGCGCGGCCGCCACCTCGGCAGCCGTCGCGGCGGAACCGAACCACCAGTCGAGCAAGGGCTGCCAGGGCTGCTGCATGGCTCAGGCCTGGTGGTAGCCGGTGACGCGCTCGACTTCGTCCTTGGAACCCAAGAACACCGCCACGCGCTGGTGCAACGAAGTCGGCTGGATATCGAGAATGCGCTGGGTGCCGTTGGTGGCCGCGCCGCCGGCCTGCTCGATGATCATCGACATCGGATTGGCTTCGTACATCAGGCGCAACTTGCCCGGTTTCTCTGGCTCGCGGCTGTCGCGCGGGTACATAAACACGCCGCCGCGGGTGAGGATGCGGTGCACGTCGGCCACCATGGAGGCGATCCAACGCATGTTGTAGTTTTTCTCCAGCGGCCCTGCTTCGCCGGCCAGCAGTTCGCTGACGTAACGCTGCACCGGCGCTTCCCAGTGGCGCTGGTTGGACATGTTGATGGCGAATTCCTGGGTGGATTCCGGCACCTTGATGTTGTCGTGGGTCATCACGAAGCTGCCCAGCTCGCGGTCCAGGGTGAAGCCCTTGACGCCATTACCGAGGGTCAGCAGCAACATGGTCTGCGGGCCGTAGATGGCATAACCGGCGGCCACCTGCTGGGTGCCCGGCTGGAGGAAGGCTTCTTCGCCCAGGTCACCCTCTTCGCCGTTGCGATCCGGGCAGCGCAGCACCGAGAAGATGGTGCCGACCGAGACGTTGACGTCGATATTGCTGGAGCCGTCCAGCGGGTCGAATACCAACAGGTAGGCGCCTTTCGGGTAGCGACCGGGAATCTGGTAGGCGTTATCCATTTCCTCCGACGCCATGCCGGCCAGGTGGCCGCCCCACTCGTTGGCCTCGAGGAGGATCTCGTTGGACAGCACGTCGAGCTTCTTCTGCACTTCGCCCTGCACGTTCTCGGTTTCCATGCTGCCCAGCACGCCGCCCAAGGCACCCTTGGACACCTGATGGCTGATCGCCTTGCAGGCGCGCGCTACCACTTCGATAAGGAAACGCAGATCGGCCGGGGTGTTGTGACTGCGGGTCTGCTCGATCAAATAGCGACTCAGGGTAACGCGGGACATGGAAGGCTCCGGGAAGGAAGAAAAATCGCGCGCAGTTTAACCCTTTAGCGGCCCGCGCGCCTTAGCACTGGATAGATGGAGCGCGGCGGCATTGCGACACAGAGTCAGGGGTACGGCCTAGGCCAGACTGCACACCCGGTTACGCCCCTCGTCCTTGGCCTGGTACAGCGCGGCATCGGCCACCTGCAGCAGTTCATCCAGCGCCTGGCCCTGTTCGGGCCACAGCGCCAGCCCAGCCGAGAGGGTGACATAGCGCGCGCCGCCACGGGTAGGCAAGGGGTGGGCGGCCAGGCTGCGGCAGATGCTATCCAGGCGCTGGCGCGCCTCCTGGGCATCGGCGCGCGGCAGGATCAGCAGAAACTCTTCGCCGCCGATGCGGAATACCGCATCCGAGCTGCGCAGGCTGTCCCGCAGATGCTCGGCCACGCCCTTGAGCACGTCGTCGCCCTCGAGGTGCCCATGCTCATCGTTGAGCCGCTTGAAGTGATCCAGGTCGATCAGCGCCAGGGCAATCGGCCTGTGCTCGCGCTGGGCCAGGGCCAGTTCGCGGGCGAAGAACTCGTCCAGATAGCGGCGGTTGTACAGACCGGTCAAGGGGTCGCACAGCGCCTGCTCCTGCAGCCGTTCATGCAGGCTGGAAATGGTGCGCAGGCGCTCTTCGCTGACGGCCAGGGCCTCGGCCAGTTTCAGCTCACTGAGATAACGCTGGGTGACATCGCGCAGGTAGAGCATCCGCCCGAGCACCAGGGTGCCGCGGTGGGTAATGCGCTCGATGGCGCGGACACGCACCTCGAAATAGCGCGCCGAATTGGCCAGGGTCAGCAACTGCTCCCGCTCCTGCTCGTCCTTGCTCTGGCGGGTCAGCAACGCCTGCAGATCCGCCCCCAGGATCGGCCAATCCACCAGAGTCCGACCCTGCCAGTCATTGGGCAGGCCGGCGAGTTTCAAGGCCGCCGGGTTGGCCTCGATCACCCGCAGCCGCGCATCGACCACCAGCACCGGGTCGAGCAGCGCATCCAGCAACAGGTGGCGGGCGATCGGCAGCAGGTCAAACAGGCGCACGCCGACTATCAGCCAGGCGAAAGCCAGCAGGGTGAAGGCGAAACTGAAGGGCGTCGGGTCGAAGCCAAACAGCATCCAGCCGAACACCACATAGCTGATATTGGCGGCCCAGGGCACTGCCGTGACGAACACGAACGCCAGGTAATGGCGCCGGTGCACGCCATAGCTGACCAGCGCCGCACGCAGCACCACGCCCATGCAGAAGGCCATAAACAAATACACGTAGACCGCCGCCGCGTAGAACAGCGGCCCGTGCTGATAGCGGATAGGCGCACCCGGCTGATCCGTCAGCGGCGCGGTGCCGGCCCCGTAGAACAGGCCATGCCAGGGGTTGCTCAGGGCCATCAGCCAGATCAGCAGGGGCACCACGACCAACCCCAGGGAGCTGCGCACGGGCAAGGGCTCGCGCACGCTGTTGACGTATTGCCAGAGGAAAATCGCCCAGAAGGTCGGCACCGCGAGAATCCCCGGCCAGGCCATGCTGGCCCAGAACACCTTGCACTCGGCGCCTTGCGCGGCCATTTCCAGGCTGGCGGCGATCATCCACCAGAGGCTGGCCAGGTGCAGCACGATAAAACTTTCCCGCCCGGGAAAGTAACGCTGCTGCTTGACCCAGTGGGCCAGCAGCAGCACGCCGACGCACACGCTGGCGGTCAGCGCGACAGGCGCACTCAGCGCCCAGGCGGAATCGGCGCAGGCATTCATCGGCTGTGCGGCGCAATAGACGAGAGCCGAATACGCCGGCAGGCCATGCCTGCCAGGCCCCCAGAAACGCTGGCGGACAGTGTCCGCACCATGCTCGAGATAGAGATACGCAAAGGCCTTCCTGACCTCAAACGCCGAGTGATTTAAGCGGCCAACGATACTGTAAAAGTCATCACCCAACATGGGTTTATTTATGCCTGCCATCCATGGCAGCCAGCCGTCGGGCCGTCGCTACGCGAGGTTACAGATTGCCCGCAAACCCTGGCCAGGGTCGTAGGTTGGGCTGAGCGGCGCGAAGCCCAACAGGGCACAAGTGGACGGCCAGGAGGGTGCCCGAACCCTAGCGTTGGGCTTCGTCGCTGCGCGCCTCAACCCACGCGGCTCGCCCATGGCTTTGTTTTTACCGCCAGGCCAGCGGCCCGGCTCAATCGGCAGCGGGCCGGCGCAGCAGGCTGATGGCCATCAACCCCAGCAAGGCGACCCCCAGCAGCAGCACCGCCCACAGCCCCCAACGCCTCCAACCCGAGTCGGCAGCCGCGACCGCCGCCGGCATCGCCGCCGCGGCGGACTCCGACGACAGCTCGGCGCGCCCCAACTGTTGCAGACGCTGCGGCCGATAACCGGGAATCAGAGTGGCC
>Ga0209343_10005922_pt1 | contig 14727 bp, 12 predicted proteins | sample RifCSPlowO2_02_FD_184026 | JGI IMG/M metagenome (GOLD analysis project Ga0209343, IMG submission 184026) | Groundwater microbial communities from Rifle, Colorado - Rifle CSP2_plank lowO2_0.2 (SPAdes) (version 2) | ecosystem: Environmental > Aquatic > Deep subsurface > Groundwater | place... | reverse complement strand
CGCCCCGGCAGGGCAGGCGGGCGCGAAGTCCGCAAAGAAACTCCCCATAATCAAAGCACTGACAAGGGAAAACTCCGAGATGCGGCTCGGAAGTTTTCGGTCCGGCAGCTCCTCTGATCCCGCCTGGGCGGGATTGGCGACTCTTTGCGGTCTTGGCGGCGAAAGTGTTGGGTTCAATGCCGCGGGCGGATGTGCCCGCATCCGGGCCGCGCGTCCCGCCGGGAATCGGAGGGCTCTCAGGGTCTGGTTTTCCGGACTCTGGCGGGCCGGCCCAAAAATCCCATAGCGACCGGCTTTTTGCCCCGGGAAACTTTGTCAAATGCTTGTAGGTTTTCTCTTGTGAGGATAGAGTTCTCGGAAATTGGTGATCTCGTCGGCGGCTTCCCGCCTCACCGAGGAACAACAGACGAGCAGAGGTTTCCGTCGTGGGAATGGAACACGTTATCCGCTTTTCAAGTGGGGGCTCACCGGATCTTCGCCGGGTGATGACGCTCCTCGCGCAACACGACTTTCCCGTCCAGGTGCGGATGGTGGACGGCGAGCTGACCTTGCCTGACGAGGCGCCTCCGGAGAGATGGAAAGAGGTGCGTCTCGGGACTTCTTCCGGGATGGTGAGCCTTGTGCGCCGGGGAGGGGAGATCGCCGTGGTCACCTGGGGCAACGCGGACGAGGCGATGCAGCGCGCCTGGAACGCGGTGGCCTGGGCCGTCGCCAAGGCAGGCGACGGACAGATCCTTCGGCCAGAAGGGCCACAGAACCCTGACGACTTCCGAGCATCGGTTTCCTTCCCGGAAGCTTTGAGGAAATAATTGGAGGGAGGCCTGAACCGCCATGCGAGACTTGGGGAGTCGCATCATGAAAAGACACGCCCGAAACATCCGCGTGTATCTGCGTTTCCGCCTCTGGCGGACGGTTGCGAGTGGGTCTTTCCGGTTGCTCCTGGTCTTCTCCATGGTAGGGACGGCCTGGGCCGGCGGGTCGAACTACGGCATCACGCCGGGGGCCCGACCCAATCTCGAGGGCAAGATCACCGAGTGGGTGGTGCCCACGCCCAAGTTTGCACGGGACCCTGCCCCCGGGCCGGACGGCAACATCTACATCGCCGTGATGAACGGGAACAAGATCGCCCGCTTCGACACTCGCGCCAAGACGTTCAAGGAATGGGACCTCCCCGACGGGGCCAGGCCACACGGCCTGCTCGTGGATCGCACGGGGCAAGTCTGGTACACGGGCAACGGCAACGGCACCATCGGCCACCTGGACCCGGCGACGGGCAGGGTGATCGAGCACAAAACGCCCTCGGGTGGTGATCCCCACACGCTGGTCATGGACGACCAGGGGGTGATCTGGTTCACGGTGCAGAGCGGAAACCGCATCGGCCGCCTGGATACGCGGACCGGGGCGATCACGGAGTTCCGGGCCACCGGCCGCCCCTACGGGATTGCGCTGGACAAGGCTGGCAATGTGTGGTTCTGCGAGATCGGGGGGAACAAGCTGGGGAAGCTGGACCCGAAGACGGGGAAGATGACCGAGTTGGCGCTTCCGGCCAACGCCGCCCCGCGACGGATGGCCGCAGGGCCCGACGGCACGCTGTGGGTGACCCTGGCCGGCACCGGGGAATTGGTTCGCGTGGATCCGGTGGCCGGCAAGGTGATCAAGGTGTATGCCCTGCCCGCAGGTCCGAGTGGGGATCCCTACGCCGTGACCGTGGATGGGGCGGGCGTCGTCTGGGTCAACGAGATCTCCACCGATACGGTCGTGCGCCTCGATCCGGCGGCGGGACAGGCGCGGCTGTTCACCCTGCCTTCCAAGGGCGTTGGCATCCGGAAGATGATCGTGGATGCCGAGGGGCGGCTCTGGTACATGGGCAGCCACAACGGCCACCTCGGCGTGATCGAGTAAACTACCCGGACGCGGAGATCAGGAGCACCGTCATGACGGCGAGAAACAGGGCAACCAACGGCCAGCCTCTGGCCATCTTCTACGAGCACCCGGAATGGTTCAAGCCGCTCTTCGCGGAGCTGGATCGGAGGGGCGTCGCCTCCGACCGGCTTTTGGCGCAGGAGCATCGGTTCGACCCGGCCGAGCGCGAATGTCCCTACGCCCTGATCGTGAACCGGATGAGCCCGTCGGCCTACACCCGGGGGCATACCCAGGCGATCTTCTACACGCTGCAATACCTGGCCTACCTGAAGGAGATCGGCGCCAACGTCCTCCATGGCTACGACACCTACGTGATCGAGTTCTCCAAGGCGCGACAGATCAGCCTGCTCCACCGGCTGGGCCTGCGGTATCCGCGGGCCCGGGTCATCAACCACCCATCGCAGGCACCGGCCGCGGCCGAGGGGCTCACCTTCCCGGTCATCCTGAAGCCCAACATCGGGGGGAGCGGCGCCAAGATCGTTCGGTTTGACACTCCCGGGGCCCTCAGGGCGTCGGCAGAGGTGGGGGCCATGGACCTGGGAATTGACGGCACGGCACTGATCCAGGAGTACCTGCCGGCCGAGGGCAACAGCATCGTCCGCGTCGAGGTCTTGAACGGATCCTACCTGTACGCCATCCGACTCTTCCTGATGGCCGACGAGTTCAATCTCTGCCCGGCCGACTACTGCCGGGTGCCCGGGGAGGAGGGACAGCCCGATCCCAGGGGGCTCGCCGACGGCGTCTCGGGCCGGGGCGTGCCGATCGCCGGCTACACGCCGCCCCCCAAGATCATCGAGGACGTCAAGCGAATCACGGCGGCCGCCCAGATCGAAGTCGGGGGAGTCGAGTACCTGGTCAACAGTCGTGACGGCCAGGTGTACTACTACGACATCAACGCCCTCTCGAACTTCGTGGCCGATGCGCCCAATGTCGTGGGCTTCGACCCGTTCCCACGCCTGGTGGACTTCCTGCTGGCGAGGGCCGGCATGGCCAGTCCGGTGGCTGCGTAAGAGGCTCCACACTCCGCGCTCGCTCTCCTTTCTCCACACATGTTCACGGATGGGAAGCCCCAGGGGGATGGGAGGTTCTCCCGGAGAGCGGGAGCTTCCGCGATGCCGTGGCCAGCGAATTCTCTTGAGCCCTCATTCAGGGATTTGATAGGATGCCGCGGCCCAGGAGCGGATGTGGAGGGTGAGCGGCGATCTCCTGGAAAGGGGAGGCCGGGGTGAGGTCGAGCGCTTCCGAGAAGGGGCAACCAGGGCAGGATCGAGCGCCTTCCTCGGGTCCGGAGTGACCCAGGGAAGGCGCTCGTGTTTGGAATCGTCGCTTGCGACAACATTCGGTGACGCCGTCCGCGCATCGTGGAAGGGGAGATGATGCGGGTCAATGTGCTGCGACTGAAGCGAGACCTGGAGGAGTTGGGCGCGATCGGCCGGACGCCCGAGGGCGGCGTGTCGCGCCCGTCCTGGAGCGACGCCGACATGGAGGCGCGCCGGTGGCTGCTGGAGCGGATCGCCGCCGCCGGGCTGGAGACACGCGTGGACGCGGCGGGCAATATCTTCGGCCGCTGGCAGCCGGGGAGGCCCGTCGTCATGGTTGGCTCCCACATTGATTCGGTCCCCAATGGCGGCATCTTCGACGGGCCCCTGGGCGTCCTGGCGGGTTTGGAATGCCTGCGACGGATCAAGGAGGAGGGGATCCATCTCCGCCATCCGCTGGAGCTGGTCGCCTTCACGGATGAGGAGGGGGCGTTCGGCGGGTTCTTCGGGAGCTACGCCTTCATGGGTGTTCTGAAGGCCGAGGATATCCCGAGCATCAGGGATTCAAAGGGACTCCGGATCATCGATGCCATGGTCCGTCACGGGATGGATGCGATGCAAGCCCCCGCAGCCTACCGGAACCCCAAGGAAATCCGGGCATACGTCGAGCTGCACATCGAGCAGGGGCCGGTCCTGGAGGCTCAGCGGATCCCCATCGGGGTCGTGGAAGCCATCGTGGGAATTCGACGGTACGGCGTCACGTTCCGCGGCCGGGCCGACCATGCGGGGACGACCCCGATGCGAGACCGGAAGGACGCGCTCCTGGGGGCGGCCGATCTGATCCTGAGGGGACGCGAACTGGTGCTCACCCTGGGCACCGAGGCGAGCCGGGTGACGGTGGGCATCATCCAGGTGAAGCCGGCGGTCGGCAACATCGTGCCGGCCGAGGCCACCCTGACCTATGAGCTGCGAGAGCAATCGGGTGAGCTGCTGCGGAGCCTGGCCGAAAAGTCCCGCGCCCTCGCCGCAAAGGTCGCCTCGGCCCGGGGGTTGGAGGTCTCCATCGAGACGATCCTCGAGATTGATCCGGTGCCCGTGGCGGAGGAGGTCAAGGCCGCTATAATGGCCGCGGCCGACGAGTTGGGACTCACGCACCTTCGCCTGCCCGCCATGGCAGGCCACGATGCCCAGGTGGTGGGGCGGGTGGCCAGCGCAGGAATGATCTTTGTCCCCAGCCGGGATGGCCGCAGCCACTCGCCTCTGGAGTTCACGGCAGACGAGGATGTGGAGCGGGGGGCGAACGTTCTCCTGCTGACGCTCCTGAGGCTGGCCGCCGGGTGACCGGACCATCACGCGGGAGAATATGCGCACGATTCAACGCTGTGCGTGGGCCAGGACCGAGCTGTCCATCGCGTATCACGACACGGAGTGGGGCGTCCCGCTGCACGACGACCGCGCCCTGTTCGAATTTTTGATCCTGGAGGGCGCGCAGGCCGGGCTGAGCTGGGAGACGATCCTGAAGAAGCGGGACAATTTCCGTGTGGCCTTCGATAACTTCGATCCACGTGTGGTCGCGAAGTACGACCAGCGCAAGGTGGACGAGTTGCTGGCCGATCCCGGCATTATTCGCAACCGGCTCAAGATTTCCGCCGCCATTCAGAATGCCAGAGCCTTCCCGGCCGTCCAGAAAGAGTTCGGCAGCTTCGACGCCTATATCTGGCGGTTCGTCGGGGGCAGACCAAAGCGAAATACGTGGCGAACGTTGAAACAGATCCCTGCCCGAACCCCCGAGTCCGACGCCATGAGCAAGGACCTGTCCAGGCGCGGCTTCAGGTTCGTCGGCCCCACCATCTGCTATGCGTTCATGCAGGCGGTTGGCATGGTCAACGATCACACCGTCAAGTGCTTCCGGTATGCGGAGATCAAATGATTCATCAGGGTTGGATGCCCCTTCAACATGACCGGGAGGCACGGCGCCCATTCACGGGCGCGGATAGGAGGAGCGTTTCGCGATGCAGCCGGACAACTATTTGACAGAGGCCATTCGCCAGTTTCGCAAGCTAAAGGACCTGGCCGAACGGGCCATAGCCCAGGTCAGGGACGAGGATCTGTTCGCCAGGCTCGACGAGGAATCCAACAGCATCGCCATCATCATGAAGCACATGGCCGGCAACATGCGTTCCCGGTGGACGGACTTTCTCACTTCGGACGGGGAGAAGCCCGACCGAAATCGCGAGCGCGAGTTTGTGATCGAGACGGGAGATACGCGGGACCGGATCCTGGAGCGCTGGAATGGGGGCTGGCACCGCCTCTTCGAGGCGCTTGCGCCGCTCACCGGTGCGGACCTGGGCAGAACGGTGCTCATCCGCGGGGAGCCCCACTCGGTGATGGAAGCGGTCAACCGCCAGCTGACCCACTACGCCTACCACGTCGGCCAAATCGTGTTTCTGGCGAAGCATTATGCAGCGAACACCTGGCAGTCGTTGAGCATCCCGCGCGGGAAGTCCGAGGAGTTCAATGCTGCGATGCGGAGGAAAGGGGAAACGGCCTGATCACCGCATCGAAGCGAGCGGCTGGGGTTTGAGGAAACGTGGATGGCGTATGATGTGGCGGTGATCGGTGCCGGGGTCTTCGGATCCTGGACAGCCTACCATCTCCAGAAGTCCGGCGAGAAAGTCGTCCTCCTGGATGCCTATGGCGCGGCAAACAGCCGGGCCAGCTCAGGGGGGGAATCGCGGATCATCCGAATGGGGTACGGTCCTGACGAACTGTACACCCGGTGGTCCATGCGCTCGCTCACCCTCTGGAAGTCATTCTTCCAGCAGATCGGCCAGCGGCTCTTCCATCCGACCGGGGTGCTCTGGATGGCCGGGGAGAAAGACCCGTACACCCTGATGACGCTCGCCACCCTGAAGAAGCTGAACGTCCGCCATGAAACCCTCTCGGGATCAGCGCTGGAGGCGCGCTATCCCCAGATCGCCTTCGGATCCATCACCTGGGCCGTCTTCGAGCCCGACAGCGGGGTCGTGATGGCCCGGCGCGCGGCGCAGGCTGTGGCCGAAGAGGCTATCCGGAGCGGGGCAGGATACTTGCCGGAGGCCGTGGGAGCCCCCTCGGGCAAAGGACGCTTGGCCTCTGTCACCACCGGGAGCGGAGCGACGATCCGTGCAGGCCACTTCGTCTTCGCCTGCGGGCCCTGGCTGCCCAGGGTCTTCCCCGATCTGCTGGGGGGCCGCATCTTCCCGACACGCCAGGAGGTGTTCTTCTTTGGCACGCCTCCGGGAGATCGTCGCTTTGCGTCCCCGGCGATGCCCACATGGATTGATTTCGGCGAGCAGTTCTACGGGATCCCCGATCTCGAGAACCGGGGGTTCAAGATTGCGTGCGACCGCCACGGCCCGGCCTTCGACCCCGACCTGAGCGATCGCACCGTCACCCGCGAGGGGCCCGTCGAGGTGCTTGAGTTCGTCGGCCGGCGATTTCCAGCCTTGAAGGACGCCCCTCTGGTCGAAGCCCGGGTCTGCCAGTACGAGAACACCTCGACCGGTGACTTCCTGATCGACCGCCACCCCGACTTCGACAACGTCTGGCTGGTGGGGGGCGGATCCGGGCACGGCTTCAAGCACGGTCCGGCCCTGGGGGAATACGTGGCGGCCCGGTTGGCCGATGGCGGACCTGTCGAGCCCCGCTTCAGCCTGGCCACCAAGGACAGGGTCCGGAAGCGCTCGGTCTTCTGAGGCTCTCCGAGGGAACGCCGAAATCTTCTCTCGCATTTCAAGGAAAGGCGCGGGCCACCCGATCCGAGTCGAGATGGTGATCGGGCAATCACCGCGCTGCCTCAAGGAGGAGGTATGATCACGCGCCAGGCACTGAAGTTGAACTGGGAGGGCACGAACCGCATCCTCCAGGCTGCGGTCCGGAAGGTCCAAGAAGGGGACATCCCCATGAGCATTGCCATCGTGGATGAGGGGTGTCACCTGCTGGGCTTCGCCCGGACGGACGGGGGGAAGCCGCACAACATCCGCATTGCGCTGGCCAAGGCGCGGGCGGCGGCGTCGAACAGGAAGCCCACGGGCAAGATCAGCTCGACAGGGCAACCCCTGGACGATCATCTGGCGATCGCCATCCCCCTGGCGGCGGGGACGGACATGTACGTGACCTTCGCCGGCGGCCTGCCGATCATGGTGGACGGCCACTGTGTGGGCGGCGTCGGGGTGAGCGGCGGGCCCGCGGAGCAGGACCTAGAGGTCGCACATGCCGGAATCGCGGCCCTGACACCGGAGCGGACGTAGAAGCTCGGCGGCTACTCGGTGCGTGACCGAGCTGCCCGACACGCGGCGAGGCGGCCGTCCCCCTGCTCAGGGTGCGGTCGCCAGCCGGCGGACGGCGTGGATGACGCCGTGGGCGGCACGGGCAAACTCGCGCGGGTTGATTCTTTCCGGCACATCGAAGCGACTGTGATACTCGGGATAGCGATATGGGGCGGTGTCGGTGAGCATGAGGGCTGGGTAGCCCTCCTTCCAGAACGACCAGTGATCGGACCAGTTGATCCCCGGGATCCATTCGAACGTGGCGACGCCCTCCACGGGGAAATCGCTGGTGGCCATGAAGTGGCGGAGGAAATCCACCACCAACGGTCGCGAGGGCAGATTTCCCACGACCGCCAGGAAATTCCCGGTGTTGGGGTACGCCAGGCCGAAGGGGAAGGGGTACCGCTGGGTCCCGCGGGCATTGGAGTAATACCCCATGGTCTCGAGGGAGAACATGGCCAGGATGTTCTCTCCTCGCCGGCGGGCCTGGCGGGCGTGGACGCTGCTCCCCATCTGCCCCGTGAGGAAGTAGGGGGGCTCCTCATTGACGAAGGCGACGAACCGGACGGTTCGGGCGAGAGGCTCATGCTTGAAGGCCCGGGACATTTCCAGAAGGAGCGCGACTCCCGTAGCGTTGTCGTTGGCACCGGGGGTCCCGATCAGGGAGTCGTAATGGGCTCCCACCAGCACGATTTCCCCCGGCCGGCCTGATCCCTCCTGCTCCACGACCAGGTTGGCACACGACTGGCCCGCGACCTCATAGGCCTCCTCGGTCACCACGAATCCCTGATCGGTCCACACCCGACGGATGTAGTCCGCGGACGCCCGCAAGGCCTGCGGGCGATACAGGTTCCGCTCGCCGATGGTGCCCCCGAGCACCCGCACGTGCTCCATGAGCCGGCGCTCAAGCCCCTCGATCTCGGCGCGGGCCGCCTCATCCATCGTCGGACGTGTTAGGGTGGGCTTTACGTCGATCATCACGCGATAGCCGATGACCGACAGAAGCAGCAGGCCGACGAGGATCGCACCATACGTCCACATGCGCGCCGACACGTTCCCCCGTGTCCCTCCCGCCTCACCTGAAGTCTTCCGGGAAGAAATGCTGCATTTTCACGCTTCCCCTCTGCGGAAGCGAAGAGTGCTTGTCCCACTCGCGCCCACCTGGTTGCGCGCGTGCAGTCTTGCCCGCACCGGATGAATGACGTCGGGGCAAACGCTACCGGATTGAGGAGGGTCGAAGGAAAGGACGGGGCGCGAGCCGGCAAGTCAGGGCACGATCGGTCTTGGCGTTCCGGGTACCCAGCGTCAGCGCTGGGTGTCCTTGGCGGTTGAGAATTTCGGATTGGGGCTACGACAGGGGCGGGGCCGCCGGCCCCGTGGCTGTCAGCTTCAGCCAATCCCATCAGCAGTGGTCGCGCAGCTCCCGCGCCCGCTGGTCTGCGCGGCGAAAGTGGACCAGAGCCGTTCGAGCTTGTCCCTCCGACATCGTGGGCAGACCGGCACGCTCGTCGAATTCACGCGCTGGACGAGTACCTCAAAGACTTGGCCACACTCCAGGCATTGATACTCGTAGAGTGGCAACGTGGGTCCCTCCCGTCGGGTCGTTTTCTCTGCCTCGATAATATAGCAGTACAAGCCCGAAACCCCAAGGCAAACCGGATGGAGCGAGCATAGAGTCGAGAGCCGAGAGCCGCGAGTCGAGAAGCTTCGGACATTGGCGGGCTTTCTCAGTAGCTCACGTCATCGAGAACGACCAGGAGCCCTCGGTATGCCTCGTTATCCCAGAGGGGCCCGAAGATCCCCTTGAGCAGTTTCCCCCTCAGGCTGATGACGACCTCCTGTCTCTTGGACGTGGATTCGGAACGAAGCCGTTCCGCCGCCCTCTCGACCTCATCCTGGTAGGCCGGTCCAAACGCCTCCCACAGGCTTGCCCCGATCAGTTCGTGCTCTTCCTTGCCCAGCATCGCCAGGGCGGCCGGGTTGACGTAGAAAATCCGGTCTTCCTCGTCGGCCTCGAGCACCCCCTCGCTCATGGTCCGGAGCAAGAGGTCGTAATGGCGTTTCAGGCTCAGCAGCTCACCGACCATGCGTCGCGGCCGGAAGCCCTCGTAGCCGTAGACGCTCTCGTCCAGGGGGATGGAGCGGCCGTGGGCCTCCAGGTGCTGGATGGCGGACAGGACGTTCTTGGTCACGATCTGCAGCGGCCCCTTGGCCACGTAGGCGTCGGCCGACACGCCGGGCAAGCCCGCGATATCCCTGGCCGACAGGCCCGAGAAGATGACGATGGGGATGTGTTGAAACCGGGGGTCTTCGCGCAGGTACCGGCAGACCCGGCCGCCATCCACCTTGGGCATGATGAGGTCGAGGAGAATGAGATCCGGCGGTTCGTCCCGGACGGCGGCCAGGGCCTCCAGGCCATCTGTGGCCCGCCGCACCTCGTACCCCTGCTCTTTCAGAAACTCCCCGAGGGCTTCCCGGAAGAACCGGTCATCGTCAACGAGGAGAATGGATGTCTTCCCCATGGGCTCAGCTCCTCCCCTGTTCCAGCAGGTACCCGATCACCTTTTCCAGTCTCGGCCCGAGCTGGTCAGGGGTCGCGTGCGATCCCTTGTTGAGGTAGAGGGCCGGCTGGCAGCGACCGATGAGCAGACGCAGGGTATCGTCGGACCGTGCGGCCGAGAGGAAGAGGACGGGGGTCGGATGGGCCACCTGCAGTCCCTTCTCCAGCGCCCGGAGGGCCACGGCGGTGTCGATCCCATCCAAGGGCTGCATGATGATGTCGAGGATGGCCAGCTTGAGGGGAAGCCCTTGATGGAAACGTTCGGCCGCCAGGCTCAAGAACTTGGTGCCGCTCTCGCAGGCGATGACGTTCGTCGCCAGGCCCCGTTCGGTCAAGAGGTCGGACAACAGCGACAGGAAGAAGCGGTCGTCGTCGGCGATCATGATGCAGTCCAGGGCCTGGAGGGGAGGGCCCGCGTCCACGCTCAAAGGGAAGCCGCAGGCGCTGCAGCGGGTCTCGGTGGTGCCCTCCTTCTGGACGGTATAGGTGTAGACCCCCTCTCCGCAGCTCGGGCAATCTTTGAAGGGGAGTCTCTGGTCTGTCGTCACGGGACCTCCCGGGAGCGGTGTGCCTGCTCCATACGCCTCGTGGTTGTTCTTCCGCAGTCACCGGGGGCAGGGCGACCCCCGGATCAATTCTCCGCTGTGGCGGCGACGCCGCGGACCTCGAAGGTGAGGGTGTCCGGGGGGCGCTCTGCGCCGTCGGCGAGGGAGAGGATATGCCTCCCTGGATGAGGATCCCAGATCAGGGGTTCGGCAGCCGGGCCGATATCAGCTCCGTCCAGGATCCAGCGGAGAGGCGCACCAGCCGCCTGGGCCTCGAAGACGATCCGCTGCCGCGATGCCGGGATGTCCGGGTCGAGGGCGATCACCGTTCCCCGCGCGGGTGCGACGATGCGGGGATGGCCCGTGGCGAGCACCTGGGTTGCCGTCCAGGGCTCCGTCCCCTCGAAGAACCATTCGACTCGCGTCGGTTCGACCTCGCGGGGGAAGGCGATCGTCCTGGCGATGACGCTGGCGGGCGGCTTCGGCGGAGGGCTCGGCGTCGCCCGGTGCAGCCAGGCCATGATCTCGAGCCAAATCGGCGCGGCGCCCGTGACGCCGCTCACGTCCCGCATCGGCTCGCCGGAGAAGTTGCCCACCCAGACCCCCACCGTGTAGCGCCGCGAGTAGCCCACGCACCAGTTGTCGCGCATCTCCTTGCTGGTCCCGGTCTTGACGGCGCTCCAGAATCGCGTGGCGAGAGGATTCTCCAGGCCGAAGGTCGCACTGCGGCTCTCCCGGTCCGCCAGGATGTTCGAGACGAGGAATGCGGTCGCCTGCGAGTAGAGTGGCCGGCGCGCGGGTGCCTGCCGTTCATCCGGTGTCATCCGGAGCGGGCTCCACACCCCGCCGTCCGCCAGGGTCCGGTAGGCGTTCACGAGTTCCCAGAGACTCACGTCAGCGGACCCCAGGGCCAGCGAGGGCCCGTAGTAATCCCCCGACTCCGTGAGACCCTCGAATCCCAGACGCCGGAGCTGCTGCGCGAAGGTCTCCACACCGACGAGTTCGAGTGTCCGGACGGCCGGGATGTTCAGGGACCCGGCCAGCGCCGTCCGGACCGTCACCAGACCCGTGAACTGCTCGTCGTAGTTGTGGGGCCGGTACAGGCCGCCGCCGACCGACAGATCCAGCGGCGTATCTTCCAGGAGCGACGCGGGGGTGAGGAGGCGCTGTTCCAGCGCCAGGCCGTAGAGAAACGGCTTGAGCGCCGAACCGGCCTGGCGTCTCGCCCGGATGCCGTCCACGTGGGGGGCGCCTGAGAGGTCGCCGCTCCCGCCCACGTAGACCAGGACATCGCCCGTCGCATTCTCCACCACCAGGACGGCCCCGTCCTGGACGTGCCGCTCCTGGGCGGCGAGGAGGTGGCGTCTCAGGGTTTCTGCGGCGAAGCGTTGCGTCGCGCTGTCCAGGGTGGAGCGGACCGATGGCACGGGTGCGGACGACGCGACCATGGGCCGCAGCAGGCGCCGGGCCGCGTGAGGGGCGAACGCCACCCTGGGCCCACCGGCCGAGGCGACCTCGACGGCGCGTGCCACGGCCGCCCCGATCTCCTCGCGGCTGGCACGTCCGCCTTGCGCTTCACGCAGAGCCCAGGCCCGCCGGGTCACCGCCGCTGGACCGGCATTGGGTGAGCGGAGGAGGGCGGCCAGCACGGTTGCCTCGGCTTCGGTGATGCCGTGGGGCGCCTTCCCGAATAGGACGCTCGCCGCCGCCGCGACTCCCTGGACCTCGCCCCGGAAGGTCGCCAGGTTCAGATACGCTTCCAGGATCTCCGCCTTGGACCAGCGCGCTTCGATCGCCCAGGCCAGGCGCATCTGCCGCCACTTCTGGCCGAGACCCCTCGGCGCGCCGTTGTGGCCCAGATCGGCGCGGAGCAGTGCAGCCACCTGCATCGAGATCGTGCTGGCGCCCCGGCGTGGGCCGCCCATAATTCGCCGGACCGCGACAGTCCCGAGGGCCTTTCCATCCACGCCGCCGTGCCGGTAGAAGCGGCGGTCCTCGGAGGTGATCACCGCGGCCTGCAACGCGGGCGAGATCTCCGCCAGGCGGATCCAGCCGAGCCGTCTCCGGCTCTCATCGGTGCGGAGTTCCTGCAGGACCTCGCCGTTGCGGTCCAGCAGGCGGGCGTCCGAGGGACGGGTGGCCGCACGCACCGCCTCGAACGAGGGGACGGACGGGCGGGGCGTCCCGAAGGCGAGCCAGAGCAGAGCGGCCGCGCCGAAGGGGATGACCAGGAGCCTGCGCCGGATCACGGCAAGACTTCCAGGGACGTGTTCGGCAGCTCCCCGAACATCTCCGGCGCGTAGAGCGCCTCGACGCGCGTCGTCGGGAGCTGGAACCGGCCACTCTGGTTGAGGCGGATGGTGTACTCGACGATGAAGCTGCCCTTGGGCACGTAGGCGTAGTAGGCCCGGAAGGCCTCGAAGGCCCGCTCCTCGAAGGCAGGCCACATCCAACCCTCTTGTTGCTCTCCCTGCGTGGCGATCTGGGAATCGCGGGCGAGGCCGGTGCCGAGGTGCGAGGCCCCCGCGGGCACCGGATCGCTCACCACCACCCAGGTCATGTCGCTCTGTGCCTCGATGGCCAGGCGGACCCGGACCAGGTCCCCGCGGCTCCATCGCGCCGGCTGGCGCGACTCGATCGGCGTCAGGCTCTTCGTGATCCGGTAGCCGCTCGTCAGCGGCGCCTTGAGCGGGATGGCGGCCTGCGCCTGGATGGTGACCCAGGGGTGGCCGCTCCCCTCGTGGTTCACGAGGAGATCTTCGCCCCTGGGCGGCCAGGGGAAGGCGAGCGTCTTCCCCTTCGGTGTCGTGGACCACTCCAGGCGGTCGGCGGCCCCGGCCAGCGACGCGGTGGTCGTGCCGGTGACCGGCGTGGCCTCGAAGGCGCGCGAGAACTTCTCCACGGCCAGGGCACCCCAGGCGTTGGCCACGGTCAGGTCCCAGGCGCCGCGCCTCTGGCGGCCCAGGGCGCCCCGCACCAACCGCGGGAGGTCCTGCTGCCACTCCGCCGCCTCGAGGAGGTGCAGGATCAGCCGCAGGGCGTTGACGTCGGAAGAGATCATCAGCCACCAGAGGTGGTCGGACTGCTCGGTGGAGAAGCCCATCGTCGTCCCCTGCAGATTCAACCGGGCGCGGACGAGCTGCTCGATCTCGCGCAGTCGCGCCTCCCGGTCCGGGATCCCGGGCATCCGCTGCAACAGGTTCCACCAGTCGAGGAGGGCGGAGGTCGGCCACAGATTCGGCTCGATGGTGACGCTGCCGAGGAGCCTGGGCTCGGCCTTTCCGTGGCGAGAGAGCGCCTCCAGGGCGGCCAGCTTCCGGATCGAGAGATCGGCCGTGGGCAGGGCGGAGCGCCGGAGGATGGCCCCCTCGACGAACCGCTGGAGTCCCCGTTCCATCCGCTGCTGGACTTCACTCGGGATGGTCCAGCCCGATTCGTGGACGAGGGCCATGACATAGGCGGTCAGGACCTCGCTGCCCTGCCGCATTCGCGGGAAGTACTTGAGGAGGCCGTCCGGGTCCAGGTACGAGGGCAGGGTCGCGGCCAGACTCTGCCAGCGGGCCTGATCGCGCAGGGCCACGACGCGGGAGACCTCCTGCTCCAGGCAGGTGTACGGGTAGCGGCTCATCCACTCCCGCACGCCCTCGAGCCCCGCGGTGAGGGCGGGAACGGCGGCGACCCGCACGCCCCCGCGGCCGGGGAGGGCATCGGCCGGGCGCTCGACCGGCTGGCGCGTGACCTGTTCCCATCGGAAGAGCGTGGCCTGGAAGGTCCGGACCGGCACGGCAGGGATCACCTGTTGCGTCACCCTGACCCGGTCCGCGAGGCCGCCCTGCTCTTGGGCCTCCACCTCGTAGCGCAAGGCAGACACGCCGGCGGGCACCGCGATCTCCCACCCCAGCGTCTTGGCCTCGCCGGCGGAGAGACTGATGGCGCGCGGCGCCAGAGATTCAGGGAGCCCTTCGACCCGTGCCCGGACAGCCACCTCCATCCGGCGCTCTGTCGTGTTCCGGACCGTGAACTCGGCCTGGAAGCGGTCGCCCTCGCGGACCAGCGGGGGGAGGCCCGCCAGGACCATCAGGTCCTGCGTGGACCGGATCGTCGCCGAGCCGGTTCCGAACAGGCTGATC
>Ga0209343_10005921_pt1 | contig 14731 bp, 11 predicted proteins | sample RifCSPlowO2_02_FD_184026 | JGI IMG/M metagenome (GOLD analysis project Ga0209343, IMG submission 184026) | Groundwater microbial communities from Rifle, Colorado - Rifle CSP2_plank lowO2_0.2 (SPAdes) (version 2) | ecosystem: Environmental > Aquatic > Deep subsurface > Groundwater | place... | reverse complement strand
CAGGATTATTTTATCAAAAGATAATCAAAATAAAGCCGCTATTCTCACTCTTGTAGCCTAGGTTTGAATGTGAAATATTTTAAAAAAAAGAAAGATGTCACGACATAAACTCCACCACTAATGAGTTGCGATAGATATGGATTAATACTTAATACTCTAACGCAAATTACCAACATTAAAAGATTCAGCCCGTAAGCCGTTACGACGGAGGTCAAAAATTTTGGGAACTCTTTTTTGTGGCTCGCTTCACTCTTGAATGTCCAAATTTTATGGGCTATATATGACACTACCAAGCCGATAGCGTACCCTAAGACATTACTGACTTCTGCTGATAGGCCTATAAGCATTAACGAAAATATACATGCATAACCGAATATTGTATTGGCTATACCTACTATCGTGTAACGGCTAAAGAATTGTATGTTTTTTTGCTTGAATAAAATACTGACCTCCTAACGGTAACCAACCTAAATACCTTTCCAACTTTGCAAGTACTGCAAACGACGGGGGAACAAACAGGGTATATTTTTTTTGGACGCCTGTAAAACCAGTTTTCTCTAACAATTTGCTCATTCTCGGCATGGATAACAATGATGCGTCGGCGTCAAACGGGCACTCCCTGACTAGTTTTTGGGTTACCGGGTTATATGGATTATGCTCAAAGACAAATAACGAGCCACTTTTGGATAAAAGAGCGTTTATTTGCTCCAAAACTCTGACCCTCTCGTTCGGGGCAATATGGTGAAAAACACCTGCTACAAATATCAAATCAAAATCACCAAAACTCCGAATAAATTCATCGTCTAGGCAATAACATCGCGCAAATAGATTTTGCTCTTTTGCAACAGCAATACTTTGAACTGATATGTCTGCGCCGAAAATCTCAGCAGATGGAAATATTTCTTTAAAAAAAGGAAGATTTCTACCTGTCCCACATCCGTACTCCAAAATTCTCTTGGGTTCAGTTGCTAAATATTTATGAACAATCTTTACTTTATACTGAGCAAAATATTTATCATCCTCAGAAAAAAACCGAAGCTGTTCTTTGAGAATATTATCGTAGTCGTCTGCATAATCGTCAAAATCTACTTTTCCCACTTACTTAATCTCCTTGTATGACCGAAATTTTTCAGATTTTTGTGATGTCAGGAGACATCCTGAATCCACTATGTATCGTGGCAGAAATTAAAACTCGAAATTCACGAAATTACAAATCTGCTTACTAATCACAGTGGGCTAGTCCAGTTTATCTTCACAAATCCACCTTGGACGATTTTTTACGGTAGTATATATTTGCCCTACATACTCGCCGACCACACCAAGACATAAAAGCTGAACCCCACCAATGAAATATATAGGTAGTGTTGTTGATGCCCAGCCTGGTACGGTATCACCAACAAACAATGCGTGCCAAGCTACGTAGCATCCCATACTCAAGCTGAACGCGAATAGTAAGAATCCCACTATCCCAACGAGTCGTAACGGTACGACGCTGAAGGAGGTAATACCATGCAAAGCAAGTTGCAACATTTTTTTCAACGAGTATTTAGTTTGACCATATTGCCGCTCCCTAACATCAAAGAATATGGTGCTAACGCGAAAACCCAACTGAAGACATATTGCCCGCAAAAATATTCCCGGCTCGGGAAACAGCGCAAGCGCCTCTAATGCCCGCTTGCTAAGAAGGCGGTAATCTGCATGATTGGGGATAATCTTAACCCCCATCATCCCCATGAGATGGTAAAACCCTAATGCTGTTTGTTTTTTGAACCAACCATCTGTGCCGCGATCCCTTCTAACACCAAGCACAACGTCCGCGCCGTTTCTGTACCCATTAACGAAATCTATAATTGCTTGTGGATCTTGTTGCAAATCTGCATCGATAGAGATAGCAGCATCACAATATTTTGTAACGGCCGTTAATCCAGCAAGCACAGCTACCTGATGACCAAAATTTCTAGAAAGCTTAAGACCCTTAAATAACTGTTGGTTTTTATGTAAATCCTCAATCGCCGACCATGTCCCATCTGAACTACCATCATCGACAAAGAAAAGGTAGGAATTTTCGGCTATCAGTGATTTATCAATCATTTCTTTGAGTAAAGCTGACAACTCATCGGACGCTTGCTTTATCGATTCCCGCTCATTAAAACATGGCAGCACAATTGACAGCCGAGGTGCAGCATTAACTTTGTTTTCATTATTGCTCATTCTCTGATACCTTCCGAATATAGTATATTGCATACTCAAGCAAATCTGCATTTTAAGTTCATCCGCTTCTTCAACGATTCGCGATAACTAATGTGGCTTAATAGAGGCACTCAAAATAGTTAATTGTGACACCTGATTTCATCTTTGTCATAAGGCATCACAAACATCAAATATAAAATATAGAGGTGTGCTCCGATGTAACGCTTGATTGAATGTTGCTATAGGTTTCGACCACTTGCCCGATGGAATAGCCTTCGCCAGACGCCAGCTCTTACTCTGGAAGGCGTCACAATCCACAGGAACACTAACGCGTACATAGTGTAAAAAACCCAGAACACAATTAAGGGCCAATGCCTGTATCGAATCTCAATTGTGTTGCTACCGGCAGGTACATTAATGAAGTTCAACCCATCCCGCTCGACCACAGTCGTGCGCTGACCGTTCAGGTAATAGTTAAGTCTGGGATTATTCCAGAATAAGTACTGTACGGTCGCCGATGCAGACGACTCCAAGTCGAGACGAAAATAGTTCGCGTTGTTGGTAGTAAACTTTTTAACTTGTAAGTCAGATGCATCGCTGGAATGTGGCACCGTAGCCGTCGCGACTTGAGACATATCAGAACGAAAAACTTCCACCTCTGCAAGGCTTAGGTAGCTTTCACCAATGGGTTGAGTGCCTCCTAGTTGAACGCGAACATATCGCCCCCGCACTCCACCTGTCTGTATCGTGCCTTTGGGATTAGGTGTGAAATTTACCTGACCCCAAGTTGCGGGTCGTGCCCGAAGTACAGAAGCACTATCCTTTGCTAAAAACGGGGCATCTGAGATGAAAACCCAATAATCGCGAAGTCGATCTCCGGAACCATCGGTTCTATTCCAAACTCTTACACTATCAATCATCTCGGACTGTCCCAAGTCAATTTCAAGCCAAGCATTAGTGTCGACCCCAGTATGGCTAACTGAACCAAGATTGAAGTCACCCTCTGTATTACCATCAACTGCCCGCATTGCATCCCCTCCCGCCAGAATGCTGCTCTGCCTAGCAGGCTTCCCTTTAGCGATATTTACCAGACTATCACTTGATTCACTAATTTTGAAATACCCGTTATCGAATATTGCATTGCCAGATGAAAGCTTTTTCTCCGCTTGGGTTCGGAGAGGGACGATAACGACATCATTTGGTAGTTTGTACAAATCTTCATTTTTTATTCTCGCAAACACACCACTTAACGCATCATTCTGCACGTCTAACGCGCGTGCAACAACAAAATCTGCCCCGGTGTTCCTGAGATACTCCCAATCTGGACTTACAGTTACATTTGCACCTACTGGCATTTTGTGCATGTAATCAGCCCTAGCTGACAAGTAGAAGGTGTAGCCGCCATAGGAAGACAGTGGCAGTTCTTTCAACGCGAAATAGGGAAAAACTTTGGGGAATGTCTCGACTCCCTCTTTAGTCCACATGGGGGTTACGTCCACGTATTTTATTATCGCCTTGTCACTAAAGCGCTTGAGATATGTTATGAACCGTGCACGCTCGCTTTCATCTAAAGCAATTTTTTGCCGTTCTTGTTGTTTCTGTAATGTATTTCCACCTTCGGAAAAACCATACATGCGATCGAGAGCAGGAAGGCAAAATAGTACTATCACCGCACTGTAGACGAAATTTTTACCGGGAACTATGAGTGCACATGCAAAAAGGAAGGCCAAAAGCAATTCGAATACAAGATAGTTATTAAGGCCAATCTCCTGTGAGAAGGTGGGGTTTCGGCCTACCAAGTAAGCGGCTGTGAGCGTGGCGACTGCAGATAAGGCCAGGACGACTCGTAACGCGACCGGAGGCCTTACTTGAACCACGGCTTTAAGCATAAGAGCAACCATTACAACAAAAAGCAAATGTGCTGGAAGCAAGAAACGCTGATAAATATGCATTTTCCCGACTTGCGGCACTAGGTAATACACCAAATCGCTTACCACGCTGTATTCACCATAAATGGCTAAAACGGTCGCAAAGTAAATGAAAGCAGAAATCTTGAATATTTTCCAATCTTGCGGAGTGAGTGCGTCTATTGTCTTTGGGCTAGAAAGGAAGATAGTGGCGATGACAATGGCAATAAAACCCCAAGCTAAAGTGAATTCAGAGAACCCTCCTGGAACAAAATAGTTGTAGTTAGAGGAAATCAGGCGCAGCAAGCTTTGTGGTTGTTCCGCCAACTGATGCGCGCTATAAAAAAGCGATCCAAAATCAGTGCTGGTAGTTTCTCGATTAAACGCATATACAGCGTATAAATATGGTCCCACGATAATCGATGCACAGACAAATGGCAGTAAGGCACCAAGTAATGCACGAACTCGTTCATCAAACTGCTTCTCCGTATTGTCAATCACAAGAAGCTTTGCTGCAACTAAAATGACTGACAGTAACAGACAGGCAACACCCAGCGGCAAGTACCCCCCCATTAAACCAAAAATAATGGGGAGAATTGCAAATACAAGTTGCCGGAGGCTGGGCGTCTCACCATAGGACAAAGCTGCGTATGTGGCCCACGGAATTATAGATGCGATGAAAACATAATTCGGCTGTCCCATCGTGAACACCATGTGCACGCTGAATGCGAATGCTGAGGCTATCAATGCGGCAGTGCCAAAGTCGAATGAAAAGAAACGGGTGAACAATTTTAAAGAGAAATAGACCGCGAGAAACGAATGAACTGCCAACAGCAAAACAAGGAAGTGGCCAAGTTCTTGAAGGGATGTGGTTTCCGCTGGAACCAACAAGCTGTAGATAATTACCAGTGGATGGTAAGCAAAGAAATTTGGACTCAGAAAAAAATCAGAACTGGCGTTGAATGTTGAGAAGTCGATCGCTGTAAAGTTAAACGAATTGAAAAGGGTATGTGTTTTTGCCAGTGCAGGAAAATACCAACCGAGGTTATCACCACCATAGAGGAATCCCGCATCGACCGAACCATTTTTCAATGCAGGCAAGTAAAAAATCGCGGTCATCACTAAAGCAAACGCTGAATAGCGATTGCGCATGATGAAAGAAATCATGCCAGTAACTACGGTTATTAGTGCATCAACTGCTGTTTTTGCCGTCAAGTATTTTATTATTTTGATATTCAATGTATTGAAATCCTGGTTGACTTAGCACTTTTTTATGACATCGGAACGGTTCAAAATAATCAGATGTATGCCAAGTGGCTACTCAATTAGTCAAAGTTTAAACCGAAGAACGCTTCAATTTTCTCAACCACGAAATTGAGCATCTCTTCAGTCAAGCCCGGATACACACCGATCCACAGGGTATCGTTCATTACCTTGTCAGTGTTGGTCAATTCACCGCTGATACGAAATGCGCGACCTTCGAAGTACGGCTGGCGGGTAAGGTTTCCTGCGAATAGCAAGCGTGTACCGATCTTGTACTGATCCAGATATTTCAGCAATTCAACCCGATTAACCCCTGCGGATTCGCGTAGCGTGATCGGAAAGCCGAACCAAGAGGGTTCGCTACCTGCAGTGGCTTCAGGCAATATCAGAAATTCTTCGCACGTTTTTAAGCGTTCTTTGAGAAATGTAAAATTGTGTTTGCGTGCCTCAATAAATCCCGGCAAACGATCCATCTGCGCCAATGCACAAGCGGCTTGCATATCGGTAATTTTGAGATTGTAGCCCAAGTGCGAGTAGGTGTACTTATGGTCATAGCCCTGTGGTAGCGAGCCAAGTTGTTGACTAAAGCGTTTGCCACAGGTGTTGTCACAGCCGGGGCCGCAGTAACAATCGCGCCCCCAATCTCTGAAGGATTCGATGATCGTGCGAAGGTCGCGGTCTTTAGTAAAGATCATGCCACCTTCGCCCATAGTGATGTGATGCGCGGGGTAAAAGCTGCAAGTAGCAATATGGCCAAAAGTGCCTACGTGCTGGCCTTTGTAGCGTGAGCCAAGCGCATCGCAACAATCTTCGATAACCCACAGATTGTGTTTCTTGGCCACGGCCATCACCGCATCCAAATCGAACGGGTTGCCCAAGGTGTGCGCCACCATGATGGCTTTGGTATTTGGACTGATTGCGGCTTCGATCTTGTTCGGGTCGATGTTGTAGGTGGGGATATCCACATCCACGAAAACGGGAACCATGCCGTTCTGCAACATGGGGTTTACGGTGGTGGGGAAGCCCGCTGCTACGGTGATGACTTCGTCGCCAGGCTTTAGCGCACGCGCGCCGAGCTTGTGCGAAGTAAGCGCAGTAAATGCCAGCAAGTTCGCTGATGAACCCGAGGTGGTCGTCAGCGCGTAAGGCACGCCGACGAATTCAGCAAAACGTTTTTCAAATGCCTTGTTGAAACGTCCAGTGGTGAGCCATCCATCCAAGGATGCCTCGACCATGTTTTTAAGTTCGGCAGCTCCCAGCACTTTACCGGAAGGGGGAATGACGCTGGTGCCAGCTTGAAATGGTTTGTCGCGGTACTTGAGCGCAGCCAGATACGGTATATCCAATGTGACTAACCTGCGCAGTACGCGTTCGTAACCATTGTTGCTCAATCGGGCAACCGGTTTCTCTATTTTTCTAATGTGTAAATTAAAGGTCTTGTCCACACGAATGTGGCTTTTATGCTTGAGCATATCATCAGCAAAATCTGCCGGCTCAAGCGCAAAACCCTGCGTTTCATCGACCGGCGTTTTGGTAATAAAGGCAACTCGCACATCGTCGTTTTCATCCATGCAGGACAATGCCAGTACGGGTCTTTTCTTTGTATTACTAAAGTCACTAAACGGAAAAAAAGCGCTGTAAATTGTGCCAGGTATAATTTCAAAGGTCATTCCAGCAATCCTCTTCTACACTGTTAAGAATGTTTTGGGCAAAACCGCTTTCATCCATCAGCTGAGCCATAGCTAGACTTTCTTGTTGCCCTGCCGATTTCAACGATGATCGAGGGAACACGATGACATCAACTTCGTTGCCCATTTCGGGCGGAAGAACGAGATGAATGGTATGGCTTGCATCTGCCGTTAGGTGTTTACGTAATACACTACTCATGTTCGAGCTCCTTTCGAATAAATTTCAATCTGCCCCAGCGTCAGTGCTTGCATGTCTTTCCCATCCCGATACGCGCGCTGCCATTCAATAATCGCACCTAATACATCTTCTAGATGCCATCTTGGATGCCAGTCCAATCGTGCTTTGGCCTTGGAGCAATCCAGCTTCAGATAATGCGCTTCATGCGGATGATCGCCACCATCCAGTACCCAGCTCGCACCCTCGCCCCAAGTCTGCGTGAGTTTTTCCACGATCCACTGCACCGGCTTGGCATCTTCATCGTTCGGACCAAAGTTCCAGCCTTCTGCATAGGTCGCACCATCCTCGTAAAGCTTTTGCGCCAATACCAGATAGCCGGACAACGGCTCCAGCACATGCTGCCAAGGGCGGGTAGAGTGCGGGTTACGAATGTGGACAGGATCGCCTGCTGTGATGGCGCGCACGATGTCGGGGATGAGTCGGTCATCCGCCCAATCGCCTCCACCAATCACGTTGCCCGCACGTCCCGATGCGATGGCGACACCGTGCATTTTATACTTGTCCGGATGGAAATAGGAGTTGCGGTAAGCCGCAGTCACCAGTTCTGCACAGCCTTTGCTGCTGGAATAGGGGTCGTATCCGCCCATCGCTTCATTCTCACGATAGCCCCATACCCACTCGCGGTTCTCGTAACATTTGTCGGTGGTCACATTCACGACGGCTTTAACGCTGTCTGTATTGCGCACAGCTTCGAGCAAGTTCACTGTGCCCATTACATTAGTGGAATAAGTATCGACGGGCTCAATATAGGAAAATCGAACCAGCGGCTGCGCGGCCATGTGAATCACGATCTCGGGTTGGTGTTCGGCGAATACTTGCTTCAGTTGAGCTAAATCGCGAATATCTCCGATGACACTGGTCATGCCCTTGCCCACTTCTGCGACCTCGAACAAGCTCGGGATCGTCGGTGGTGCAAGTGCATAGCCCACCACCTTCGCACCCATGGATTGTAGCCAAAGCGACAGCCAACTTCCTTTGAAGCCCGTGTGGCCTGTTAATAGGACGCGCTTGCCCTTCCAAAAGATCGGATTCACTTCCACACCTTCCACGGTGCCTTACCGGTTTGCCATAGTTCTTCGAGATGCATCTTGTCACGCAAGGTGTCCATGGGCTGCCAGAAACCTTGGTGATGGAATGCGGCCAGCTCACCTTCCTCGGCCAATCGCTCCATGGGTTCACGTTCCCATATGGTTTTATCGTCAATAATATAGTCGATCACTTGTGGTGACAGCACAAAGAAGCCACCATTGATCATGGCGCCATCACCTTGGGGTTTTTCTCGAAAACTGTTGACCTTATTGCCACGCATTTCGAGGGCACCAAATCGGCCAGGCGGCAAAACCGCAGTTACCGTCGCTTTGACTTTCTGAGCTTTGTGGAAAGCAATCAAATCGGTAACGTTGACATCACTGACACCATCGCCATAAGTTAAGCAAAATGCTTCTTCATCTTTAACGTACTCCGCCGCTCGCTTCAAACGGCCACCCGTCAAGGTATCTTCGCCGGTATCCACTAGCGTTACTCGCCAAGGCTCAGCATTGCGCTGATGCACTTCCATCTTGTTATGCGCCATATCGAAAGTGACATCAGACATATGCAAAAAATAATTGGCAAAATATTCTTTGATTACATAGCCCTTGTAACCGCAGCAAATAACAAAATCATGTATGCCGTGAGCTGAATAAGTTTTCATGATGTGCCACAAAATCGGCTTGCCACCAATTTCTACCATAGGTTTCGGTCGAGTTGAGGTTTCTTCACTTATGCGTGACCCCAACCCACCGGCAAGAATTACGGCTTTCATATTTTTAGTCTTTCGTTTGATTTTGCAAACTTATGGAATGAGCGCAATGATAACCAACTGCGCCAACCAAGAATGCAAAAGAGGAAAATGAAATAAACTGGGTAAATTATAGCGAATAATTGATGTAGACGATTTCTATAACTGTACTCGACCCGATGCTGACCAGCCGGTAACGTAAATTCAAGGAGTCCATCGTTAAGTGTTGGAGTAATCCGAGATTCATCAACATACAGCGCCATCATTTTATTAGGAAAGAGTTCATAGCGAACAGAAACAGGTAACGGACTGCTTACCTGAAAATTAAGATGCGTTACAAAATCTGTTTCAAACTCGGTTACAACTGCTGAACCATTTGCATTAGAGACACGCACGATACCATTGTCAAAATCCCCGCGATTCCTTGCAGGAATGTAGTCTAATAATCCAGATGCATCACGAAGCTTGGCAACCTTATAACCATAGCCAATATCGAGCTCTGGCACAGCGTGATCTACCCAGTCTCTTATTTCAACGGAATATGTATTTGATGCAGGTTCATAAATTATGAATTCGGCACCTGTTCTTAGCAGCCATGGGAAGTTGACTCTGCCGTAGTAAGGAAATCGTCCAATATAGTCTCGATCAACAGAAGTATTCAGTTCATAGCCCATATAATTAGACAGCTTGATGGAGTCTTGAACCATCCAAGGATAGTTCGTCCCTACGCCATTAAGTTTCTCAACACTAGAACTTAGGTCCGCATACTTTATCAAGCGTTTATCTGAATATTGCTTAAAGTACTTATGAAGCAACTCTTGTCGATCAAAAGAGTTACTAAGCGTATTTATATAAGGTGGGGGTATGCTGGAACTAAAAGAATTAACTGGGAAATTGAAATTAGCAGCTTGGATGAAAAACGATAGACTGATGACCGCAGTGTACGCATAGAAACTCTGCTTAGTCGACAAGGAAACCAGCACCATACCAAACATCAAAAGATCGATTACTAGTATTTGCGGACTTAGCTGAAACACCGGTTGAGCGATTCCAAATTGTATATAACCTTGCACAGCAATCATTGCTACACAAATGGCCGTTAACCAACGTCCGATAGGTAGGTCCGCTTGAATTTGAACTAAATGTTTGAATGAAATGGCAACCGCCAAGAAAAAGAAGAATGAAGCAACCAATAGGTATCGCCCGTAATAATGCATCTTTCCTAGACCAGGTGCGGCAAAGTAAAATATGTCAGGCAATCCTGTAGCCTGGCCAAATGCGAGTAATAGGTAAAACGAAAATATCAGTAAGGAAATGCCTATTATTTTTGACGCGAATGTTGTCAAGCCAAGCTTGTTGCGTTGAGTAAATGCGAGCACCAGCAGCAGGACAGAAATTAGTCCCAATATTACGTGCGGCCATTCGGAGTCTGGTCGGCTGCTCATAAATGCTGGTGATATTAGAGCAAAGATATCTCTGGATTGATATGCATGCTCATGAGCTGCTTGCCATACACCTCCTGGCAATCCCGGCACAAGTTTGTTGTACAGCAACATTGCAAGGTATATGGGAAATACGACGAGACTAGCCAAGCCGAATGGAACAAATAACCGGATTAGTTGTTGAGAAAAAGGTTTTCCTGTTTCAGTTCGATTTGACCATAGATAACTGGCCGCAAATAATAAGGAAAGCATTACAGCATTTATAGCCAAGGGCAAATAGCCAGCGAGAAAAATCATTACATACGGAAAGGTGAGCAGTGATATACGCCACCATGTTTTTTCTTCGACTGATCGAAATGCTGAGTAAAGTAACAGAGGAAATAGAGCTGCAACAAAATAAAAAATCGGTAAAAAATATGAAAGGCGAGCAATCGCTCCAAAATAGAAAATTGCAAATAGCAAGGACGTTGGGTTATCCAATTGAAAATATTTTCGGCCTAAGCGCATGCAAAAATATACTGTAAGCACAGAATGCAAATATAAAATAAATACAAATGCGCGAGCTAAACCGCCAATGGTCTCGAATTGGAATAAATGATAAGCAATTTGGTAAGGGGGGTAAAAGGCGGGAATGTTTGGCCGTAGGAAGTAGGCGGATGCCCCATTATTTGTAAGGAAGTCGATGCCAGAGAGCGCGCCATTCAACGCCATGTAATATCCCTCAACGAATTGAGGGAAGTAAAGATTAGCGGTGTCGCCAAAAAATAAAAATTGAGGATTCTTAGACGCGAGATAGGGCATAAAAAGCAAGGCTGGCAAAATAATTGCCCATGCGAGACTTTGACGAACATCTTTGTCGATTGCTGAGAAGTTAAATCGTGACAATGCTGTAGCCATTTTATTTCCTATTTGTATCGTTAGCTGTGCCAGAGCCGTTGCCGATGTGATCGTCCAGTGTAGACTCGACAATAACCAATGGTCGCTTTTTCACTTGCTGGTAAATTCGCCCGAGATACTCCCCGATAATGCCGAGAAATAGTGCGTTCACACTGATGCCAGCCAATATTAAAACGGTCAAAGTAGTAAAGCCTGCGGGCCAATTTATCCCCAATAGCAATTTGCCTGCTATGTAGCCTGCTATGGCTATCAGTGTTAACACCGTTACGCTGATACCAAAAAATGTTGCTATCCGCAAGGGGACAATGGAGTGGTTGAGAATGCCGTCCAGAGCAAGCCCTACTAAGTCTTTAAAACGGAAATTGCTTTGACCACGCTCTCTTTCATGTCTGTCATATTCAATTCCATGCTGCTTGAATCCCATTGCGGCAATCATACCGCGCAGGTATGGCTGGGCATCATCAACCTGTCTTAAGACATCCACTACCTTTTTATCGATTAGCCTAAAATCTCCCACATCAACTGGTAAATCATCTTCACTCAGATAATCCGCTAAGCGATAAAATAATCTTCGAGAAAAGTGTAATATCGCGCTTTCCTTGCGGCTGCGTCGCACGCCGTATACGACAGCGCATCCGTTTTCCCAGTGCTTAATAAATTCAGGAATTAGTTCAGGCGGATCCTGTAAATCACAATCAAGCTGGATCAGCGCATCACCGCGCGCTTTGAGGTATCCGGTAAGAATAGATTTTTGATAACCGAAATTGCGGGAGAAGCGGAATACGCGCACCCGCTGATCAAGCTCACGTAATTCACTTAGTTTTTCATAGGTACTGTCTATGCTGTGATTGTCTGTAAAGACCAATTCGAAGTCATATCGATCCGTACAGGCATTGATGATTGGCATCACAGCCTGATAGAGTAGGAAAATATTTTCCTCTTCATTGAATACCGGAATGATGAGCGAAATTAATTTTTTGTTTTGGTTCATACTACTTTATCTCCTAAACCTGAACCAAGCGGACCACGCCCTGTAGCCGCAGCGATGACTGACTGAATGCCTGCCTCGATCGCTACTTTTGGGCTCCATCCAAGTGCCCGTAACATTTGAGAATCCGCGCAAGCATCCTTAAATTCACCTTTTCTAGTTGGCAACGCACCAAAATTTAACTTTGCATCGCTTGCGCAAATCTGTTGTACATTTTCCATAAAGTTTCTAATACTTATCGATCTGCCTGTACCAATATCATAATGACGATATCCTTTTCCCTGACCTATTTCTGCCTGCATGGCGATAGTTATTGCGGAAACTGCATCCTCGATGTATATAAAGTCACGCTTCTGCGTACCATCCGAAAGATCAATTTCTTCACCCGCTAGGCAACGTGCCACCATGGAAGGAACGAATTTTTGTGATCCGTCACCCGGCCCATACAAATGAAATAACCGCAGATTGACAAAACGTATCCGACCAGCATTAGCGCAATGTAGCCCCCACTCCTGAAAGTGTCGCTTGGATAACGTGTAAGCCCCAAGGTAGTCATAAACCATTTCCTTGGAATTAAAAAAAGTATCCATGTTTATAAACAGAGCCGTGTTGTATTGCATCGCAAGTTCAAGCAGCCTGATTGGGAATACTTCATTGGACCAAAAGGTTGTGGTCGGCTTTGTGTCATCTCGCCCGTAGTCGGTTGCGGCATGAACTATTGCATCGATATCAGGGTGCGCACGATAGAGGTTGTCAAGTTCATCCCCTTCAATGTTCCAGGCTTCTAACTTACCATGCTGCTGAAATAGCAAATTCAAGTCGGTACTCGCCCTCTTGGCTATGAGCACTTGATAATTGCGATGCAGGAAATCACTCAATAATTGGGCGCCGAGAAAACCCGTAGCGCCGGTCAGAAGAACTTTCATATGCTCTTATTCATCCGAAAAATAACTAGTTTTTGAACAACATAGCTAACTGGAGTTACGATGCCCATTTGAACAATTTTCGCAATCTCAGGCACCCAGCCTAATTTATCAATGAGGAACCAAAGCAAAAAAGAACCTAAAATGAGTTGCGCATACATCAAGCTAGCATATTTGACAAAACCACCAACAACACTTCGTGTACCTTCATAAGGTTTTTGATGTGTGTAGCGATAATGTAAATAAAAACACAATGCAAATGCGCAGTGAAACGCAATTATATTGCTGAAAAATATACCCCGCCCAACTTTAATCAACCCTAAAAAAACCCCTAGCTCAACAATCGCACCAACAACGCCTACCAAAATAAAACGCATCGCCTTGCTCTTCAGAAATGTTACCATTAAGTCCGGCAATCTTTGTGTGCTCATCAAGTCAACTCCAAGTATTTTCCAATCCGGAAATGAGTCTGAACGCCGGTTTTTGAATCTGAGTAAAAGAACTATGTTCTGATTCGATCTGGTTGATAGGTGCTTCTTCGTTTTGCCTTGCCGATTGTATTTCTCAAGCTCGTTTTTTGATCGAAGCAGAGATGTCTTTGAACAACTTCTTTCTTGCGCTGTTCATTGCCAAGGCGGCGTCATTGTCGCTCATCTTGGCGGCTTGCACATCGAGTTGTGCAAAGGTGATGCCCTTCTTGAGATATTGAGCGGCCTCGGGCAAGGATTTGAATTTCTCGTAGGGCGTTTTCATTTCCTCGTAACGGTATTTCTTGCGTTCCTTGCCCTTGGCGTCCGTGATCGTCTCTGGAAAGAAACACGGTCGGTGGAAGTTGACGTAGGGGTTGAGGTGATCGGCACAGAACGCATTCAACCTACTTTCGGCAGTTGACCCATCTTCATGCTTGCTCCCTCGCGTATTAGAGATCACAAGGATGCGGAAATTGGAATCAGGCGGCAAGTCTGGGGTTGCTGGAGCACTTACCGAGTATCACATCCTGCCAGCCCGTTAAGGGCGTGGGGCAAGGTGAACACCAGATGGAAGTTCGGCACCGGCAACAGCTCCTGTCACTGCCGGATGTAAATTGATACAGAGCGCCGATTGAAAACTGATACACAGATTTGAGAAGATGGCCGAAGCTGCCACCGCGTAGCGGTTTAGTTCAACGCAAGTTCTCAGTCATTATTCTTCAGTTTCTGTGTTCGCTTGCGCAGGCTTTCGCTGCACTGGGCATGCAATTCAGATCATTCCGTGGGGGCTGCTTGCCGTGTTTCAACCAACTCTCGTGTTCTGTCAAGAAGCTCTGTGTTGCTTTGCTCTAACCGAACGGTTCGTTCTGTGAGAGCTTGCCGCGTATCGAGCAGATCCTCCGTACGACCTTGCAATTCGGCACTGGTCTGCTCCAGCCGCTCGGT
>Ga0209343_10005918_pt1 | contig 14737 bp, 15 predicted proteins | sample RifCSPlowO2_02_FD_184026 | JGI IMG/M metagenome (GOLD analysis project Ga0209343, IMG submission 184026) | Groundwater microbial communities from Rifle, Colorado - Rifle CSP2_plank lowO2_0.2 (SPAdes) (version 2) | ecosystem: Environmental > Aquatic > Deep subsurface > Groundwater | place... | reverse complement strand
GGTGAAGGGCCAGGCGATCAAGGTCGGAGACACGGAGGATTCCTACCGCACCGGGATGATGCAGTTCCTGAACGACAAGAGCTACAAGCCGACCTACGAACCGTTTCGCCTCAAGTCCACGCCGGCCAAGAAGCGCTCTGGCGCGGGCAAATGAGATTCCGTTGCCTGCCCTTGAAGGGGCGCAGCGAATCGAACTCCTCCCCCTTGACGCGGGAGCAGGGGAGCCTGTAACGATTGGACGTAATTTCCTGGTAGCCTGATCAGCAACTCAATCGAGGACGCCAACATGACAGCGATGAAATTCGTTCGTGGATTGCTCGCCGCGTTCCTGCTCGTCCTGGGCAACGCGGCTTACGCCCAGCAGTTCTCCGGGCGGGTCGTCACCATGATCGTGAACTACACCGCCGGAGGCCCGACCGACATCGAGGCGCGGATCATCGCGCGCCACCTGCCGAAGTACCTCCAGGGCGTTGGCAGCATCGTCGTGCGCAACGTCGGCGGCGCCGGCGGCGTCATCGGCGTGAACCAGCTCGGCGAGGCCTCCGAGCGGGACAGGCTGAACGTGGGCTATTTCACCTGGAACCCGGTCGACCAGCTGATCCAGGACCCCATCCTTCACGTGCGCTACAACGACCTCAAGTTCATCGTCGGGCTCCGCTCGCTGACGCTGGTCTACATCCGCCGCGACACCCCGCCCGGAATCACCCGGTCCGCGGACGTGGTGAAGGCCCCGATCATCAAGGCCGGCGCACTGTCGCCGCAGAGCCACGGGACACTGCGCCAGCGCCTGGCGCTCGACCTGCTCGGGGCGAAGTACGAAACCATCGCCGGCTACAAGGGACTGAACGAAATCGAGCTGGCGGTACGCCGGGGCGACCTGCACCTGACCAACACCTCGCTGACGCTCTGGTACGCCTCGGTGAAGCCGAACATGGCCGACACCGGCATCGTGATGCCGTTGTTCCAGTACGACTACGAGCGTCCCGACGGCACGCTCGGCCGCAACCCGGACCTGCCTGACGTGCCCGCGTTCAGCGAGCTCTTCAAGGACATCAAGGGGCCGGGTGCCGCCCCCAGCGGCGAGCGCTGGCAGGCGCTGCAGCTGCTCACCCGTATCATGGACAGCATGTACCGCACGGCGTTCATGCCCCCGAATGCGCCGGCGGCGGCGGTGGAGGAGATGCGCGCCGCGTTCGAGAAGCTGCTGAACGACGCGGAGTTCATCGCCGACTTCGAGAAAGTGGTGAGGTCCAAGCCGAGCTTCGTCACCGGCGCCCCGGGCGAGGCGATCATCTCGGAACTGGGCAAGGTCCAGCCCTCCTTCGTGAGTTTTCTGCGCAAGTACATAGACGCCGGCAGGCGCTAGCGCGGGGCGTTCGAGAAGCTGGCGAACGACCCGGAGTTCATCGCAGACTACGAGCGAGTGGTGAAGACCAAGCCGAGCTTCGTAATCGGCGCCCAGGGCGAGACGATCATCTCGGAGCTGGGGAACGTCCAGCCCTTGTTCCTCAATTTTCTGCGCAAGTACATCGACACCGAGCGCTAGCGCGACGGCGGACTCCGAGCAATCCAGGCGCTTCGGGGTCCGTTCGCCTTGCTTACGCCGTCAGCCCGGGCGCGGAGGTTGTTTTCGGTCCAGGTTCGGCAGCAGCCAGGTGACCAGTCCGATTGCGGGCAAATAGGAACAGAGCTGGTAGACGAATCCCACGCTGGTGGCGTCGGCGATGCGGCCCATTGCCGCCGCGCCCAGGCCGCCCAGCCCGAAGGTGAAACCAAAAAACATGCCGGAGATCATGCCGATGCGCCCGGGTACCAGCTCCTGTGCATAGACGATGATGGCCGGAAAGGCAGAGGCCATCAGCAGGCCGATGATGACCGTCAGCACGTCGGTCCAGAACAGATTCGCATAGGGCAGCGCCAGCGTGAACGGCAGCGCACCGACGATGGAGATCCAGATCATGAGCCGCCGCCCTATCCTGTCGGTGATGGGTCCGCCGATCAGCGTGCCCACCGCGATCGCGGTCATGAAGATGAACAGTTGCACCTGCGCGTCGTGCACTGACAAGTCAAAGCGCTCGATCAGGTAGAAAGTGAAAAAAGAGGTGAGGCTGGAGGTGTAGACGTTCTTGGAGAATATCAGCACCATCAGCACCAGGATGCAGAAAACCACGCGCCTCTGCGATAGCCCGCCTTCGCCGGAGGCCGCCGGTCCGGCGACGCGGGATGGGCGGGCGCGGGCGGCGTACCACATGCCCACGCGCGTCAGCACGATCATCGCCACCAACGCACCGAGGGAAAACCAGGCAATCGCGCCCTGCCCGCGCGGCAGAACAATGAGCGCGGCCAGCAGCGGGCCGATGGCGCTGCCCATACTGCCGCCGACCTGGAACAACGATTGGGCGAAACTGTAGCGCCCGCCGGAGGCCATCCGCACGACACGCGAGGCTTCGGGATGGAACACCGCCGAGCCGACGCCGACCAGGGCTGCCGAGAACAGCACCGTCGGATAATCATGCGCCACCGACAGGAGAACGAGTCCGATCAGCGTGGCACCCATGCCGATGGCCAGCGAATAGGGCTGCGGCCGCCTGTCCGTATAGGCCCCGATCGTCGGCTGCAGCAGCGCGGCGGTGAGCTGGAAGGCCATGGTGATCAGGCCGATCTGGGTGAAGTCTAGATGAAACTGGTCTTTGATCATCGGATACAAAGCCGGGATCATCGATTGCATGAGATCGTTCAGCATGTGACAGAAGCTGAGCGAAATCAGGAGCGGCAGCACCGTACTTTGCGCGGCGGCGGGCATGGCGGCTTGGGCAGCGGCGGCTTTCTGCATCAGCGGGATTCCGGTCTCGCGGCTCGGGACGGCGCCATTATCAGGCATTGGGGGGCGCTGGTGCCGTATAGGGCGGTCATGGAATAATCGCCGCGGGCGGCCTGTTTGATCCGGACGAGCGCGCCGACGGCAAGACCGAGGACGGCTTTTTTGGCCAATCGAGGAGTCAGAACAATGGAACGGAAGAAAGCGAGCGATTTTCCCCTTGAAGTGCTCAAGCTGTTCGACGGCTACATTCACGGCATGGTCAGCCGCCGTGATTTTCTGAATCGTGCCGCAAAGTTCGCGGCGGGAGGCTTTACCGCCGCAGCCATGCTGGAGAGCCTGACCCCCAACTATGCGCTCGCGCAGCAGGTCGCCAAGGACGACCCCCGGATCAAAACCGAATATCTCGATTACCCTTCGCCCCAGGGATCGGGAACCATGCGCGGGTATTTCGCGCGGCCGGCCGGGGCGAGCGGCAAATTTCCCGGTGTGGTGGTGATACACGAGAATCGCGGCCTCAATCCGTATGCCGAGGACGTCGCGCGGCGCCTGGCCGTGGCGAATTTCGTGGCGTTCGCGCCGGATGCCCTCGCGCCCGTCGGCGGGTATCCCGGCACCGAGGAAAAGGCCGCGGCGCTGTTCGCCAAGCTCGACGCCGGAAAACGCACCGAGGATATGCTTGCCGCCGCCGGCTATCTGAAGGCGCGCCCCGAATGCACCGGCAGGATCGGCGCCATGGGATTCTGCATCGGCGGAACTATCGCGAACACCATGGCGGTGCGGATCGCGGACCTGGCGGCGGCGGTGCCGTTCTACGGGACCCAGCCCAGCGCCGCGGACACCGCCCGGATCAAGGCGCCCCTGCTGATCCACTACGCGGGAAACGACGACCGCGTCAACAGCGGCTGGCCTGCCTGGGAAGCGGCGCTCAAGGCGAACGGCGTGAAATACCGGATGCACATGTATCCGGGGACCCATCACGGCTTCCACAACGATACGACGCCACGCTATAACGAAGCCGCGGCCAAACTGGCCTGGTCGCGCACCATCGCTTTCCTGAACGAAAACCTGAGGACCTGAGCGGCGCGGCATCGCTGAGCGAGCCAATCGACGCGTGGCTCGCAGGCTAGGCGAGGACGAGCGATACGACGAAGGGCGAGCGATACCGCGGGCCCCTGAGCCGGCCCGAGCGCACCAGTTTCGAAGTCATGATCGATTCGCGCAAACCCGTTCTCGGCATCGTGAACGGGGGCGGTGAAACGGAGCCGGGAGCGAGGATCGATCAGCTGGACTCATTTTCAGCCGCAGGATATCGAGGCAGCAGATAGTCACGGGAGGGCGATGGGATCCGAAAAGCAAGTGCAAGCGAGCCAGCCGCTCGCGGGTCTCGTGGTGGTCGAAATCGGCCACAGCGTCGCGGCGCCCTTCGCCGGCCACGTGCTCGGCGATCTCGGGGCGACGGTGCTCAAGGTGGAGAATCCCGACGGCGGGGACGATACCCGCTCATGGGGGCCGCCGTTCCTGAACGGCACTGCGTGCACGTTCAACGCGCTCAACCGCAACAAGTACTCGCTGGCCGTCGATCTCAAGGATGGCGCGCAACGCGGCACGCTGCGCCGGTACATACTCGACCGCGCCGACATCGTGCTTCAGAACATGCGGCCCGGATTGATCGTCAAGCTCGGTCTCGACGGGCCGAGCCTGCGCGGGGACAACGCGCGGATCATCTACTGCAACCTGCACGCCTTCGGCGCGAAGGGTCCGCTGGTGAACCGGCCCGGCTACGATCCCCTCATGCAGGCTTTCGGCGGGATCATGAGCGTCACGGGCGAAGCGGGACGTCCGCCGGTGCGCGTGGGGCCGTCGCTGGTCGACGTGGGCACCGGCCTGTGGGCGGTGATCGGCATCCTGTCCGCGCTGCGCCGGCGCACCGAGACCGGCGAAGGTTGCGAGATCGACACGTCGCTCTTCGAAACCAGCCTGTCGTGGATGCAGTCGCACATTGCGTCGTACGTGGTCACGGGCGACGTTCCGGGGCGGCGCGGCACCGAAAACCCGTCCCTTACGCCGTACAAAGTCTTCAAGGCCGCCGACGATTACGTGATGATCGCCGCCGGCAATGACAATCTTTTCCGCCGTCTGGCGGGCGCGCTGGGTCACCCTGAATGGCTGGACGATCCCCGCTTCGCCACCAATCCGGAACGGGTCCGGAACCGCGAACTTGTCAACCCGGCGGTGCAAGCGGTCGTGGAGACCCGCCCGCGCAGCGAATGGATATCGATACTCGAGGGCGTCGGCGTTCCGTGCGCCGCGTTGCAGACGCTCGACCAGGTCATGGACCATCCGCAAACGAAGTCGCTGGGCATGCTGCAGCGCTCGCCCGACGGCAGCGTTTCGCTGCTGGGACTGCCGCTATCGTTCGACGGCACGCGCCCGCCGCTGCGCAAGAAACCGCCCGCTCTGGGCGAGGACACCCATCTGGTACTGGGAAAAGGGAGTACAGCGTAATGAGCGATTCATCGGGCGATGGCAACCTGACGATGGTGCCGTACGCGGTAACAGCTTGAGGCAATGTAATCCATTCCATTGCACAAAGTATCTAGGAAGATTACACTATTCTCATGATCAAAAGTTTCCGACACAAGGGCATCGAACGATTCTTCAAGAAGGATGACGCGCGCGGGATCAACGCCAAGCACGGGCCGCGTATTCGCCGCATGCTTGACCTGATCGAGCAGGCCGCATCTGTGGAACAGCTGGATATTCCCGGCATGCACCTGCACCCGCTGAAATTCGACCGGAAGGGAGAATGGGCGATGACTGTATCGGGAAACTGGCGCATCACGTTCCGTTTTGTTGGCGAAGATGCGACCGACCTTAACTTGGAGGACTATCACTGATGGCTAAAACCTTGAGAAACCCGAACCGCCGTCCGACTCATCCGGGCGAAATCTTGCGCGAGGATGTGTTGCCGGTACTGGGCCTGACGCAAAAGGAATTTGCCGACCACCTTGGGGTTTCGCGCCTGACGGTATCGGAGATACTGCACGAAAAGCGCAGCGTCACCCCCGACATGGCGATTCGCTTGGGCAAATTGTTGGGCAATGGCCCGGAGATATGGCTACGCATGCAGCAGGCCGTCGACGTCTGGGAGCTCGAGCAGCGCGGGGGATATGAACACATTGAACGGCTTGAAGCCGCATAGATACTTTCACCGAGGCGGCGTACAGGGCGGCGAAAGCGAGGAATCGGAACGTGCGGGCGAAGGCAGTCATGGCTGAGTCCGCGAATGAGCGACGGGCAATTCTCGTAGAGGGAACATTTCGAGCATTTCTCAGTCTAGCAGTGAAATCACAGCTATTCGCAAAGACCGACCATGAACTCGGGAACGATTGTCCGCAACGCGGTATGGGTCACTGTGCTGCTGGCGATGCTCGTCGTGCACGCGCCCGCGCTCACTGCCGGGGAGCAAGGGGCGGAGGCGGCCGGCGCCGCCAGCCCACCGGACGCCGCGAGCGAAGAAGAGCAGGCGCTGGAAAGAGCGGAGGCCGAGAAACTCAGGCGGCTGCGCGAGGAACAGGAAACACGCCGCAGAGCAGCGGCCCGCAAGCTCGAAGCGGAACGGGCGCGGCAATCGGAGATCAGTCGCCTGCGGATCACGGTCATGAGCCTCGAACAGCGCGAGAGCACGTCGCACCATGAGGCGCGCTCGACGCAGCAGCAGTTGGGCGCGGGTTCAAGGGACCCCGCCGATCATTCCGCGGTGATGAGGCGCAACGAGCTGGAACGCGAATTGGGGTACGTGCAAAACCAGCTTGATCACGCCACCCGCTCGCGGCAGGGCGCGGCCCGGCAACTGGACGACCTGCGTTTCCGCTAGGCGTTTCCCCGGCTCGTGGGGCGCCATGCCACTTATCCGTAGCGCTCTGTCTTGGCAATGACCGCTAACCCGGCGGCTCCGGCGGGGTTTTGCTTTTTGTGGATGAGAGGGCCGCCGTGCATACCGAGGGCCACCAGACCCATATCAACGACCTCGCATTGGTCTGCGCCAACTACCACCGGATGACCCCGACCGGGCGAAGCCATGGCTGACGGTGGAGGGATTGAAGAACCTGCTTGCCTGATGGTCCGGTGACCAGGCGATGAAAGCGATTGCAATCAATTGCAATCGTATCGGGTCAGCATATTGGGCACCCCGGATGCTCTGGTCTGCCGCGGCCAAATCCAAACCGTTTGCTAGTATTGTGGTTCAGGCACGACGAGAACCGGGGAGGAAGTCATGTCCAATAATGGTATTGCCGATTGACCATGCCGCCGCTTAACTTCGATATTGGGACTGTGTTGGGCGTGATTGTCCTTGTAGTCATGAAAACTTCTGTATTGAAGAGGTATGCGTGGCCTAAACAAGACTGGCAACAATGGGTAGTAGCGACGGTGGCAGGTCTGGCTGTGGCCGTCGCCGTAAGGATTCTTGTCAGGTAGATACCGGGTCATTCTCGGTGCGGACTTGCTCAACGGCCACTCCGTCGAGGGTGGATACCTACCGAAAAAGGGCGAAACAACTGTGCCTGCCTTCGTTGTGTCGGTTGTCATCGCCACCTTCAAACCGCTTCGACGAGCGGGACCTGGTCGCGCTGTATTTCCAAAATGTGGAGACAATCATGCATAAGTTGAACATCGATCCCTGGTTCGTGAACAAGGCGAAGCAGACCCGCGACGGCCGGCTCAATGCCTATGACACGCTGGATGCACGCAAGACGGCGCTCGTCGTCGTTGACATGCAGAATTATTTTGTCGCCGACGGCATGCCGTCCTGTGCGCCCGAGGCGCGGACGATCATACCCAACATCAACCGCTTGGCCCAGGCAACGCGGACGGCCGGCGGAACGGTGATCTGGATCCAGACCGAAGCGCGCATTGCGGACCCGCAGGACTGGGCCAACCGCAAGGAAGCGACGAGCGCCGCAGGATGGGCGAAGCGTCAGTCGCTTTTGGCAAGGTCCGGCGACGGATTCGCGATTTACCCCGCCTGCGCGGTGCTGCCCGAGGACAAGATCGCGATCAAGTACCGCTACTCGGCTTTCATTCCGTATCCATCGGAACTCGATGGCCTGCTACGCACGCACGGCATCGACACGCTGCTCGTCACCGGCGTTGCCACCAGCTCGTGTTGCGATTCGACTGCACGTGACGCCGCCATGTGGGGCTACCGCACTATCATGGTATCGGACGGCAACGCCGACCAGACGGATGCGCTGCACAATCACACGCTGGGCAAGTTTCTGGTCACCTTCGGCGACGTCCAGGCGACCGACGATTTGCTCGCGAAGTTGGGGAGTAAGTAGAAAGACGAACGGAAGGAATCCCTATCCAGACTGGCTCGCGGTACGGCTCCAATCGGCCGAAAGCTGGCCTCCGAGCCTGGTCCGCAAATTCACTCCAAACCGGCCGTTCGCCGGCTGCCGGAACCTATTCGATCACTCGGTCGGCGCGCCGGCAAGCCCCTTACACTTGGCGGCCGAATTGATTCGCCTATTCCTCGTGCTCGGGGCGCAGGACTAGTCCGCCTTGATGTTGGCAGCCCGGATCACCTTGCCCCACTTCTCGATTTCGTCGGCGACGAACTTGCCGAATTCGGCCGGTGTCATCAGCATGGGCGCGCTGCCCAGTTCGGCAAGCCGCGCCCTTATCTTGGGATCGGCGAGGCCCGCATTGATCTCTTTGTTGAGTTTGTCGACGATCTCGGCGGGCGTGTTCCTCGGCGCGCCGACGCCGAACCATATACTCGCCTCGTACCCCGGCACGAAATCGGCCACGGGCGGGACATCCGGCAACGCCTCCGAGCGCGTCGACGTGGTCACAGCCAAGGGCCGCAGCTTGCCAGCCCGGATGTGCGAGAGCGACGAAACAGGAGAGTCGAACATGACTTGCACCCGGCCGCCCAGAAGGTCGGTCATTGCGGGAGCCTGGCCACGATAAGGCACATGAACCATGTTCACTGCAGTCATCATTTTGAACAGTTCGCCGGAAATATGGGCCGCGAACCCGGTGCCACCCGACGCAAAATTGATCTTGTCGGGATTAGCCTTGGCATAGGCAATGAACTCGGGGACCGTCCTGGCCGGAAACGATGAGTTGACCACCATGACAAACGGCCCGCGGATGAGGCTCGCGATCGGTGCGATGTCGCGACCAAGATCGAAATTGAGCTTGTCATAGAACGTCGCGTTAATCGCGTCTGATGTTGCAGTCAGGTGGAGCGTATAGCCGTCGGCCGGCGCACGCACGACCGCCTCGGTGCCGATATTACCGCCGGCCCCCGGCCGGTTCTCGATGACGAAGGGCTGGCCGAGCCGCTCCGACAACCATGAACCCAGCAGGCGTGCGAGGGTATCGGCCGGGCCGGCGGGCGCAGCCGTCACCACCCAACGCACCGGCCGCGACGGATAGGCTTGCGCCCTCGCGATGCGCGAGACGGCCGGCAGCGCGACAAGGGTACCAAGGGCTATCAATATTTCCCGGCGTGTCGTCATTTGATCCCCCGATCTCCGTTAAGCGGAAAACGCCGGAATCGGCGGGGCGGAACGCGCCTCCTCAACGCCGGTGAACTATTAGTATACCGTTGAGTGTCCGGTATCGGGAAACGCGAGAGGCTGCTCAGGGACTCCGGCCCGTTGCGTTTCCCGAAACCAGTCGTTGAGTTCAGAGCGGCGATGACAGGCCGAGTTCGGCCGATAGTGTTGAAAGACTCCGTTTTGACGGACGTCGAGAAAAATCTAGCCCTTATAGGACGCGAAGGTCGCGTCAAGCTGCGGGGTGACCAGGACGAACTGATATCGTGACGCAGGGCTTCCCCATTGCTTCAGAAGCGGAACGGCGACGGGATCTTCTATCGGATTCGCATCTGCCGGAAATTTGCTGGCCTCGCGACTTCGAGTTTTTCAACAGAATAGGCCAAAAGGCGACGGTCGAACCTGACCCCCAAATTCGGCAGATCGCGGGCCGCCGTAGCTCATTCGATTACCTGGTAGGCGCGCAGGAGGACCGATTGTGGGATCATGGATCGCACTACCTTTGCAGTTTAAATATGGATTGCGGCGCGCCAGCAAGCCGTTCAGACTTCGCGGCCGAATTGATTCGCCTATCTCTTCGACCCGGAGAGCTACAGGGGGCGTTATTCCTCAAGATTCCGTTATGAGGAACTGATCATGACCACGTTGTACCGGCATGCGATCCTGGAAACAGATTCACGGAGAAAATGGAACCATGACCACGCGCCTGATTGCTTCGCTCACGATTGTCGTCACGCTGTTGTTCGGCTGCGGTTCGGTACCTCCCGGTCCTTGGATATCCGCCGCCGCTCCAGCCACTCAGGCTTACAGCGTGGAACAGTTCAGCCTTGCCGGACCGGTGAATGGCGTACTCGCGAAAATTGACCTCGGTGACCCGCGCGTGCGGGTCGAAGTGGCCCTGGCGGACGATCGCGATCCTGACGGCGCGGGCCCCTGCGTCGGACAGATGGAGGTTCCGAGTATCGTCGCCCGCAAGCATGCTTACCAGATTGCCATCAACGCCAGTTTCTTCGCCACGCCTCATGTTAGGGAGTTCGATGGCAAGAAGGTCCTCTACTTCGTTGGGAACTGCGGCTATCCGGAGGGCTGGCATTTCTCAGCGGGCAAGCTGATTTCGTCGCCCGCCAAGGGAAATTTGCCGGCAACCATGATCGTGCATGGTGACGGCCGCGTAAGCCTGAAGGATCGGGTGATGGAACTGCCGGCCGACACGAAATTTGCGGTGAGCGGCAATTCCATGATGTTGACCAACGGCGAAATTACGCCGCCTGCCTCCGATATCATGCGCCATCCGCGCAGCGCAGTGGGCGTCAGCGCCGATGGCAAGACGCTTTTTCTGATGGCGGTCGATGGTCGCCAGGAAGGTCACAGCCGCGGCGTGACGCTAGCTGAACTGGCGAAAATATTTCAGATGTTCGGCGCCGACAGCGCGATCAACCTTGATGGCGGCGGGAGCACCTCGCTGGTCGTAAGGGATCCGGCAACCGGCGTGGTATCGATCGCCAATCGACCGTCGGACCAATCTCTGACAAACCTCCCGGTTCGCGTCGAGCGGCCAGTGATCGATGTCGTGGGCGTTGTGGTGGACTCGGTGGAATGAATCCCCGTCACGTCGGTCTGCGACCGGTACCTCCGGGATCCACCATCGGCGTAATTGCGCCTGAGTGTCGCGCCGAAGCCGACCGTCTTCGCGCCGCGGGGGTCGTGAGGCTCACGGTGCCGTCAGCGGCGCTCCGCGATGGCGGTGCTCGGGGCTGGAGGGTCGAGGCGGGACTTCAGCCGGCTCCCCTCGCAACGGCCAGGTCACCGTTCTGTTCGGCCCCCGACCGGATCTCATCGGGTGGGCCGCAACGGTCGAGGGGCGACCGAGCGAGGACTTGCTCCAGCGCGTTCGGCATTTTCCGTGAAGCAGGATCACCGGCGTCTGGGCGGATCGCTGGACCCCCCGCCGAAGAGCTCACCGGGAAGCTTGAAGCCATACGTTTCCAGGCGGGGGCTGAAGAGCGGACGGACGCCGGTCGGTCGGAGCTGCCCGGTCACCTTGCTGTCGGTGCTGGCGCCGGTCTGCTCGAAGCGGAACACCTCGTTCATGACGACGACGTCGCCTTCCATCCCGGTCACCTCGGTGAGGTTGGTGATCCGGCGCGAGCCGTCCTTCAGGCGGGACTGCTGGACGATCACGTCGACCGCCGACGAGATGTGCTGGCGGACAACCTTGAGCGGAAACTCGATCCCCGCCATGAGCACCATCGTCTCGAGCCGGGCGATGGCGTCGCGCGGCGTGTTGGCGTGGATGGTGGTCAGCGAGCCGTCGTGACCGGTGTTCATCGCCTGCAGCATGTCGAGCGCTTCACCGCCGCGGCACTCGCCGACCACGATGCGGTCCGGACGCATCCGGAGGGAGTTGCGCACGAGGTCACGGATGGTCACCGCCTTGTCCCCGTCGCTCTCCGCAGGCTTGGTCTCGAGGCGCACCAGGTTGTCCTGGTGGAGCATCAGCTCCGCCGAGTCCTCGATCGTCACGATCCGCTCGGTCTCCGGAATGAACCGTGAGAGCACGTTGAGCAACGTGGTCTTCCCCGATCCGGTGCCGCCCGAGATGACGATGTTCAGGCGGCTGACGACACAGGCGCGCAGCAGCTCGCCCATGGCGGGCGTGAGCGAGCCGTACTCGATCAGCGCCTCCATGGTCAGCTTGTCCTTGCGAAACTTCCGGATCGTGATCGTCGGGCCGTCGATGCCCACCGGGGGCACCACGGCATTGACGCGCGAGCCGTCGGGCAGGCGCGCGTCCACCGTCGGGGAGCTCCCGCTGATGCGGCGGCCGAGTGGCAGCACGATTCGCTCGATGATCCGCCGGATGTGGGCGTGGTTCTCGAAGACGACCGATGTCTTCTGGAGCCGGCCGCCCTTCTCCACGTAGACGTTGTCGGGCGCGTTGACCATTATTTCGCTGATCTCTGGATCGTCGATCAGCGGTTGGATCGGGCCGCAGCCGAGGAGCTCGTCGAGCACGTGCTGGCGCACCTGCACGCGTCCCTCCTTCGCCAACGGCAGTTGCCCCAGCAGCTCGTCGAGCCTCTGCCTCACGACCGCCCCCTGCCGCTCGGGCGGTGGGCTCGCGCTCTCGAGCTCGCGCGCGAGCGTCTCGATCAGATTGCGCCCGAGCTTGACAAGCTCCTCATCGGACGAACGATCCCCCAGGGGCGAGGCCGGTCCCGTCATGCGTCACTCACTCCCTGACCCCGTTCCTGCCACGGGATGATCCAGACAATCTGCGAGCGACGGATGCTGATGAAATCACACTCGTACTGCATCCGTCCCTCCTGATCGAAGACCTTGGCCGATGTCATGGGGAGGAACGGCTCGTTGCGGTCGAGCTCATCCGTGATGCGCTCGTTGGTACGCACATGGATCGAACCCTCGATCTTCTGCGCTACCGTCTGGACCGTCGCCGGGATCGCCTTCTTCGAGATGACCTCGGTGAAAACTTTCCCTTTCTCGTCGTATTCGGTGACCATGGCGGGCCTCCTCGCGGGCGTTCGCGCTTCGAAGACCCGATCACAGTAGCGCACTCCTTGCGGACCGAACAACTCGACATCCGCGGCGGCGGTGCATCGGGCTGATCCCTCGGCCGTTGGGCGTGAGCTCCGGAGCGCTGGGTGTTAATATACCACTAAACTCGCTCCCATCGCACCCCTTCGGGGGTGCCTAGCGGAGCGACATGAAACATAATCTGCTAAAAGGCTGGCTACTGTACGTCAGTGGTCAGTTTGAAGGAGTTCACAACCTTCAATCCCTCTACAAAGAGCTTGTCGAAACACATAATGCGCCGCCGCTTTACGACGTTAACACGGCTGCACTCGTAACGCTTGACCAATATGAATCGCTGCGCTATCCCAATCGTCAACATCCGACCGAGGTCGGGAACGAAGACTGGCCGGGAATCGAATCGTTCGTGGATTTAGTTTGGCAGTCCATGCCAAAAGCTATTGAGGAAGCAATCGGCAATGTTGTTCCTGGCCGAAAAGCCGGGAGGGTGATAATGAAGAAGAAAATCAAACGCTGAACCAACGACACCCATAGTGGTTCGCCGTCGAGCCGCATGAGCCTAATACAACAAGCCAAGGCATTTCTATTGGCTACATTCGGACTCGTTCTGGCGGCTGCGCTAGGTTACGCGGCGTTCGCCCTGTGGCCTCAGTACTTCCTCGACACGCCTTTGAGCCTAATGACAATCAGGATGCTCTTTCGGGCCGCCGGAGCGGTTGGCCTATTTGCAATTGGACTTGTAATCCTAATTGCATGGGGCGAAAAGTCGGCGCAATTATTGTCAAAGAAAATCGGATCATTTCCACCGGTTACAACGGCACTCCCGAGGGCATGACAAACTGTTTGGACGGCGGGTGTGTTCGATGCAGAGACAAAGAAACGTACGCAGCAAGTGTCGGCTATGACGTATGCATTTGTGTCCATGCTGAGCAAAACGCTTTGATCACTGCCGCGAGATTCGGAAATCCCATACAGGATGCAGTTGTGTATTCGACCTTGCGCCCGTGCTTTGATTGCACTAAGTCAATGCTCCAAGCAAAGGTCCACACCATCTACTACATGCATGACTGGCAGCATCCAATTGACGCCCTTCGAGAGCAATACGAACTTGCTCAGCACGCATTGCCGGGCGGAGTCGTACGTGTTAACTTCGTTGACCCCGAAGCGGATTGGGCAAACGGAAAAATCGCAATACCAAAATCGTAATTCGTCTGGTCCCGAAAGCCTGCCCGACAGGTTTGGCGCGAACTGAGGCGATTGGGCTTAGCGGCCTATTAACTTGGAATGCTAGCCCGGCGCTAGCCCGACACAAATGAAAAAGGCTAGCTTTCGCTAACCTTTTGATTTACTGGCGCGCCCGGCAGGATTCGAACCCACGACCCCCTGGTTCGTAGCCAGGTACTCTATCCAACTGAGCTACGGGCGCGTTTTGAGGCGGAAATTATAGCAAAGTTGGCGCTAGACGCAGTCTGCGTCCTGGATTTCCCTGCGCGGCAATTCCCGTTAGCAGGGAAAATGCGCCCATCCGGGGTCGGGAATCCGCCCTGCTCCGCCAAACCCCGCTTCCAGAGCCAGTTTCCAGCCGTCAGACCCGTCTTCGGCCCGAATCAGCGTTGCACTTCGAATTCGAACGCGCGCCGGAATTACTGCGCCATCGCCGATGTTCACATCTTATCCCTCACTCTGGAGGATATTGCATGATTCGTGCTTTCGGAGTATTGCTGGCCATATCCGCCGTTGCCATCGCGCAGGCTCCCTCCAACCCGCCCGTGGCAACCTGCGGCATGGTGGAAAA
>Ga0209343_10005916_pt1 | contig 14738 bp, 14 predicted proteins | sample RifCSPlowO2_02_FD_184026 | JGI IMG/M metagenome (GOLD analysis project Ga0209343, IMG submission 184026) | Groundwater microbial communities from Rifle, Colorado - Rifle CSP2_plank lowO2_0.2 (SPAdes) (version 2) | ecosystem: Environmental > Aquatic > Deep subsurface > Groundwater | place... | reverse complement strand
CCTGACTCTCTACCTGTTTTTCCCTTGATTTTGCTTGCTGGGGGAGAATGGTAGAGTTTGGTAGAGTTTTTTCAGGGGTAGGGGTGGAAATTATTTCATAACCATACTGTGTTAATAAAATGTTGAAGTCTTGAAGGCTTAAGATTATCTCTGAATATCCATGTACCTTCCTTGTGGATAGGCCCATTGCTTTCAATCTTTTTCCAATATACTGAGGCGTTAATTTGTGGGTCTCAGGCCTGCTGAGGTTGAGTTTGTCGAGCACATCAGAGGTTTGTATATTCCACTGAAAGATACCCTCTGGTGAAAGGTCGTAAAGGATACTTATAATCTGCCCTTCGATACTATCCTTTTTATCTTCGGTACGTTGTCCGGCTATTTCAAGTAATGTATCCTTTAAATCCTCTAACCTTTGGGGATAAACTAATTTACAGATCTGCAGAAGTGGCTTTGATATGTCCCATAATCTTCCATTTAAGCCCTCAATTTTTTCAACCATAGGTAAGGATTTATCGAGTATCTTTCCCCTCCATGCCGTTAGCCTCTCTTTAAGCTCTATGCCCTTTTCAGGGGTCGGATTTTCATAATCACCTGGCTTATTTGGCATTGTTATAGGAATACACCTGGAATCAAGGATTCTATGGACGGCCTCATTCGTTGCTATAAAAGTTGGGCCAGAAACATCGAAATGTTTCATATCCTCGAAAGGCCCTTTGTCCGGGTGAAGTACCCTTGCTGCCTTTGCACCTTTTTCATATCTAAGTAACAAGATATCCTCTGCCCCATTTTTTTCAGCTTTTTTCCATAAATTCATGAGGTCAAAAAATATAGTAGCCTTTAAATCTTGAGAGAATCTAAAGAGGTTTGCCTCTCGAATATCAACAACATGGACGCCCCTAAAGGCGATATGGGTAATGGCTTTCCCTGTTCTTGATTTTCCACGTTCTGGTATTGCATAAAAAAGAATCATAGCTAAGTAATGAATATCTGGATGGTCTTGTATATATGTCAAAAAGACCGTGCACACCACTATAAGAAAATGTTTGTCAGATAAACAAGAAAACCTTTTGAGATATTGCAGGATATCTTGAAATAACTCATCATCACTACATCGATAATAATCGAATACATTCTCTGCCCTCGGCAGCATGAAAGGTAAGTGCTTTTTATTAGGCGGGATCCATTTTATATTATCTATTTCCCATGCCTTTTCAATTCTCAAGGCGTCTCTATCTTTTATTAAAAAAACCACGTTATTATCACGATCAATTACAAGGTCAACCAGGCCTGTGAAGTTAGCCGTGATATGAGAGCCCAAAACTGTTTTAATATCTTCAGCCTCAGTATATTTTTTTAACTCCTCCTTGATAGGCTTCCGACCAATTTTTCTTCTTTCGGCAAGATATATAATAACTTCCTCCTTCTCAATTTCGCTCTCAATCTCTGCTATCGCCCGCAAAACTAAATCAAGGTGGGTATTATTATCTACCATCCTTTTGATATAATTTTTATCAGACTCGTAAATCTGATTTTCAAGGGTTTCGTTTTTCTGTTTGAGCTCGTTTATCTCGTCAGCAAGGTCAGGCCGGTTCATCTTGCCGCCCTGTTCACTTCCTCGATGAGGTTATCCAGTCCTGCCCGCCAAATTGCTGCCTCTTCTCGTGTGATCAGCCGCTTACCCCCAAGCTCAACTACCTTTGGCGCCTGCCCTTTTTTCTTCAGAATATAAAAAAAGGCCCTGCTCATATTATGTGCTTCGCAAAACTGACTGATGGTAAATGTTTCCTTATTCATCTTTTGCCCCCCCCTGTGTAAATTTGTGTATATGGGGATATATAATGATGGGGTCTTACTGAATAGCTGTATTTGGTAAGAAATTATTTAGGTTTTAATTCTGAAATGATTTTACTGAGGGTTGATAATTTAATTCTATAAAAACTTTCGCCTCGGTTTGTAGATAATCCAAAATATAGGATTTGTTCTTCTTCATCCAATACTATATTTTCATAACTATCTGAAAACTTATTGAGATATTTATTATTTCTCAAACGGTTCTTAATCATTTCATTGTTGACTGTTTTTCCCTCTGCTAACAAGTCTTTAATAATAGCTTCAATAAGTTTTCTTACTGGCCCATACTTTCCTTTTTTTGCTTTACCACCGGTTTGTCCACTTTCACGTTTTAAAAACTTCCTTGCCGTAGGTACATTAAGCCCCACTTCTGTATTTACTTTAAATTGTCCCAGGTTCAATATATACGTCATGCGTTTTAGTTCTTCATCATCCTTGCAGTCTTTTAACATCTCTTTTATAAGCATGACAACGCCCAACATCCGATAGGCATAATGTGCCGCCTCGCTAAAAGAGGATAGTTTCGGGTTTATGTATCCTATATCAACAAAATGTACCTTTGTTCCAGGCCATCCAGAAAAGAATTGTCGTCCTATCTTATCAGGGTCAATGCCTTCCTTCTTTAAAATATCCATAGCCTCTTTCTCTGCCGCCTCAAGCTCAAGGTTTATGGCTGTAAACATTTTTCTATGCCCCCTGTTTCAATATCCTTAAGTTACTTTTCTTTATACCGAAACTCGGAAGGTTTGCCCGGATAGTATCTGCGACATAGGATGGTTGAAGATGCGCATAATGCTTTATGGTCATCCTGGTATCACTATGACCTAAAACTTCGGCTATGACCTGTAGCGATACCCCTTTCATGGCAAGCAGAGAACCGTAAGTATGCCTTAGTACATGAAATGATATGACAGGCTCTATTTTGGCAGTTCTGCACGCTTCTATCATTCGCCTTGCCTGCAAGGACTTAGTCCACAACGTACCGTTTCTCTGAAATATATGGTCATTGCCGTCTCTGCCTGCCGTTAACTGTTCAAACAGTTCTTTACCCTCATCGGTTAAGGGTGTGTGTCTCGGCTTTCCGCTCTTAGTTTCCCTGAAATGTATAGTCCCAGGATCCGGCGTGTAGTCGTAGCACTTTAACTTTACAAGTTCTCCATATCTACAACCGGTTAATAGTGCCACCTGCACAAGTGGCCTAAACTCTTCGTCACAGGCATTTATAAGCCTGATACATTCATCCTGCATCAAGAACCTTATTTTGGCCTGGTCAACCTTCTCAAACGGTTTCACCCGCCGCCATGCAACATCAGTTTGGATATGTCCATATCTGAATGCATAATTCAATGCAGCCTTAAGGTAAGTCAATATCCTGTTTGCAGACGCTTTCTTTTTTCTCAGTGCCTCTGCCTCAGATATTTCAGTACTTGTAATTTTATCTAACAACCCGTGATGCCATGATGCTATTTGCTTTGTAGTTAATTCAGATACAAGTTTATTTGCAAAAACAGGTAAGATATGATAACTAAATCGCTGTGCAGCATCTTTGTAAGATTTTCTGTGAAGTTTAAACCAATCAAGGTAATCATTCACAGCATCATTTACTGTATAATTAAATGGCGTTCCATCTTCTTTACTTACTTGATCATCGGCTGCTACCCTGGCCTTGTCTTGTGCCTCGAAGTAAGTAAAGACATCATGGCCGTTAGCATCCCTGAAGTCGTCTGCCTCTCCGAGTGTCCTGAATTTATATTGCCCCTTGTCGTAATACCTGACGATCCACTTTCCCCCCTTTTTTCCTTTACGATACCCCAGGTGGAGGCCATCACCAATTAATTTAAAATAGGGATGATGACTGATTTTAAGTTTATCCCTGGCAGTTCTTGTCTCTAACTTTGCCTCTCTTGTAGCCCTTGCCATATCATCTCCTTTTTAGTATGATGACTTACGTAACAGTTATTAAGTAAGTTCACGCTTTGTTCAGGCGTATTTTGATAACTTACTTAACTTTTACGTAAAATACAGGAATAAACACAGAATGTCAAGAGATAAACACAAATAGACTCTTACCTTGATATTACTGGACTTGAGGGTTGTTTATGGGTGTCTATGGATGTATAAAAAAGAGGTCTTTTATATTCTCTCACGGCGGTAACACGGGTTCGAATCCCGTTGGGACTACCATTAAAAATATCTCAAATCCAATTTGTTTAAAATGATCATACATTATACAGACGCAGAGAGGAATTATGAAGTTTGAAAAAAAGATAAACATTTCGAGAGAAGATTTCGCAAAACTATTGGGTGAATACGCCGGGAAAGTGGCTGAGGAGAATAAACTCACCATTGAAGGAATGGAGATTAACCTGCCAGGTTTTTTTGAAATGGAGCTTGAATATAAAGAAAAACATGGATATGCAAAATTTGAGATTGAGATTAGATGGGATTTGAGTGCTTCAGGGGTGCAGTATAAGGAGTCTCCTGGTAATATATCTGCCACTGTCAAGACCCCGGTGGAAATACCAGGTGGTTTTAAAGAGATAAAAAAGGGGTTATCAAGAAAAATGAAGGAGATAGAGGATACAATAAGAGGCGGTAATTCCCCTGCTGAAATTGATCTAATCTATCTGCGTGACTTGATAAATGCCTTCAGACAACAATCAGAACCAGAATGGATGACTTCAATGAATGAACTCCAAACCTCTACCGAAGCCCTGATAAAGGCTGTCGAAATTAAAAATCTGTCATTAGCTGCTGAAAAGGTCAGAGAGATTAATAATATAAAAGACAGGTGTCATCAGGCATTTAAATAGCAAAAATAGCAGGAAACATTCATGAGCACAAAGCCTACGGGAAGGATGAAAATTGTCGGGCAGGATGCCTGACCTATTAGGGACAGACCTAAAGGTCTGTCCCTACGACTATCATGGGTTTACAGGTTAAAGGAAGAAATACAATACAAGACTTTGGTATATCAAGGGGCCCGGTAATATTATCCTGCTGCCCTGACTATAGATTAGATAATGTTACAAAATCCCTTCAGACCTCACTTGACCATCTCGGTGGAATCGGGAAATTCATTTCACCAGGTGATAAGGTCTTAATAAAACCAAATCTCCTCAAAGGTATATCACCAGATGCATGTGTAACTACACACCCGGCGGTTATAGAGGCTATTGTACGAATTGTCCTCGATTATGGGGGTCACCCTTTTATTGGTGACAGCCCGGCATTTGGAGACCTGTCTTCTGTGGCAGTGATCACAGGCATGTCAGATATCTGCAAACAATATAGTATTCCACTCACACCTTTCAACTCACCTGTAATTGTTGCAGTACCTGATAATATGGTAAGAAGGATAGCAATTGATCGGGCAGCACTGGAGGCTGATAAGATTATAAATGTCCCTAAATTAAAGACACATGTCCAGGTTGGATTTACAGGCGGTGTAAAAAACCTGTTTGGGAGTGTTGTAGGTAAACGTAAGGCAATGTGGCACTTCAGGGCAGGAGACAGGGATCATATATTTGGTAAAATGCTGCTTGAGGTCTATAAAATACTTAATCCATCCCTGCATATAATAGATGGAATTATTGCATTGGAAGGGAATGGACCTGCAAAGGGGAACCCCAGGCAACTCGGCCTTTTAGGATTATCAGGAGATGCCTTATCACTCGACCGGGTACTTTGCGATATCATAAATATACCCGTATCATCTGTAGAAATCTTTTGTGCTTTAAAGAGGCATTTCAATCTTGAAGTAGATATCAGAGAGATTGATATAAAAGGTTCTCCGGTTTCATCTTTTACCGGGAAGAAATTTGTTTTACCGGAGAGAATGCCTATCCGCTTTGACCTCCCGAGGATTATGTTAAGTGTATTAAAACATCTGAAACATAAGTTAACAGGTGCAAAAACCCGCATGGAGCATATATAAAGCGAGGACTTCTTTATATTTGAAGCTCCCTGCAGCAATCTGCAGGGATTGCGCTCGCTATGCATTTTCACATCTTCTTTATCCGTTACCTGTAACCTCTTTTAATACGCCCTCCATATACGTCCTTATCTCTGCGAGGTTTTGTTCACTATCTGCCTCAAATCGCAATACAAGAACCGGCTGCGTGTTTGAAGGCCGGATGAGCCCCCAGCCATGCTCAAAGACTACGCGGGCACCGTCAACTGTAATAACCTCCCTGACCGGAAGCTGTTTTTGCTTTGCTGTTACGGAGCCTGATGAAAACATATCCTGTATCTTTTCAACCACCTGAAATTTTATTTCATCAGGACATGGGACACGAATCTCAGGTGTTGTATAGGTTGCAGGTACATCTTCAAGGAGAAAGCTTACACCTCTCCTTACCTCTTTTTTCTGACCCTTTTCATCTGTCTCCCGTATGCCTGAAACGCGTTCCCTCTTCAATATCTCGATCAACCTGCATGTGGCATATATTGCATCATCATACCCGTAGAACCTGTCTGCAAAAAAGATATGACCGCTGACCTCACCTCCAAGTACTGCCTCTACCTCTCTCATCTTCGCCTTGATTAAAGAATGTCCTGCCTTCCACATGATTGGGTTCCCGCCTGCTTTTGCTATCTCATCATATAAGACCTGTGAAGCCTTTACCTCAGAAACCACTGCTGCATCAGGCCATTCCTTCAGGATATCCCTTGCATAAATTACCATAAGCCTGTCACCCCATATTATCTCTCCGTTCTCATCCACAATACCAATCCTGTCTGCATCTCCGTCATAGGCAACTCCAAGGTCCGCATTTTTCTCTTTTACAGTCTTTATAAGGTCTTCGAGGTTCTTCGGGATTGTCGGATCAGGGTGGTGATTGGGGAAATTACCATCAGGTTTAGAATATAGTTCTATAACCTCGCAACCCATCTCTCGAAGTATAATCGGGGCTATAACCCCTGCTGTACCATTCCCTGAATCTACAACTATTTTTATTGGTTGTTGTATCTGCTGGTACGGAAAAACAAACTGTTCTTTTAGATATGCAAGATAGAAAGGTATTATCTCTACATATTCAACATCTTCAAACATCCTCAGCTTATTCTTCTCATCAGGGCCTGGCTCTTCTTTTTCAATGATCTCCCTGATCACCTGGATTGACTCGCCATGAAGTGCCTCTTTACCAGCGCAGAGTTTAAAGCCATTAAACTCGGGCGGATTGTGACTCCCGGTAATCATAACACCGCCATCAACATCAGTATTATAAAGTGAGAAATATACAAGCGGTGTCGGGCATACACCGACATCTATAACCTTAATACCTGTAGATGTTATGCCATCAACCAGGCTGTTTGCCAGCATCGATGAGTGAAGCCTGACATCACGACCCACAGCAATGGCAAGATTACCCGCACCTGATGCCTCCACTTCGTTAAGTTCCAACAAATACTTTGCAAAGGCCCAGCCAATCAGCCTTGCAGCATCCTTAGTAAGGTCCTCTCCAACAACACCTCTTATGTCATATTCCCTGAATATCTTTGGTGAAACCTTCATTGATCCAATCCTCCCGTAAAATAATCTCTAAAGTTATTCCCTCCCGTATACGTCATCAAATCGTACTATGTCATCCTCTTCAAGGTATTCACCATTCTGCACCTCGATCACCTGAAGAGGTATCTTGCCAGGATTCTCCAGCCTGTGCCTTGTCTCCATCGGTATATATGTGCTCTCATTAGGATTGACAAAAAACTCCTCGTCTCCTCTCTTTACCTTAGCAGTACCTGATACAACCACCCAGTGTTCACTCCTGTGATAATGCATCTGGAATGAAAGTTTAGCCCCTGGATTTATTACAATCCTTTTTATCTTGTATCTGTCACCTTTCTCAAGTAATGTATATGACCCCCACGGCCTTACAACAGTCCGATGTATGATATACTCCTCAGCACCCCGTCTTTTTAACTCCTCTACTATCTTTTTAACATCCTGTGCCTTATCTTTTCTGCAGACCAGGGTTGCATCCTCGGTATCCACCACAACCATATCACTTAACCCCAGAGTAGCCACAAGTCTGTTTGAGGCATATATAACCGAATTTTTGCTATTTACATCAATGACATTTCCTGCTATCACATTCCCGTCTTCGTCTTTACCTGCAATCTCATCAAGGGCTGTCCAGCTGCCCACATCACTCCAGCCGAGGTCCGCTGGTATAACTGCTACCTTATCAGACTTTTCCATAATGCCGTAATCAATGGAAACAGGCTCAATCTTTGAAAAGACCTCCTGTGCTGCAGACCCTTCATCCTTCTTATTGAGAGAAGACTGTATCTTCCCAAGCCCTTCAAAGAGTACTGGCATATACCTGCTTAATTCCTCCAGGATAACACCGGCCTTCCATACAAACATCCCGCTGTTCCAGTAATAATGGCCTTCTTCCAGATACATCTTTGCCTTATCTAAATCAGGTTTTTCAACAAATCTTTTCACTGAAAATATCTGAAAATCCATACCTTTTACAGCACTACCTGCCTCGATATAACCATACCCTGTTTCAGGTCTGGTTGGTTTAATTCCTATAGTTACAAGATAACCTGCTCTTGCTGCGGTAAATCCCTGTCTTAAGGCATCAAGGAATCTATCCTTCTGTTTTATTATGTGGTCAGCGGAAAGGACAGCCATGACTGCATTCGGGTTGCATTGATTAACATGGATTGCGGCCAATCCTATTGCCGGGGCTGTATTCTTTGCAGCAGGCTCAATGATGAAATTATCCTTTTTGAGCTCCGGTACCTGGAATCTTATCTGCTCTGCATGGTTTTTATTTGTTACAATAAATATCCTTTCCAAAGGAATAAGCGGTCCGATACGAAATATCGTTTGTCTTATAAGGGTCTCGCCACCGTCAATCTTAAGGAGTTGTTTTGGCATCGACTCCCTGCTCAATGGCCAGAAGCGTGTACCACTTCCACCTGCCATAATTATTGCATAAACATCATCCACTATAATAATATCCTTTATCCCTTCGCAAAAAAGCCCCTTACCTTCTCAATGACATAATCCTGCTCGTCCTGCAAAATAAATGGAGACATGGGTAACGATAATATCTCCTTTGATACTATTTCACTAACTGGAAAATCCCCCTCCTTATAACCAAGATAGCTAAATGCCACCTGTTGATGCAGTGGCACAGGATAATGGATAGCTGTTGGTACGCCGTTGTCATTCAGATACTTACTTAAGGCATCTCTCTTTCCTGTCCTGATAGAATACTGTGCATAAACAGTTGTATTGTGCTTTTCTATGAACGGTGTGGTGACCACATCCTTAAGCCTCTCTGTAAAATAGGTGCCCTTTGTCTCCCGTAATTTTATCTCTTCTCCAAGGTAATGGAATTTAGCTAATAGTACTGCGGCCTGGATCGTATCAAGCCTCCCATTTATGCCAATATATTTATGCTGATAACGCTTCTCCTGGCCATGAACCCTTAAACTCTTAATCCTCTTTGCAATATCCTCATCATCTGTAAAGACCATCCCGCCATCCCCGTAACACCCCAGTGGTTTGGAAGGGAAAAAAGATGTAACACCAATATCCGGGAGGCCACAGGATTTTTTACCTTTATACATCGCACCAAAGGACTGACAGGCATCTTCAATCACAAACAGTCCGTGTTTCTCTGCAATGGAGTTTATGGTATCCATATCAGCAACCTGACCATAGAGACTGACAGGAATAATCCCTTTTGTATGGTTGGTAATCTTTTCTTCTATCATTGAGGGGTTTATGTTGTAGGTCTTCTCATCAATATCAACAAAGACGGGTCTTGCCCCGAGCAGTGATATGACCTCTGCGGTTGCAATAAAAGTAAACGGTGGTAATATCACCTCATCTCCACCCTTTATCCCGTAGGCCATAAGTGCCAGTAGAATAGCATCGGTCCCTGAACTTACACCAATTCCATACCGCACACCCACATAATTACAGAGTACCCTTTCAAGCTCATCTACCTTAGCCCCCATGATGAACTGGGTGCTGTCAAGCACCTCTGCAATCCCCAGGTCAATCTCTGCCTTATACTTAACATACTGACGTTTCAGATCAATAAAATTTATTTTCATGAGAAAAACCCCACAATGTTTATATTATCAGGCAAGATGCCTGACCTATTAAGGTTTATAAATAAAACGGCCATAGAAGATTTTCCCTCCTATGGCCCCGGGTTAATCCTATCCCCGCTCCTACCCCTCTGTCTTTTCAAGGATGATCTTATGTTCAACAAGCCTGATCCCCTTAATCCGGGCAGTAAGTACCTTCTGTTCTCCCGCAAGGTTCCTCATATATATCTTTCCCCCTTCCTGGGGTTCCAATATATCCACGCTATCTAATAAAAACTCCTCTCTACCATCTTTTAATAAATATACACTCGCTTCACACATGGTTGAATCTCCCTTTTGTTAACTTAATAGATTAAATTATTCTCTTAATCCTGTCAATCAATTTATCTATCATATGTGGAAAAGGTTCGGGGGTAAGACCAATGAGTTCTATCCCCTGTTGCGGCAACGGAATCAGCAATTTTTTTGCATTACTCGATGCAATAGCTTCAGCCATTGGAGGTGTTAGCTCACCGAGCATAGAGTTAGGGACTATTATTGCCCAGGAACCTATTATGATATCTGCCAGGCCACTCGCACGGACTATAGAATTCTCTCCGGTTGCAGCCCTATTCGCCCCTGCCTTCATCATTAATGACGTAGCAATCGCATTGGTGCCGAGGGCGATTATCTCTATCTTTTCTAAGGATTCGTCGGGAAGGTTTTTCTGTAACTTCTCTATTATATGTGCCCCTATCCCCCCACCCTGTCCATCTATGACCACTATTGTAATATTGGACATATTCGCATATAATACACACTTTGGAAAATCAATGCAATCATGAAAAATGAGAACAGTAATACTACTGACAATATCAAATATATTTATGACAATCGCCTGGTATGGTCATCTGAAATATAAAGACTCACCCTTATGGAAGGTAATCATTATTAGCTGGTTCATAGCATTTGCAGAGTATTGTTTTCAGGTACCTGCCAACCGTATCGGACATTATCAGTTTACTGCTGCACAGTTAAAGACAATTCAGGAGGTTATCACCCTCATTGTATTCTCTGTCTTTTCAGTCTTATATCTTAAAGAAGAATTCAGGTGGAACTACCTGGTGGGTTTTCTACTGATTATCGCAGCGGTAATTGTTATATTCAAAAAATAAAGATTGAAGTTCCCTGCAGCAAGCTGCAGGGATTGCGCTCGCTATGCATTTTCAATGTCCGAAGGGGGTCTGCCCCTCCTTCCACGGATGAAATCCTCAAGTGCCTCATCAAAGTAATTCGTTTTGGTAAGGACATCAGGAGAAACTCTACTATTGTAAAATGTCCTTCCTTTTTCAATCTCGTTCCTCAAAAGCTCAAAAAAGGTATCTTCTGTAAGCCCTTTCTCGATCTTATCTTTGTTGTAGAGTGAAATATCTGAAACTATAATCTTTGCAAGCTTCTTTGCCTCTCTATGCATGTGTGTATTATTTTCTTCTATATCATTTTCTTCTATTTCTATTCTTACTATATCTGCATCATCTTTATCCTTTATGTCAAGGAGTTGAACTTCTGCCCGGGCCTCGCAAGGAAGCAGCTCTTCAGGGATAATGCTCCTTATCTTTGAAATCAAGAGTTCATGTATTTGGTCTGTTTCAATATAGTCATCAGGCCCGGAAATGGTATTCATGGCTGCATCCGGATTGCAGGCATCAGAATATAATAATAAAATCTTTATACCTTTGAACCTTTCAATCCTCCTAATTATTTCATGGGCCTCTAAACCAAAGACCTTTGGAAGTCCTGATTCTAAAATCGCAATCTGCGGCTGGTGATCATCGAGGAGTTTGAACATCTCATGCTCATCATATGCAGTATGTATCTTTAAACCCTCTTCTTCAAGGATAGTTGAAATGGCCTCTTTTAATACCTCATCTCTGGCCCATATTAATATGTCTGCTTTTTCGCAATCAGTTTTCATGTCTTAAATAATTAAGAAGGACTGAAATCTTTAATACCATAATAAACCTGTCTTTATACTCAATAATCCCGTGTAAAAATTCTATCTTCTCCTTACCCATAAATTGTGGATCAGGTCTGAAGTTTTCCGGGAAGATATTTACTACCTCCTTTACAAAATCAACCGGTATCCCCGCAAGGAATTTATGATAATTTACTATTATAATCCGATCTTTTTGTATCTGTGGTTTTGATGAAGCGCCGGCACATCTTTTAAAATCCAGTACCGGTATTACTACTCCCCTTAATGATATTACCCCGCTTACATAAGGACTTGTGTTAGGAACCTCTGTAACTTCTGTATACGGTATAATCTCTTTAACCTTTACTACCTCTACAGCATATTCCTCTTCATTAAGTAAAAAGACCAGGTATTTCTGTCCTCTCTTATCTGAATCTTTATAATCTTTAAGCCCTGGCATTATAGACAACCCTGTTTCTGCCTTCGCGTTTTGCTAAATATAATGCATTATCAACCTTATTGATGAGTGATTCATAGCCATCAGTAGTGTCATCCGGATATGTGGCCACACCCACACTCGCAGTTATATAGTTTCCACCGTTTAATTCCTTTAAAATGGGGCTGTCTTCAATTATCTTCCTTATCCTTTCACCTACAATATGTGCACCTATTGCTGTGTTCTGTGACAGGACAATAATAAATTCATCTCCTCCATATCTTACAGCGAAATCATACCCACGGAGGGTAACCTGCAATAATCTACCAATCTCTTTAAGTACAGTATCACCACATTGATGACCAAAAAAGTCATTTACCTCCTTAAAATTGTCTATATCAAGCATTATCAGGGAGAGTTTCAGATTAAACCGCTCACATCTGTTATACTCCCTCATCAGGTTATCATAGAGGTATCTCTGGTTATATAAACCGGTTAAATTATCTATCACAGAGACACGCTCCAACTCAGCTATTTTTTCCTTCAGGTCTTTCTGGAGCTGTTTCATCTTAAGTAATATCCTAACTCTTATAATGAGTTCTTGTGGATGGAATGGCTTGGTGATATAGTCTATTGCACCGCTCTCCAAACCCTTTATCCGGTCATATACCCCGCGATTTCCGGACAGTATAATGACCATGACATCCTCTAACCTCTTTTCTTTCTGAACAAAATCAAGCAGTTTAAATCCGTCCATCCTGGGCATTGTTACATCGCTAATCACCATACCGATCTCTTCTTTTGATAAAACCTTTATTGCATTAATACCGTCATCTGCCTCATAATAATTATTGAACAGAGCTACTCTTTTAAGCGTCTCAACAACCTTTTCCCGCATAAGTTGTGAGTCATCCACTATTAAGACGTTATTTGCCATAATTAACAATAATTTCGGATTTTAAAGTATGAACTTAAACGTTCAGGATTAAGCCACCTTGCACTTTTCTATAACTTCACCTACATCAATTACCGGCAATATCTGCTTTGAATCGATTTCAGTAAATCCGGCAACACACGGTATTCCACCAAGCAACTCACTAACAGGCTTAACCAATATCTCCCTCTGACCATGTATTGCATCAACGATTATACCAACCCTCTTTTCTGCAAGGCCGAGCATAACTACATATTTTTTATCAGCTTTATAGAACCGTTGTATCTTTTCTTTATTTAATATTCCACCCAGGCATCCTCTTGAAGCGGCTGAGGTTCCATTATTAAACCTCATAATGTCTCCAAGTCGTAAGAGTGGAATAAAATGCCCTCTTACATTGAATACCTCATTAACACCAAGTTTTTTTATAGCCTTATTACTAATAATAAAATTCTCAGAAATGGAATTAAGGGGTATGGCAAAACACCTGTTTGCCTCAGTAACTATCAGTGCCCTCTCTATAAGTAGTGTCAGGGGTAGTGAGATTGAGAATTTGGTCCCCTTACCCCACTTTGTGTCAACATCTATCATCCCTCCAAGGCCTGCGATATTCTTTGCCACAACATCTAACCCAACACCCCTGCCGGATATCTCATTAACACTGCTGCTTGTACTGAATCCCGGCAGAAATAGAAAATCTATAAGTTTCTTTTCATCCACTCCATCCTCATTATTTATCAGTCCCTTCTCTGATGCAATAGAATGGATCTTCTTCAAGTCTATGCCTGCTCCATCATCCTCTACCTCTATCAATACCTTTCCATCTTTCTGTGAGGCCCTAAGAATAATAGTCCCTGCCTTTTTCTTACCGGATGTTTGTCTTGCGGCATTATCTTCAATGCCATGATCAACCGCATTCCTGATGATATGCATCAGGGGATCTGCAAGCCCTTCGATTATTGACTTATCTAATTTGGTATGACTCCCCTCTACCTCTATCCTTATTTCTTTGGATAATTCTTTAGAGAGCCTTTCTACTATGAGAGAGAGTCTGTCAAACATATGCCCTACAGGGACCATCCTGATCTCAACAAGGTCATCTCTCAGCGATGACAGTCTCTTGAATAATTCCCTGGATATCTTATGAGACTCAAGCACGCTCCTGTTATGGCCGTATTGCCTTTTTAAATCCTTAGTCATGTAAAATATAGTGTCGTTCAGTAAAAATATCTCCCCGATATTATTGAGGATAGTATCCAGCTTTTCTATAGATACTTTTACAGCCATTGTAATACTTTTTGCAGAGGGTTCTCTGGAAAGAAGATTACCTGATTCCTGATTTGTCCTATTATCAAAGAACGCTTCCATATTTTGAATATTTAATATATTGCCTCCCGGGATATCACCGACAATTGATTCTACCTTTTCAATTAATGAAGAGAAGATAATATCAAATGCCAACCCATTTTCCTGAGGAAACC
>Ga0209343_10005913_pt1 | contig 14739 bp, 15 predicted proteins | sample RifCSPlowO2_02_FD_184026 | JGI IMG/M metagenome (GOLD analysis project Ga0209343, IMG submission 184026) | Groundwater microbial communities from Rifle, Colorado - Rifle CSP2_plank lowO2_0.2 (SPAdes) (version 2) | ecosystem: Environmental > Aquatic > Deep subsurface > Groundwater | place... | reverse complement strand
GCTCGAGGCGAAGTTGCCGCCGCCGAAGCCGCACAGCAGCGCGATGATCACGAACACGCTGTAGGTGGTGTTGGTGTCCTGCACGGCGAAGCCCATCCAGATTGCCGGCAGCAGCAGCGAGGCGGTGCTCAGGGCGGTCCATCTGCGACCGCCGAAGATCGGCACCATAAAGGAGTAGAAGATCCGTAGCGTTGCGCCGGACAAGCCCGGCAGGGCCGCCAACCAGAACAACTGATCGTTGCTGAAGGTGAAGCCGATGCTGTTCAGGCGCACGGTCACCGCGCTCCAGACCATCCATACGGCAAAGGCCAGGAGCAGCGCGGGGATCGAGATCCACAGGTTGCGGGTGGCGATCTGCTTGCCGACGCTGCCCCAGAAGTGCGGATCTTCCGGCCGCCAGTCGTGAATAACCGGCCCCTGGCTGGGCAGCCCGGTTACCGGGGGATTCTTGGTTGCGGACATGCTCATTCTCCTTCAAGCGGCAGGAAAGCAGGAGCCGTGGCCTTTTCGGAGACCAGGCCCATAACGGGAGTTTTGCGAACTTCGCTGAAGTACATCCAGATCAGGGAGACCCAGACCACGCCGTACATCAGCATGAAACTGGAGGAGCGCACGCCGGTGAGGTCGACCAGGGCACCGAACATGATTGGCAGGATGAAGCCGCCGAGGCCGCCGGCCAGGCCGACGATGCCGGAGATGGCCCCCATGTTGTGCGGGTAGTCATCGGAGATGTACTTGAACACCGAGGCCTTGCCGAAGGCGAAGGCAATGCCGACGATAAACAGCAGCACGGTGAAGACCCAGGCGTTGAGCCCGATGCTGTAGGCCTGCGGGCCATTGACGGTCTGCACGACCAGCTCGGTCTGCGGGTAAGAGAGCAGGAACAGACACACCCAGCTCACCCACATCACCCACCAGGTCACGCTCTGCGCGCCCCACTTGTCCGACATCCAGCCGCCCATGGCGCGCAGGATGCCGCCCGGCAGGGAGAAGCAGGCCGCCAGCAAGGCGGCGCTCTGCAGGTTGAAGCCGTATTCCTCGACGTAGTACTTGGTCATCCACAGGGCCAGGGCCACATAACCGCCGAAGACGATCGAGTAGTACTGGCAGTAGCGCATCACCTTGGGGTCTTTCAGGGTGCGCAGCTGATCGGCCAGGGACACGTTGCTGTGCACCCGATGGCCCTTGTTCTCGTAGGTGCAGAACCAGAACAGCAGCGCGGTGATAAACATGATCGCCGAGTAGACCTTGGGCACCATCTGCCAGCTGGCCGCGGCGATGATCGCCGGCGCGACGAACTTGGTCAGCGCCGCTCCGGCGTTACCGGCACCGAAGGTGCCCATGGCAAAACCCTGGTTCTGCTTTTCGAACCACTTGGCGACGTAGGCGATGCCCACCGAGAAGGAGCCGCCCGCCAGGCCGACGAACAGCCCCAGGACCAGGAAGTGCCAGTACTCGGTGGCCAGGCTGATCATGTAGATCGGCAGCACGCAGACCAGCATCAGTAAAAAGAACACGATGCGCCCGCCGAACCTGTCGGTGAGCATGCCCAGCGGCAGACGCACCAAGGACCCGGTGAGCACCGGCGTGGCGGCCAGCAAACCGAACTGAGTGTCGTTGAGCTGCAGTAACTCCTTGATCGGAACGCCGAGTACGGCGAACATCATCCAGACCATAAAACAGATGGTGAACGCCAGGGTACTCATGCCCAGAACCAGACCCTGTTGTGTTCTCAGACTTGCCATCGCGACCCCCTAATTCCCGAACCATGGGCGGCACACTAGATAGGCAAAGGGTCGATTCACTTGATCTGGGTCAATTAACTCCGAGCGGTTTTGGCCAGCCCCAACCCCGTCTACCTCTTAAGTGGTAGCCCGGCAAATAGACAACAAATCCTTTAAAAACAAATAGTTATAAATTATATAAATCCGTGCCTGCAGCCCCGCAGGCCGCTCGAGTTCTTTAGAGGTAGTCAGTGCCATGTTGAGATGGATGCGCAGTTCACTGCCGGTCAGAGCCGGTTTGGCAGTGACCCTGATCGCCATACTGGCCCTGGGCAGCTCGCTCAGCGCCGGGCTGATCGCCTGGTTCAGCGAGGACGATGCGGCGGCGATCAATACCGCCGGTTCCCTGCGCATGGCCACCTACCGCCTGAACTGGAAACTGGAGGCCGGTGCGCCCGCGGAGAGCATCGCCGCGCTGCGTGACGACCTGCAGCAGCGCCTGGACGGCAGCCTGCTGCAGCACATCAGCGGCAACCCGAACGCGCCAATACCCAGCGCCTACCGCGATATTCACCAGCTATGGCAGGAGCAGCTGCGCCCGGCCCTGGATCGCGGCGACAAGCTGGCCTTCCAGCAGCACAGCGAAAGCTTCGTCGCCCAGCTGGAGCATTTCGTCATGCTCCTGCAGAAACAGAGCGAACGCCGTCAGGGCTGGCAACAGAGTATCCAGGGCGCGGCCCTGCTGATTACCGTGATCATCCTGCTGGTGGGCATGTACGAACTGCAGCTCAATGTGATCAGCCCGCTGCAGGAACTGGTGCGGGCCGCCGAACGCTTCCGCAACGGCGATCATGGCGCGCGGGTCGAATTCCGCTCGGATGACGAACTGGGGCAGATGGCCGAGAGTTTCAACGCCATGGCCGAGGCCATCGAGGAGTCGCACCGCACCCTGGAAAGCCGGGTGGCGCAGAAGACCCAGACCCTGGCACAAACCAATGCCGCCCTGGAACTGCTCTACCAGAGCAGCCGCAGCCTGGCCACCCGCCAGGCCAACGCCGAGCGCCTCGACGAGCTGATCAACCGCTTCCAGCAGCGCCTGCCCGGCCTGCGCCTGACCCTGTGCCTGCAAGACAACGTGCAAGCTCCCAGCGAACAGCTGCTGGCCCTGCATGGCAGCAAAACCCGCGAAGTCTGCGCACGCAGCGATTGCGACACCTGCGAACGCAAAAACAACCCCGACCAGGCCACCTTCGTCATCAGCAACCAGGGCATTAACCTGGGCGAACTGAAAGCTTACTTCCGCGACGGCCACAAGCCGCAACCCTGGGAAACCGCGCTGATCCAGGCGCTGGCCAATGTGATCGGCACGGCGCTGTCGCTCAAACGCCAGCGCGAACAGGAAAACCGCCTGCTGCTGCTCGACGAGCGCACCATCATCGCCCGCGAGCTGCATGACTCCCTGGCCCAGGCCCTGTCCTATATGAAGCTGCAAGTCAGCCGCCTGCAGACCCTGATCCGTCGCGGCGAAAACGCCGAAACCCTGGGTGGCGTCAGCGATGAGCTGCGCGACGGCCTGAACAGCGCCTACCGGCAATTGCGCGAACTGCTGACCACCTTCCGCCTGCAGATCCAGGATGGCGGCCTCGACCAGGAGCTCAAGGACACCCTGGAGGAGTTCGCCAAACGCGGCGACTTCAGCGCCGAGTTGCAGATCGACCGCCTGGCCTTCCAGCTCTCGGCCAGCGAGCAGATCCACCTGTTGCAGATCGCCCGCGAGGCGCTGTCCAATTGCGCCCGCCATGCCCAGGCCAAACACGCCTGGCTGCACCTGCGCCAGGTCGGCGAACAGATAGAACTGTCGGTCGAAGACGATGGGTGCGGCCTGGTCCCCGGCTTCGACCCGCGTCAGCACCACGGCCTGACCATCATGCAGGAGCGTGCGCGCAGCCTGCATGGCCAGCTCGATATCGAACCCCGGATGCCCACGGGCACCCGTATCCATTTGCAATTCCGCCCCGAATTTCTCGGGCGGCAAGAAGAAGGTAGCGTTGCATGAACTCGCCGATTCGCCACAGCATCCTGCTTGTCGATGACCACCCGATGATGCGCCGCGGCATACGCCAGCTGCTCGAACTCGAAGATGACCTGGAGGTTATCGGCGAAGCCGGACATGGCCAGGAGGCCCTGGATCTGATCGACCAGCTCCAGCCCGAACTGATCCTGCTGGACAACAACATGCCGACCATGAACGGCCTGCAAACGTTGAAGCGCCTGCGCGAGCTGAATTTTGCCGGCAAGATCCTGATCTTTACCGTGTCCGACTCCGAAGACGACATCCGCGACGCCATGCGCCTGGATGCCGACGGCTACCTGCTCAAGGACATGGAGCCGGAACTGCTGATCCAATCGATTCGCGACGCCCTGCAAGGCAACCTGGTGGTCAGCCCTACCCTCACCCGCATCCTCGCCCAGGCACTGCGCTCACCCCACACCAGCTCGCAGGTCGACCTCACCGACCGTGAACGCCAGGTCCTGAAAACCATCGCCGCCGGCCATAGCAACAAGGTTATCGGCCACAAACTCGGCATCACCGAAGGCACGGTTAAGGTTCACGTAAAAAACCTGCTGCACAAACTCGGCCTGCGCTCGCGGGTGGAAGCGGCGGTTTGGGCGATGGAGCATTTGCGCTAGAGGTTGCGACGTCGCCGTCCCCTCTCGTTACCACGAGAAGGTCTGCCCCTCCTGAGCAATCACTTACCAGCAGCCAGTTGCTGCAACAGGTAAGCGGCGCATAGCCGATCCCGGAGCCCGCCAACAAACTTGCTGACTCGACCGGTGGAAAACCGCAAAGCGTTTTCCACCACGGCCAGCCGAGCCTCAAAAAATGCCATCCTTTTGCCATCCTGGCTGGTGACGGTAGCGGTAAAAACCGATATAACGAGCGTCAATGCAGCCACGATTCAAGTGAGTCTGGCCGAGCAAGTTAGGCTTTTATCGTTCATGGTGTATAACACCCCATTGTGACGCCCCATCCGCTGTACAGCCCATTCTAGAGCGGACGCCAGATAGGACACGGAATGTTATCCACCACGCCCGTAAAAGCGTTATCACACCATTTGGTGTCTATTTAACGTTAGGGCCAAACATGGGTAGCGCAATAATATTCACTGTCTTTGCGGCCATTGCACTACTAATACCGTTTCTGTTAGTAGCTATTGTAATTAAGCTTACTCAAACTAAAAGGCCTACGGGCTACTACAGAAATTACATACTCTTGGCCAGTGGCGCACTAATCGTCGCTGTAGCCATACATCACCTATTCAGCCAAATTATTTCAGGCGAAATATATTTCAAACCAAGAGGAGCAAGCACTGCATTTATAGCGTCAATAGATAATGAACCTGTGCAGTTTGCATTTTTATCTGCACTGTACATTGCATTCTGCGGCTTACTGACTATTTCGCTATTCAAAGCGCATCGCGCGCTACAAAAGCATCTCGCAAAAGGCCCTAACTAGTGCTTCAAGTCGTTCGCTTCGCTCACTGGGACGGGCTAAAGCCCGCCCCTTAACCAAACGTTATGTTTCAAGGCGAAAATGGATAGAGAACTAGAATTCATAGCAGTACTGCCATTCAAACCTCGACTCAAGGGAATGGCTCTTACTGCAGAAGTAAAAAAATCAAACCATCCCGTGACACTGCAGATATCCCCAGAGAATAAATTCGACATTATTCCTGGTATTAAGTCAATTGACACATCCCATATGCTAATCGTCAAACTAACCATGCATATAACGCATGCCGGAGATAAAGCGTCGCTCACCAAAAGATGCCAGTCTGACAAACTCCTATGGGAGATATTAGGATATCTGAATACAATTTTATTCATTGCGAAATTCAATGATGGCAACACGAAGAACACAAAAGAAATACGAAGCGTAGGAATAATAGATTTACTTTTTTATCAGTTAGTGGTTGATGGTGAAACACAAGCAATGCAAGGAAACTCAAGTTTCTATGCGGAAAATCAATCACTACAAACCTCCTTGCCCCACAAAACATCAGTGCCATCCAACGAGTGGTATACATTAGTTAGAGCCTCCGAACTCGTGGAGCGTGGATATAACAGTGAAGGCCTACTAATTGCATTCTAATTGCTTGACAGTTCAGTCCAAGACCACCTAAAGAAAAAAATGGCAACTCTATCAAGCGATGAAAGTGGCGATTTACTTTCCAAAGTAGGTTATGACCGATTGAGAATTTATCTTGGCAGCTTCCACAAAGCTCTTACAGGTGTATCTATAATCGAGAAGGGGCAGCTTGCTGGCGAGCTTAAGTGGCTTAACAACACATGAAACGATGCTATTCACAATGGCATGAACTGCGAAAGATCCGATGCAATAAAAGGCATAAATTTAATAATTAAAATAATGCACCTATTAAATGAGTTTGGTGCCGAATACAAACTACCGGGCGCGTTGCTTGAAACATAACAACTGGTTCAAACCGTTCGCTTCGCTCACTGGGACGGGCTAAAGCCCGCCCCTTAACCAAACGTTATGCCAAGGAAGGAAACATGAAGAAAATTGTGCTACCCCTGGTTACATTAATCGCTTTCTCCGCCTACACCATTTACACGATGGCTATCGCCGAGCAGTCTCTGTTTCAATTTGGCCTGCAACTCATCTCTAGTCCTGACACAGCACAGGTAGTAATTGACCTGTATATTCTTGCAGTCATGGCATGTATCTGGATGTACCAAGACGCCAAAGCCAGGGGGAAATCTACTGCCTATGTACTCCCGTATTTAGCAGTTACGGCGATATTTGTTTCTATTGGCCCACTTTTATATATCATTGTAAAGGTCGTCTCAAAAGAAGGCGTGCCAGCCAATGCATAACAAGTCGCTCAAATCGCTCACTTCGTTCGCTGGGACGGCGTGCCGCCGCCCCTTAGCTTAATCGTTATACACAGTCCACACGCAGGAGCTATGTAGTGGCAAGGAATGCATTAAAACCAGTTGCGGCTTGGGTATTATTCATCTTTTCCATAACACTCATTTCCCCAACAACCTTAACCTATATCCCAGCTTCGCTATATCTATTTATGGGAATACCCGAAGCACCTGGGTTAATTTTATTTATACCACTCGCGGGATACGGACTTTATTGCTCGTGGTGCATAACGCTAAAAATGGATGAGTACACTCAGTTCGGAGCACCACCCCATATATACATAGGGGTTGCAGCAGGCACCATTGCCCTGTTCATGCTTACAAAGATATTCGGCATTCATAGGTCAATTCACGAAATAATAGAAAACCCATTCTCGGCATTAATTTCTGGCTACGGCCCTCTCATTTCATCGTACACATCACTGCTAGTTATTTATTTCATGCGGCGCAACGCTGTTAGCCACGGGGCGCGTGTATAACAACTGGTTCAAATCGTTCGCTTCGCTCACTGGGACGGGCTAAAGCCCGCCCCTTAACCAAACGTTATGCTCAAGGAGATTTATGAATCGACCATGGAGTTTGAAAGACCTCCGCGACTTTATTATTCATGAGCACAATAAAGATCAAGGTCTGCTCGATCTAGTTAGTTCCATTGATCGAGGTATCAGCATTTTTCGCTATCACTTTTCTACGGCAAGAGACTCGCTGGCTGACTTTTATGATGATGACGCGAAAGCGCATAAACAGCATGTCGAGAGGGCTTTTGGTATTTCCGAGGACCAAGAAGAGTTTCAACTAGCAAAGATAGCCAACGAAGCTAATACGATTGCAGCGATCTATACAGTGAGGTCTGTCTTCGACCTTTTCTCACAACTGATTCGTGGATTGCTACTGGAAGGTAAGCTCAGCGAAAACGCATGCAACATCTACCGTGTCCGGGACCACTTGCAGGACGGGGCGCTTCGAACTTCTATTGAACGTCTTCTTGAAAGCGAAGGATTCAGGTATATCAACGCGTTCGTGAATGTCACAAAGCATCGTTCTTTGGTCAAATATGGCTCTTGGGTTGACTTCGTGAATGATAAAGCCGGGGTAAAGTTCAGTGCATTTGAGTATCGTGACGAACAATTTCCTGCGCTTTGGTCAGGGGAAATCCTAGAAAAAATACTGACTACAAAGAATGAAATAGTAACCGCGGGTAACGCCCTTAATCATCAACTATTGCCGCAGCAAGCATAACCATGCCAGTCACGGCGACGTCTACTACACTGCGGCTTCGCCTCCATTCCGTAGCCGCGCGTGCTGAGCGGCGTTATAAGCGCGAGATAAATATGCGAGCCTTGCTAGCTTCTATTTTTATGATGTGCATGGCTGCTTCAGCCTTAACAATCGCCGACCCTTACCAACCATCACATGATTGCTCAAAACCTGACAAACCGTTTGAGTTTGAAGATGAGTGGGAGCTAGAAAACTTCAACTCTGAAGTTGAAGATTACAAGCAGTGCATTTCAGATTTCGTTGACGAGCAGAATGAAGCCGTAAGGCACCATCAAAATGCAGCACAAGACGCTATAGACGAATGGAATAGCTTTGTTAATTACGAGCTAAATTAATTGCGTTCTTATAACAATACGTATATGGACTCTCCCCACAAGTAGTGAGCAAAGCTTTGCTTTTGCATCTGTCGTCAGCGCGGTTGCATTTGTATATCCGGCCTGTTGTGGGCTTTACCGCCCTGGCCATTCTGTAGTTCGCGCAGCGGGGGCCAAGCGTTCAATCGATCACACAGATCATCATTGTTATCGGCCTTATTCCGCTGCAGGACTCGCCTGTTTCGACAGTGCTGCTGCTCACCACAACCACAAGAAAACCATCACGCCTTCCTGATTACCCCCGCCGTCAGGCGGGCTTTGTGCTCTGCCAATTGTCATTGAACCGCCACTCGTGACACCACGCGGCCCAGCAGATCCGTATCAGTTTGTTAGACGCACCTATCAGATACCGGTAATCAGCAAATCAAGAGCAGCAATTATTTCATTACGCTGTGCTGAAAGGTCGGCAACTTGAGTGCCGAGTTGTTTCTTAGCGATACCGGCCAGTTGCGGAGTCACCATCACGTACTGTTGATCATCAATTTCAAACGTTGGCGTAAGGGTTCTGAGCGTTTTTCCTTTCATGGCGGTAGCCGTGTAGAGAGGTACTACAACCCTCGTGCCAAGCTCGGCAATCAGGTCGCTTTGCACATCAAGCAGGAAGGGCACTGCAGCCTTTGTGGCGGCGTTTGTGTTCTTGTGTACTGCGAACTGAGGCATCAGAAGCTCCGTAGGCCGTCGCTGAACACGCCTTGAGCTTCCACATGTTCGTTGTAGGCATTGATGGCTTGCTGATTCTCGGCCAGCCATTGTTCGCGCTGTTTCTTCTTCAGGGCCTCAGCCAGAGCCTGCTCTAATGTCGCGGAGAGGTTAATATCCAAGTCCTTGGCTTTATTGAGCAAGTCACCGTTAACGCTGAGGTTGGCAGCTCGTTTGGGGGCATTGGGGTTGTAGGCAGCAAGCATGGGCATTCCCTCCTGGGTGTTCATGCGCAGATGGTATGCGCATACAGGCTTGCGGTCAAAGGTGCGCCTAACAACTGTATATGGACTCTCCCTCGGCGGCTGGCAATGATGTCGCTGCTTAAGCCATGACAATCGCCGCTAACCCAACCTACGGGCTACCCCTGGTGCGCACGGCGCACCCTACCCGGCTCCATGGGCATCGCGTTCTTGCTCCGTAGGATGTGCAGGCCCGCCTAGGTCGTGCGCACCAGGCGTTTACGACGGCTGCCGAGCCCATTCACTGATCGTAAAGAAAGCTGTCGTCGAGCTGATCAGCCCCGCTGACTGTCACGTCCAGGTCGTTGACCAGGCCATCGGTCAGCCCGTAGATCCAGCCGTGCACGGCCAGGGGTTGGCCGCGTTTCCAGGCGTTCTGCACTATGGTGGTGTGGCAGACGTTGCGCACCTGGCGCTGCACGTTTAGCTCGCACAGCAGATTAACCTGCTCTTCCGCTGCCAAGCCGCGAAAGCGTTCCAGGTTCTGGTGATAGAGCGCCTTGAGCGCACGTAGCCAGTTGTCGATCAGCCCCAGCGCTTCATGGCCCAGGGCCGCGCGCACGCCGCCGCAGCCATAGTGGCCGCAAACGATCACCTGTTTGACCTGCAGCACATCCACCGCATATTGCAGCACCGAGAGAAAATTCATATCGGTGGCCACCACCATATTGGCCACGTTGCGGTGCACGAACAGCTCGCCGGGCATCAGGCCAACTACCTCGTTGGCCGGTACCCGGCTGTCCGAACAACCGATCCAGAGGAACTCCGGCCGTTGCTGGCGGGCCAGGCGGGCAAAGAACTCAGGATCTCTGGCGGTCAGCGATTCGGCCCAGAAGCGGTTATTGGCCAACAGTTGTTCTACGTCCATAGCGGCTCCCGATCGCCCCTGCGACAGCAAGGGCATGGCGCAGGATAGCCATGCTCCGCCCGAGGCAGAATTGTCGGCGGTCAAGAAGCGCTCGGCCTGCCTCCTCTTTATCGCACTGCCTCTAAAGAGGTAGTCCCGAGGAGGAATGTTGCCGCCCGGCAGGCACGCCTAAGATGCTGCCTACTGAGGTGAACCATGCTGAGCGACATTACTACCCTGGCCATCCTGCGCGAGCATCCGCTTTTCGACAGGCTACCCGACAGCGCTTTTCAGGAAGTCGGCAACCTGGCGAATCATCGACGCTTGCACAGCCTTGATGTCCTGTTCCATCAGGGCGATCTGGCGGAGCGTTTCTACCTGCTGCTGGAGGGGCAGATCATCCTGACCCGCGTGCTGCCGGAAGGTAACGAAAAGCTGGTCGAGGTGATTCAGCCGGGGCAGATCTTTGCCGACTCCCTGCTGTTCTGCGACAGCCGCCACTACCCGGTCACCGCCAGTGCGCTGAAAGCCAGCTGCCTGGTGAGCATCGACGGTGCCCATTACCGTCACCTGCTGGAAGGGCAACCGAGTATCTGCCTGAAACTGCTGGCCAGTTTCAGTACCCGCCTGGACCAGCGTCTGGCTGAAATCGACACCCTGGCCGTGGCCAATGCCAGCCGCCGGGTGGTGCGCTACCTCTGCCAGGAACAGGAGGCCGGCAATGGCCAGATCAAGCTCAGCGTGCCGAAACGCCTGATCGCCTCGCAGCTGGGGATCCAGCCGGAAACCTTCTCGCGCATTCTGCATCGGCTGATCGATGCCGGGCTGATCGCCATGGAGCGGCGCAATATCCGCATCATCAATACACCCCGGCTGGCCAGCTACTGCGAATAAGCGAAGCCGCCTAGCCCTGATGGGCAGTGCGGCTCTGCCCATCGTTCAGCCATCAATGTCTTAAGCGCGCCACGCCATCGCAATCACACGTTAGGCCTAGTCGCTCACATAACCACTTCGGCCTTGGCCTGCGTCGCGGGTATGGCAACCGCCTCGCCCAGGGCGCAGATCAGCTGCCACAGCCGTGGCGGCAAGCCGTCGGGGTCGAGGCTGTCGAGCAGGTTCTTGATGCCCAGGCCGAGGTCGGTGTCACCTTCGATCATCAGGCGGCGGCGGAAGAACAGGGTGTCGGGGTCCTCCTGACGGCTGGCCAGCAGAAGGAACTCACGCCAGTTGCCGCGGATGCAGACATCCACAGGTGCCTCGGCGGCGATGCGCAGGCCGCTCTGGTCGCGGGTCAGGCACCAGGCCAGCTGCAGATCACTGATTTCCAGACGCAGCCAGCGCCCCTGCAGCAGGTCAAATTCGCACTCCGCCAGGGGCTCGGCAAACAGCCGGGCAATGACCTTCTCCAGCACCAGACGCTGCAGCGGGAACGGCACATGGCGGCCCAGCGGCAAGAGTGGCGGCGCGACCCGCATGGCCAGGCGGGCAAAGGTCTTCATAGCACCACCTCGTCGCCGCGCAGCATGCCGGGGCGGCCGTGCCAGTAACCGTTGCAGCCTTCCACCGCCAGGGGTGGCAGCGCGCCGCAGCGCACCGTATCGAAGGCCGCGATAACTTCGGCCATGCCCTCGGCGCGCGGGCTCAGGCGCAGCAGATCGGCACCGGCCGAGGCCAGTTGCGCATAGTCGGCAAGCAGGTTGTTGACCTTGGCCGACATGGTCTGGATGCCGTTGAGGGTAAACAGGGGCTCGCCCTCCTGGCTATGCAGCACGATACCTTCAGGGAAACTCTCGCAGCAGATCTGGCAGTCGTCCTTGGGCCGGTTTTCCGCGCGGGCGGTGAAGCAGCGCGCCGAATAGGCCAGGGGTAGATGCCCGTAGGCGAACAGCTCCACCTGCGGCCGCGCCAGGCCGAGGCTGTCGAGTTGCTCCAGGGTGTTGCGGATCAGCGCGCCGGAGCATTCAACCGGCGGCACCCAGCGTTGCAGGCCGCAATCGATCAACTCGGCCAGGGCATAGCCGTTATACAGGTTGAGGGCGGGGCCGGCGACGAAGGGCAGCTTGCGCTCGCGCAGCAACTGCACCGCGCCCATATCGTTGGCCTCCACCAGCAGTTCGCCGTTGTCGCACAGGCGCTTCAGGCTCGACAGTTCGGACGCCGCCTCAACCAGCGCCAGGCCAGCCAGCACCAGTTCGGCGTGGGTGCATTCGCCAAGCTCGCGGGCCAGGCCGAGCCAGTCATCCAGGCCGAGGGCGCGGCGCTTGGAGCACACCGTCTCGCCCAGGTAGATGACATCGAGGGGCTGCTCGGCCATTTCGGCATAGAAATCCAGCAGCTTTTCGCGGTTCCAGTAGAACAGGACGGGTCCCAGACTGAGCTTCATGATGATCTCCTCATTGCCAGGAACGGTGGTAGGCACCCAGGGTGGTCTGGCTGCCCTCGGACAGGCTGTCCAGCGCGCTGCGCCACTGCGGCTGTACCGCATAGGTCTGCGGCGCGTGAGCGTAGGCATCCAGCGCGGAGCGCCAGACCCGGGTGACCTGCTCGACATAGGCCGGGCTGCGCTGGCGTCCCTCAATCTTCACCGCCGTCACGCCGATGGCGGCGAGCTGCGGGATCAGATCGAGGGTGTTGAGGCTGGTCGGCTCTTCCAGGGCATGGAAGCGCTGGCCATTGACCAGAAAGCGGCCCTTGCACAGGGTCGGGTAACCGGCCGACTCATCCTTGCCATAACGGTCGATCAGCACGCCGTTGAGGCGCGAGCTGAGCCCCTCGGCATCTTCCTGCCAGCGCACCGCCTTGGCCGGCGAACAGACGCCACACAGGTTGGGCGATTCGCCGGTGAGGTAGGACGACAGATGGCAACGGCCCTCGGCCATGATGCACAGGCTGCCGAAGGCGAACACCTCGATCGGCACCGGACTCTTCTCCGCCACCTGACGCACCTGGGCCAGCGACAGCACCCGCGGCAGCACCGCGCGGCGGATGCCGTAGCGCTGCTGATAGAGCGCAAGAGCGGCGGCATTGGTGGCCGAGCCCTGCACCGACAGGTGCAGGTTGAGGTCGGGATGGCGGCGGCTGGCATAGGCCAGCACCCCCGGGTCGGCGGCGATCAGCGCATCCACCCCCAGCGCCGCAGCCTGGTCGACCGCCCGTTGCCAGCGCGCCCAGCCGTCGGGCTGGGCATAGGTATTGACCGCGATATAGAGCTGCCGGCCCTGCTCACGGATCAGCTGCAGGCCGCTATCCAGTTGCTTGTCGTCGAGGTTCAAGCCGGAAAAATGGCGGGCATTGGTGTCATCGCGAAAACCGACATAGACGGCGTCGGCACCCTGCCGAACCGCGGCCTTGAGGGCAGGCAAGCTGCCTGCTGGGCAAACCAGTTGCATGAAAACTCCTTCCGGGCGGAATACTGTCGGGCACTTTAGGGGGTGGCTGCGGGCTAGGCCTTGATCGCGGTCAACAAGCCTCGACTCGCCAGGTGGCCATCGCAGCTATCGGCGTGTGGATACCTGTAGGAGATCCCCGTCGTCCAGACGCCGTGCTGTCGCGCAGCAAACTGGGGGACTCAAGGATCAAGACCGTAGGATGGGTCAGGCCGCGTAGGTTAGGTGCTCGCAAATTGACCTGCTGCCAGCCGAACAAATACGCCGTAACCCATCATCGATACTCGCCCTGCTAACGGGTACAGGCATAAACCACCCGATGGGTATCGCTGCGCTCAACACCATCCTACGGTTACCGGCTCCTACAAGATCTCGTACAGATTTCAATATAAAAACAATGGGCTATTTTCAGTGTGATAAGAGCGGGCTAATCAATGCAGCAGCGCACTAAACGGCAGGTAGTCGAGCAGATCGCCCTCCTCCAGGGTCTGGCCGATCTCGACCAGCGCCAGGCCGTCGGCCCAGCAGGCCGAGGTGAGCATGGCCGAGCCCTGCTGCGGGTGCAGGCATACGCGCAGCTGACCGTCCTGCTGTTCCAGCCGCGCGCGCAGGTACTGGCGGCGGCCGTTGGCTTTGCGCCAGGCGAAGCCGGCAGGCAGGCGCAGCGGCTGCGGCACGACGTCCTGGCAGCCCTGGGCGCGCAGGAGAAAAGGCCGCGCCACCACCAGCGCGGTGATCAGGGCCGCCGCCGGGTTGCCCGGCAAGCCGATCCAGGGTTTGCCGCCCACTTCGCCGAAGGCCAGCGGCTTGCCCGGCTGGATCGCCAGACGCCACAGGTGCAACTCGCCCAGTTCGCGAATCGCCTGTTTGAGGTGATCTTCTTCGCCGACCGATACGCCGCCGGAGGTGATCAGCATGTCCCACTCCGAGGCCGCCAGGCTCAGGGCATCGCGACTGGCCGCCAGTTCGTCGGCCATGATCTCGTAATCGTGAACCTCCAGGCCCAGGCTGCTCAGCACGCCCGCCAGGCTATAGCGGTTGGCGTTGTAGATTTGCCCGGGCTGCAGTGCCTCACCCGGCTCGCGCAGCTCGTTGCCGCTGCTGAGCAAACCGACGCGCAAGCGTCGATAGACCGCCACCCGGTCGACGCCGAAACTGGCCAGCAGGCCCAGCTCCTGAGGGCGCAGGCGCTGCCCGGCGCTGAGCACCTGAGTGCCGGCAGCCAGTTCCTCGCCG
>Ga0209343_10005912_pt1 | contig 14739 bp, 3 predicted proteins | sample RifCSPlowO2_02_FD_184026 | JGI IMG/M metagenome (GOLD analysis project Ga0209343, IMG submission 184026) | Groundwater microbial communities from Rifle, Colorado - Rifle CSP2_plank lowO2_0.2 (SPAdes) (version 2) | ecosystem: Environmental > Aquatic > Deep subsurface > Groundwater | place: Rifle... | reverse complement strand
CGTCGGCCTGTTTATCAACACCCTGCCGGTGGTGGTCGAGCTGCCGCCGGAGCAGGCGGTCGGTGCCTGGCTGGCAGCCTTGCAGCAACACAACCTGGCCCTGCGCGAACACGAGCACACGCCGCTGTACGACCTGCAACGCTGGGCCGAATTCGGCGGCGAGGCGCTGTTCGACAACCTGCTGGTGTTCGAGAACTACCCCCTGGGCGATGCGTTGCGGCAAGCCGAACGCGGCGACCTGCGCCTGGGTACGCCGCAGAGTCATGAGTTCACCCATTACCCGCTGGCCCTGGCGGTACTGCCGGGCGATGCGCTGAATCTGCTGCTGGCCTACGACAGCGAGCGTTTTGACGCGGCGGCTATTGCTCGGATCGAGGCATTGCTGCGGCAGGCTCTGGCGCAGTTGCTGGGCGAGGTGTCACGGCCGCTGGCGGCATTGGAATTGCTGGATAACAGCGAGCAGCAGCGCCTGGCCGCGTGGAACCAGTGCAAGCAAGCCCATGATCCATCGCGCCTGCTGCCCGAACTGATCGCCGAACAGGCGCGTCTGCGCCCCGAGGCCATCGCCCTGGTGCATGGCGGCGAACGCCTGAGCTATGCCGAACTGGAGGCCCAGACCAACCGCCTGGCCCATCTGCTGATCGAGCGCGGCGTCGGCCCGGACGCGCGGGTTGGCTTGTCGCTGGAGCGCGGCAATTCGATGATCGTCGGCCTGCTGGCGATCCTTAAAGCCGGCGGTGCCTTTGTGCCGCTGGACCCAGGTTACCCGCGCGAACGCCTGGCCTATATGGTCGAGGACTCGGGCTTGCAATGGCTGATTACCAGCAGCGATCTGGCGGGCCGGCTACCGGAAGTGGACACCCTGTGCCTGGATCGGCTCGACCTGTCTGCCTACAGCAGCGAAGTGCCTAAGGTCGCGCTGCATCCGCTCAATCTGGCCTATCTGATCTACACCTCCGGCTCCACCGGCCAGCCCAAGGGCGTGGCGGTCAACCATGCCGGCCTGAGCATGCACGTGCAGTGCATCGGCCAGCGCTATGGCATGACGCCCGAGGATGTGGAACTGCATTTCGCCTCGATCAGCTTCGACGGCGCGGTGGAGCGCTGGACCGTGCCGCTGGCCTTCGGCAGCCGCCTGGTGATCCGCGATCAGCAGCTGTGGAGCGCCGAGCAGACCTGCCAGGTGCTGCAGGACGAGGGTGTGACCATCGCCATCTTCCCGCCCAGCTATGCGGTGCAGCTGCTGGACTGGGTCGAGTCGCAGTCACTTACGCTCAATGTTCGTTCCTGGACCCTGGGCGGCGAAGCCTTTACCCGGGAAACCTACGAGCGCATGCAGCGGGTGTTGAAACCCACACGCATCGTCAACGGCTACGGCCCCACCGAAACCGTGGTCACCCCGCTGATCTGGGAAGCCTTTGCCGGCGACCAGCTGGAGGCTGCCTACGCCCCCATCGGCACCCCGGTCGGCCCGCGCAAATGCTATGTGCTGGATAGCGAACTCAATCTGCTGCCCATCGGCGTGGCCGGCGAGCTGTATATAGGTGGCGAAGTGGGCCTGGCCCGCGGTTATCACCAGCGCCCGGATCTGACCGCCGAGCGCTTCTTGCCCGATCCCTTTGGCGCGCCGGGCGAGCGTATGTACCGCACCGGAGATCTGGTGCGCTGGCGTGAAGACGGTGCCCTGGATTATCTGGGCCGGGTCGACCATCAGGTAAAGATTCGCGGTTTCCGTATCGAACTGGGCGAAATCGAAAGCCAGCTGCTGGCCCTGCCGCAAGTCGCCGAAGCGGCGGTGGTGGCCCGCGATACGCCGAGCGGCAAGCAGCTGGTCGGCTATCTGGTTGGCCGCGGCGAGCTGGACCTGGGCGAGATCAAACACCGCCTGGCCACCCAGCTGCCGGACTATATGCTGCCAGCGCAGCTGCTGCAGCTGGACAGCCTGCCGCTGACCCCCGCGCGCAAGCTCGACCGCGCCGCCTTGCCGGAGCCGCAGTGGCAGGGCGCGGATTACCAGCCCCCCGCCAACGACAACGAGCGCCTGCTCGCCGCGATCTGGCAGCAAGTGCTGGGCGTGGAGCGGGTCGGGCGCGGTGATCATTTCTTCGAGCTGGGCGGTCATTCGCTGCTGGCCACCCAGGTGGTCTCGCGCCTGCGCGCCGAGCACGGCCTGGCGCTGCCGCTCAAGGCGCTGTTCGAAGCGCCGCTGCTGGCCGCCTGCGCCGCCCAGCTTGGCCAGCCAGACCCGCAGCTGCCGAGCATCCGCCGGTTGCCACGGGGCGCGGATCTGCCGCTGTCCTACGCCCAGCGCCGCTTGTGGTTCCTCAATCGTCTGCAGCCGGACAACACCGCCTACCATATGCCGGCCGGGCTGGCGCTCTACGGTCGCCTGAACCGCGACGCGCTGCAGGCCAGTTTCGATGCGCTGGTGGCCCGCCACGAAGCGCTGCGCACGCGTTTTGTCGAGGTCCAGGGCGAGGCGTTGCAGCGCATCCTGCCGACGCACACCCAGGCCATCGCACTGCACGATCTGCGCGAACTGCCGGCCCACCAGCGCGACGCGGCGGCCAAGGCCATCAGCCAGCAACTGCTGGCTCAGCCCTTCGATCTGGCTCGCGATGCGCTGCTGCGCGTGGCCCTGTTGCGCCTCGGTGATCAGGAACACCGGCTGCTGCTGGTGCAGCACCATATCGTCTCCGATGGCTGGTCGATGCAGCGCTTTATCGCCGAGTTCAGTGCGGCCTACGCGGCCTTCGTCGAAGGCGCGCAACCGACGTTCGCGCCCCTGCCAGTGCAATACGCTGACTACGCCCATTGGCAACGCCAGTGGCTGGCCAGCGGCGAACGCGAGCGCCAGTTGGCCTACTGGCGCGAGGCTCTGGGCGAGCACCAGCCGCTGCTCGAACTGCCCACCGATCACCCACGCCCGGCGCGCACCGGGCTGCGCGGCGCGCGTCTGCGCTTCAGCCTGCCAGAAGGCCTGACCCGCCAGCTGCGTGCCCTGGCCCAGCGGGAAAACGCCACGCTGTTTGCCCTGTTGCTGGCGGCCTGGCAAAGCCTGCTGCACCGCTACAGCGGCCAGGACGACATTCGTGTCGGCGTGCCGGTGGCCGGGCGCAGCCTGCTGGAAACCGAAGGCGTGCTCGGCTGCTTCGTCAACACCCTGGTGCTGCGCGGCGCGCCGGCCGGCAACAAGCCGTTCCGCCAGTTGCTCGGCGAATTGCAGCAGGCCAGCCGCGACGCCCTGAGCCATCAGGAGCTGCCGTTCGATCAGTTGGTCGAGGCCCTGCAACCGCAGCGCAGCCTCAGCCATCACCCGCTGTTCCAGGTGGCGTTCAACCATCAGCAGCTCGACTTCAGTGCCCTCGGCAACTGGCCGGGGCTGCGCGTCGAACCTTTCGACCCGGGCGCGGCCGGTGCCCAGTTCGACCTGGCCCTGGACACCGAGGAGGGCGTCGACGGCAGCCTCGGCGGCTTTATCAGCTACGCCTGCGAATTGTTCGAATCGCGCAGCATCGCGCGCATGGCGCGGCACTTCCAGCGTCTGCTCGAAGGCCTGTGCGCCGCGCCGGATCAGGCCATCGGCCTGCTGCCGCTGCTGGAGCAGGAAGAAGAGGCGCGCATCGCCGCCTGGAACCACAGCGCGCGCGATTACGGCCCCTTCGTCCCGGTCACCGAGCTGATCAGTCAGCAGGCGGCGCGCACCCCGGACGCCACCGGGCTGGTCATGGCCGAGCAGCGCCTGAGCTACGCCGAGCTGGAGGCGCGAATCAACCGCCTGGCCAACCGCCTGCGCCGGCGCGGGGTGGCCAAGGGCAGCCTGGTCGGCATCAGCCTGGAGCGCTCGCTGGAGCTGGTGATCGGCCTGCACGCCATCGTTCGTGCCGGGGCCGCCTATGTGCCGCTGGACCCGGAGTACCCGGTCGAGCGCCTGGCCTATCTGCTGGAGGACGCCGGCGTCGAGCTGCTGCTCAGCCACAGCCTGTTGCTGGCCGAGCTGCCGCTACCGGCGCAGGTGCGCACGCTGTGCCTGGACCGCGAGGATTGCAGCGACGAATCGGCCCAGGTTCCTGCGCTGAAGCTGCACCCCGACGATCTGGCCTATGTGATCTACACCTCCGGCTCCACCGGCAAACCCAAGGGTGCGGGCAACAGCCACGCGGCCCTGGCCAATCGCCTGTTATGGATGCAGGAGGCCTACCGGCTGGATGGCGGCGATACAGTGCTGCAGAAAACCCCGTTCAGTTTCGACGTTTCGGTGTGGGAGTTCTTCTGGCCGCTGATGAGCGGCGCGCGCCTGGCCGTCGCCGCGCCGGGTGATCACCGCGACCCGCAGCGCCTGCTCGAACTGATCCAGACGCACCGGGTGACCACCCTGCATTTTGTCCCCTCGATGCTGCAGGCCTTTGTCGGCCATCCGCAGATCGAGGCCTGCAGCAGCCTGCGGCAGATCGTCTGCAGCGGCGAGGCGCTGCCGGCCGAGTTGCAAGCGCGGGTGTTCCAGCGCCTGCCGCAGGTTCAGCTGTACAACCTCTATGGGCCGACCGAGGCGGCCATCGATGTCAGCCACTGGACCTGCGTCGACGAAGGTCGCCACGCGGTGCCCATCGGTCGGCCCATCGCCAACCTGCGTCTGCATGTCCTCGACCCGCAACTGAACCGGGTGCCGCTCGGCGTGCCGGGTGAGCTGTACCTGGCCGGTATCGGCCTGGCCCGCGGTTATCACGGCCGCCCCGAACTGACCGCCGAACGCTTCGTGCCCGATCCCTTCGGCCCGCCGGGGACGCGCATGTACCGCAGCGGCGACATGGTGCGCTGGCGCGAGGACGGTGCCATCGACTACCTGGGGCGCATCGACCATCAGGTGAAGATCCGCGGCTTCCGCGTCGAACTGGGTGAAATCGAGGCGCTGCTGCTGGCCCAACCCTGCGTCGCCGAAGCGGTGGTGGTGGCGCGCGATACCCAGCTCGGCAAGCAGCTGGTGGCCTATCTGGTGGCGGACTCGGTGCCGGCCGAGGCCGATGAATCCATCTGGCTGGCCGAGCTCAAGGCCGCGCTGAAAACCCAGCTGCCCGAGCATATGGTGCCGGCCGCCCTGGTGCGCCTGGCGCATATGCCGCTGTCGCCCAACGGCAAGCTGGAGCGCCGCGCGCTGCCCGAGCCGCAATGGCAGGTGCGCGAGTATCGGGCACCGGTCGGCGAACTGCACTTAGCTCTGGCGGCTATCTGGCAGACCCTGCTGGAAGTGCCGCGGGTCGGTCTCGACGACAACTTCTTCGAGCTCGGCGGGCACTCGTTGCTGGCCACCCAGGCGGTGGCGCAGATCCGTCAGCAGCTCGGCCTGGAAGTGCCGCTGCGGGCCTTCTTCGAGCTGGACAACCTCGCCGCCCTGGCGGAATCGCTGCAGCAACAGGCCCCGCAAAGCGCCGGGCAGGACGACGCTGCGCTGCGCGAAATGGCCGCACTACTGGATGAATTGGAGTCGCTGTGAGCAATCCCCTGATCGACAAGGCCGCCCTGGCGCGGCGCTTTCTGGCCCTGGGCGCGGCCGAGCAACGGCGCTTTCTCGAACTGCTGCAGGCCAAGGGCATCCGCTTCGAGCTGCTGCCGCTGGTGCCGGCACCGCGGGGCGAGCGCCTGCCGCTGTCCTTCGCCCAGCAGCGCATGTGGCTGATCGGCCAGCTTGAGCCGGACAGCAGCGCTTATCACATGGTTGGCGCATTCAGCCTGGAGGGCGAGCTGGACCGCGCGGCGCTGATCGGCGCGCTGGAGCTGATCCTGGCGCGGCACGAGGCGCTGCGTACGCGCTTTGTCGAAAGCGACGGTCAGCCCTGGCAGATTATCGACCCGCCCGGCGCATTGGCGCTGGAGGTGCGCGATCTGCGTGGCGAGCCGCAGCAGCTTGAGGTGGTAACCCGCGAGCAGGCCGCGCGCGCCTTCGACCTGGCCCGCGGGCCGCTGCTGCGGGTGCAGTTGCTGCGCCTGGACGACCAGCAATGGCGCTTGCAGGTGGTCACCCACCATATCGTCTCCGATGGCTGGTCGATTGGCGTATTCAGCGCCGAGCTGGCCCAGGCCTATGCGGCGCTGTGCCAGGGCCAGCCGGCGAACCTGGCCGAGCTGCCGGTGCAGTACGCCGATTTCGCCATCTGGCAGCGCGCCTGGCTGGAGGCGGGTGAGGGCGCGCGGCAGTTGCACTACTGGCGCGAGCGCCTGGGCGGTGAACAGCCGGTGCTGGCCTTGCCCTATCGCCAGGCGGCCGGGCAGATGCGTCATGCAGTGCGCCTGGGCCAAGCCTTGCCGGCAGGGCTGTCGGCGCGGCTGCGCGGCCTGGCCCAGAGCGAAGGGGCGACCCTGTTTCAGCTGTTGCTGGCGGCCTTTCAGCTGTTGCTGGCGCGTTACAGCGGCCAGCGCGATATCCGCGTCGGGGTGCCGGTGGCCAACCGCCAGCGCGGCGAGATCGCGCCGCTGATCGGCTTTTTCGTCAACACCCAGGTGCTGCGCGCCGAACTGAGCCCACAGCAGTCATTTCGCGCCCTGCTCGCCCAGGTACGGCAGCGCGCCCTGGAAGCTCAGGAGCATCAGGACCTACCATTCGATCAGCTGGTCGAGGCCCTGGCCCCCGAACGCAGCCTCGGCCAGACGCCGCTGTTTCAGGTGCTGTTCAACCACCAGCGGCGCGACCTCGGTGCCCTGGCCCGGCTGCCCGGCCTGCGCCTGACGCCCCTGGTCCAGGATCTGCCACACGCGATCTTCGACCTGGCCCTGGACAGCGAGGAAGACGCCGATGGCGAGCTGCGTCTGGTCTTTACCCATGCCCGCGAACGTCTGGACGCTGCCCTGGTGGCGCGTATGGCCAGCCACGTTATCGGCCTGCTCGAACAGCTATGCCAGACCGCGGATCTGCCCCTGGCGCGCCTGCCGCTGCTCGACGACGAGGACCAGCAACGCCTGACCCTGTGGAACCAGTGCCAGCAAGCCCATAACCCATCGCGCCTGCTGCCCGAACTGATCGCCGAACAGGCGCGTCTGCGCCCCCATGCCATCGCCCTGGTGCATGGCGGCGAACGCCTGAGCTATGCCGAACTGGAGGCCCAGGCCAACCGCCTGGCCCATCTGCTGATCGAGCGTGGCGTCGGCCCGGAGGCGCGGGTCGGCCTGTCGCTGGAGCGCGGCAATTCGATGATCGTCGGCCTGCTGGCGATCCTCAAGGCGGGCGGTGCCTTCGTGCCGCTGGACCCCGGTTACCCGCGCGAACGCCTGGCCTTTATGGTCGAGGACTCGGGCTTGCAATGGCTGATTACCAGTAGCGATCTGGCTGGGCGTTTGCCGGCCGTGGACACGCTTTGCCTGGATCGGCTCGACCTGTCTGTCTACAGCAGCGAGGTGCCTAAGGTCGCGCTGCATCCGCTAAATCTGGCCTATCTGATCTACACCTCCGGCTCCACCGGCCAGCCCAAGGGTGTGGCGGTGAACCATGCCGGCCTGAGCATGCATGTGCAGTGCATCGGCCAGCGCTACGGCATGACGCCAGATGATGTGGAGCTGCATTTTGCCTCCATCAGCTTCGACGGCGCGGTGGAGCGCTGGACGGTGCCGCTGGCCTTCGGCAGCCGCCTGGTAATCCGCGATCAGCAACTCTGGAGCGCCGAGCAGACCTGTCAGGTGCTGCAGGACGAAGGGGTGTCTATCGCCATCTTCCCGCCCAGCTATGCGGTGCAGCTGCTGGACTGGATCGAGTCGCAGTCACTTAGTCTTAATGTTCGTTCCTGGACCCTGGGCGGCGAAGCCTTTACCCGGGAAACCTACGAGCGCATGCAGCGGGTGCTTAAGCCCACTCGCATCGTCAATGGCTACGGCCCGACTGAAACCGTGGTCACCCCGCTGATCTGGGAAGCCTTTGCCGGCGATGAGCTGCAAGCGGCCTACGCCCCCATCGGCACCCCGGTCGGCCCGCGCACATGCTACGTACTCGACAGCGAACTCAATCTGCTGCCCATCGGCGTGGCCGGCGAGCTGTATATAGGTGGCGAAGTCGGCCTGGCCCGCGGTTATCACCAGCGCCCGGACCTGACTGCCGAGCGCTTTCTGCCCGATCCCTTTGGCGAGCCCGGCGAGCGTATGTACCGCACCGGCGATCTAGTGCGCTGGCGCGAGGACGGTGCCCTGGATTACCTCGGCCGGGTCGACCATCAGGTAAAGATTCGCGGCTTCCGTATTGAGCTGGGCGAAATCGAAAGCCAGCTGCTGGCCCTGCCGCAGGTCGCCGAGGCGGCGGTGGTGGCCCGCGATACGCCGAGCGGCAAGCAGCTGGTCGGCTATCTGGTTGGCCGCGGCGAGCTGGACCTGAATGCAATCAAACAGCAGCTGGCGGTGCAGCTGCCGGACTATATGCTGCCGGCGCAGCTTATTCAGCTCGATAGCCTGCCGCTGACTCCGGCGCGCAAGCTCGACCGCGCCGCACTGCCGGAACCGCAGTGGCAAAGCGCGGACTACCAGGCACCGCAAACTGACAATGAACAAATCCTCGCCGCGATCTGGCAGCAGGTGCTGGGTGTCGAGCGGGTAGGGCGCACGGATCACTTCTTCGAACTGGGCGGCGACTCCATCGTGGCGCTGCAGGTGGTCAGCCGGGCTCGCCAGCAGGGCCTGGCGCTGGCCCCGCGGGATCTGTTCCAGCAACAGACCCTGGCCGAGTTGGCAGCGGTTGCGCGGCCGGCGAGCGAGTCGACCCAGGCCCAGGGGCCGGTCAGCGGCGAGTTGCCGCTGACGCCGATTCAGGCGCATTTCTTCGCCCTGAGCCAGGCCGAACCGGCGCACTGGAACCAGTCGCTGTACCTCGAGGTGCAGCGCCCACTCGACCCGGCGCTGCTTGAGCAGACATTGCAGGCGCTGGTACTGCATCACGATGCCTTGCGCCTGCGCTTCGCCGAGGGCCGCCAGTGGTATGCCCCCCACGATGCCTTGACCACGCCCTTATTGCTCAGCTGTGAGGTTGGCTGCGACGCTGAGGCCGAGATGTTGTGCAACGAAGTGCAGCACAGCCTGAATCTGGCCGACGGCCCACTGCTGCGTGCGCTCTATCTGCGCCAGGCCGGCCGGGCGGATCGGCTGTTGCTGGTGATTCATCACCTGGCCGTGGACGGTGTGTCCTGGCGCGTGCTGCTGGAGGATCTGCCGCGCACTTATCAGCGCCTCGCCGCCGGCCAGCCGCCGGCACTGCCGGCCAAGACCTGCTCCTACAAGGACTGGGCCGAGCATCTGCAGACCTGGGCACGCAGCGAGCAGGCCGCCGCCGAACTGGATGACTGGTGCACGCGGCTGTCCGGCCACGACCAGCCGCTGCCCCAGGATCTGCCGGCGGCCACGGCGACCTTCGACGAAAAACGCGAAGTGCGCATCGGCCTGGATCGTGCCAGCAGCAAACGCCTGCTGACCCAGGTGCCGAGCGCCTTGGGCGTGCGGATCAACGACCTGTTGCTGACCGCCCTGACCCGCGCGCTCTGCGCCTGGAGCGGGCAAAGCGCGCTGCGGGTCAATCTGGAAGGGCATGGCCGCGAGCCGCTGGCCGCCGGACTCGACCCGAGCCGCACCCTGGGCTGGTTTACCAGCCTGTACCCGTTGCGCCTGCCCCATGTCGGCGACCGGCGCGAGCAGCTGCACAGCGTGCAGACGCAGTTGCAACAGGTCACCAATGGCGGTGTCGGTTATGGCGCGCTGCGCTGGCTCGGCGAGCCGGCTGCACAAGCCGCGTTGGCCACCCTGCCGCAGGCGCAGGTGACCTTCAACTACCTCGGCCAATATGCCGGCGGCGAGGCCAACGGCTGGTTCCGTCCGCTGGCGGGGGGAGGCGCGCAACAGGCCGCCGGCAACCCGCTGGGCACATTGCTCACGGTCAATGGCCAGGTGTTCGACGGCGAACTCAGCCTGGCCTGGGAATACGCCCCCAGCCAGTTGCACGAAAGCACGGTGCAGGCCCTGGCCGCGGCCTATCGCGCCGAGCTGCTGGCGTTGCTCAATCTGGCCGGAACGACCGCCGGAGCAGGCCCGGTGCCGCTGCTGCAACTGTCGCGACAGACCCCGGCTGCGCTGCCGTTGTTCTGCCCGCATCCGGTGACCGGCCGGGTCACCGGTTACCAGCCGCTGACGGCCAGGCTGGAAGGCCAGCGCGCGGTGTTCGGTTTGCAGTGCCGCAGCTTTGTCGACTCCGAATGGCGCGACGGCAGCCTGGGCGAGATGGCCGACGCCTACCTGGCCGCCTTGCTGCGCCAGCAGCCCGAGGGGCCTTATCACCTGCTGGGCTGGTCCCTGGGTGGCAGCCTGGCGCTGGAACTGGCCGCGCGTCTGGAAGCCCGCGGCCAGACCGTGGCCTTTCTCGGCCTGGTGGATTGCTATGTGCCCGGCACGGAAATCCCCGAGGACGACAGCCGCCATCCTCAGGCACGCGCGCGCCTCGGCGAGCACCTGCGCCTGCTGGTGCCGGAGCTGTCGGCCGGCGCGCTGGACGATCTGCTCGCGCGGCTCGAAGCGCTGCCGCCGCTGGATTGGCCGCAGGCCTGCAGGCAGTGGTTGCTGGGCCAGGGGCTCGACGCCGTGGCCAGCCAGAGCCTGCAGGAGCTGCTGTTTGCCTGGTCGGTCGAGCAGCAGATGCGCCGCCTCTGCGCTGGCTACCAATTGCCGAGGGTCAAGGTGCGCCCGCATTGCTGGTGGGCGACCCGGCCCGAAGGGCGCGCCGCACTGCTGGGGCAGGGCCTGGAACAGGCCCTCGGCCGCGCCGCCAGCCATAGCCTGATCGACGCCGACCACCTGGGCATCGTGCGCGCGCCAAAGACCCTGGAGCAGGTAAGCCGCTACCTGGCGGCGCTGGGTTGAGGGGCAGGGAAAAATAAATCGACTAATCGCTAAATTTTTTGCGCCGGCATTCGTCTTAGTGGTGGAAGTTCGAGTTAATGAGAATAATTCTGATTAGTATTTTATCTGGGGAGTGTTTGATGCAGCGCTTAGCGAAGTACCGGTTGTCAAAGTGCCCATTCAACAAGGCGCAGCTGCCGCTGGCCATGGGCTATGCCCTGGCATTATTGGCCAGCCCGCTGCAGGCGGCGGATGAGCCCGTCGAACTGGAGAGCATGCGCATCACCGGCGAGCTGGACAGCCCGGTCGGCGAAGACCAGGGCTACGTGGCGAAGAACAGCCGCAGCGCGACCAAGATCAACACCCCGCTCAACGAAACCCCACGCTCGGTTTCGGTGGTCACCCAGGAGCAGATGGACGACCGCAACGTACAGACCGTCAGCGATGCCCTGCGTTATGTGCCGGGCGTTCAGGCGGGCTTCTATGGCGAGGACAACAAGCAGGACTGGTTTATCATTCGCGGCTTCAAGCAGGCCAACAACGGCCTGTTTATGGACGGCTCGCGCATCTACTCCAGCGCCTTCTACAGCTGGCAGATCGACCCCTTTATGCTCGAACGTATCGAGGTGCTCAAGGGCGCGTCCTCGGTGCTCTACGGTCAGACCCCGCCGGGCGGCCTGATCAATCTGCAGAGCAAGCGCCCGAGCGCCGAGCACAAGAATGAAATTGGCGTTCAATACGGCAGCTATGATCGCAAGCAGCTGAGCCTGGATGTGGGCGGCAAGCTGGATGAGCAGGGCGACCTGCTGTACCGCGTGGTGGCCCTGAGTCGCGACACCGGCACCCAGGTCGACGACGTGGACGCCGAGCGCCTGCTGCTGGCCCCGTCGCTGACCATGAACTTCGATGCCGACACCTCCCTGACCCTGCTGGCCAGTTTCCAGAAGGACAACTCGGACCCGCAGCTGCAGTTTCTCCCGGCCAGCGGCACCATCGCCCCCAACCCGAACGGCAAGATCGACACCGATACCGCCGTCGGCGACCCCGGTTACGAGAAGTTCAACCGCACCCAGTACACCCTGGGCTACGAATTCAACCATCGACTTAGCGATGCCTGGGATTTCCAGCAGAACCTGCGCTACGGCCATATGGATCTGGAGCTGCGTCAGCTTTACAGCCTCGGCTATGTCAACGACTCCTTCCCCGGCCTCGACCCGAGCCAGAGCCTGATCGCCCGTGGCCTGACTTACCGCGACGGCCAGGCGGACAACGTTTCGGTGGACAACCGCCTGCTCGGCAACTGGATCGGCAATGGCTGGGAGAACAGCCTGCTGCTCGGCGTCGACTACCAGCAGCTGAAGATCGACGACCGCAGCCCGGCCAACGACGCCAGCTTCCCCAGCGTGCCGCTGCTGGATATCTACAACCCCAAGAATTCCGCCACTGTGACCTTGCCCCTCGTCGGCACCATTACCCCGACCTACGGCCAGTCGATCGATCCCGGCGCATTGCAGCGCAAACAGACCCGCGCCGATCAGATCGGCTTCTACTTCCAGGAGCAGCTCAAGCTCGATGACCGCTGGGTTTTCCTGCTGGGTGGGCGCTACGACAAGTCGCGCACCGATTTCGACAATGACAGCACCGGTGTCGGCTTCAATGTCCGCGACGAGGATTTCACCTGGAGCACCGGTGTTGCCTATATCTTCGACAACGGCCTGACGCCCTATGCCAGCTATTCCGAATTCTTCCTGCCGGTTACCGACCTGAATACCAGCACCGGCAAGCCTTTCGAGCCGGAGCAGGGCGAGCAGAAAGAGTTGGGCTTGAAGTATCAGCCGCCAGGGTTCGATGGCTCGTTCAACGTTGCACTGTTCGAGCTGACCCAGGAAAACGTGCGCAAAACCCTGACCGGAGGGATTCAGACCCAGCTGGGTGAAGTGCGCAGCCGCGGCATCGAACTGGAGGCCCAGGCCAACGTCACCGAGAGCCTGAGCCTGGTGGCCAGCTATACCAAGCTCGACCCGGAAACCACCAAAACCACCCGCGCGGCGGAAAAAGGCAAGACCCCGGCCAACGTCGCCGACGAGATGGCGTCGATCTGGGCCCGTTACCGGGTTCGTGGCGGTGTGCTCGATGGTCTGGCCTTCGGCGCGGGGGCTCGGCATACCAGCTCCAGCTACGGGGATAACACGGAAACCCTGGAAGTGCCGTCCTACACCATTCTCGATGGCATGGTCAGTTACGACTGGGACAACTTCCGGGTTCAGCTCAATGCCAACAACCTGACCGACAAGGAATACATCACCGCCTGCGACTACTACTGCTGGTACGGCAACCGTCGCAATCTCATCGCCAGTGCCAGCTATGCCTGGTAAGCCGCCCCGCAGCCTGCCGTTGCCCGATGGGCAGCGGCTGAGCCTCGCCGACGATGGCGATTGCCTGGCCCTGCGCCTGGACGAGCAGCCGCTGCTGTGCGCCCGCCGCCTGCAGCACGGCACAGGGCCGGTGCTGCAACCTGTGGAGCTGCCCCTGCAGGCCCAGGCCGCAGCCCTCGAACTGCTGGCGTACGCCTGCTTCGCGGGCGATGCTGCCTGCCAGACCGTGGCGCTGAGGCTCGACGAAGTCGACCCGGCGCTGCTGGCGCGCGGCTTGTTGGTTAAGGGCGATGCAGAGGGGCTGTGGCTGATCGAACGCAGCATGTTCTGGCAACTGCCGGGGCGCTTTTTGCGCGCCCCGGCCAGCGCCGGTTATCCGCAGAGCCTGCTCATGCACCCGAGCGGGCGGCGTCATCCGCGGCGCGCGCCGAAGCCGGTCGGCGAAGTCTATCGGCGCTTCGATGCCCGCCTCGGTGCATGGATTGCCCTGCGCAGCCTGGATATCGAGGGCGATCTACAGCGCTTCAACCGCTGGCAGAACCACCCGCGGGTGGCGGCCTTCTGGCAGGAAGACGGTGACCTGGAACAGCACCGCGCTTACCTCGAAAACCTGGCCGTCGATCCGCGGGTGCTGACCCTGGTCGCTGCCTTCGACGAGCAGCCCTTTGCCTATTACGAAGCCTACTGGGCCAAGGAGGACCGCATCGCGCCCTTCTATCCGGCCGAGGATTACGACCGCGGCATCCATATGCTGGTTGGCGAGGATGCCCATCGCGGTCCGCACAAGGTCGCCGCCTGGCTCGCTGCCCTGGTGCACTACCTGTTTCTCGACGAGCCGCGAACTCAGCGCATCGTCTGTGAACCGCGCGCCGACAACGCGCGGATGATCCAGCATTTGCAGGCGCTGGGTTTCGCCAGGCACAAGGAGTTCGACTTTCCGCATAAACGCGCCGCGCTGATGGTGCTGGAGCGGGAGACTTTTTTTGCGCGCTGCCCGCTCTGCTGAGCTGAGGCGTGCGGCAATAACACGAGCCGCGCATAACGCGGCCACTGATGAGGTTAGGCGGGACGCACGGCGTCCCATTACCAGCCACAGACCACAGAATCGGTGCCAGACATGAGTATTGAAACACTGGAATACGACGTAATCGGCCTGGGTTTCGGCCCGGCCAACCTGGCAATTGCCGTAGCCCTGGAAGAGGACCGACGGGTGCGCGAAGGCGGCCTGCGTTACTGTTTCCTGGAAAAGAAGCCGGCCTTCGAATGGCACGGCGGCATGCTGCTGGAAGACAGCCGCATGCAGATCTCCTTCCTCAAGGACCTGGCGACCCTGCGCAACCCGGCGAGCCGCTTTACCTTTATCAACTACCTGCACCAGAAGCGCCGTCTGGAGCCCTTTATCAATATCGGCAGCTTCAACCCCTCGCGCGTCGAGTACAACGACTACCTGGGCTGGGCCGCCGGTCACTTCGCCGAGCGCGTGCATTACGGCGAGGAAGTGATCGCCGTCGAG
>Ga0209343_10005911_pt1 | contig 14739 bp, 12 predicted proteins | sample RifCSPlowO2_02_FD_184026 | JGI IMG/M metagenome (GOLD analysis project Ga0209343, IMG submission 184026) | Groundwater microbial communities from Rifle, Colorado - Rifle CSP2_plank lowO2_0.2 (SPAdes) (version 2) | ecosystem: Environmental > Aquatic > Deep subsurface > Groundwater | place... | reverse complement strand
TTTTAGTGGTTTAATTTTAATTCTTTGGTAATATATATTTTATAGTGCGGGTAATTAAATAAAGAAGAATAAGATAATAATGATACAAATTAAAGATTTTTTCTCGCAAGAAAATAACATTTCAAAAGTTATTTTTTCGCTTATTTTATTAACAGCGTTTACTTTTATATTTGGTCCTTCGGTAAGAGCTCAATTCGCCAGACAGGATGGTCCGGCTGGCTGGGGTTACGGTTATGGTTACGGTTATGGCTATGGTTACGGTTTTGACGGCGGAACATTATTTGGCTATAAAACTGATTTTACCACTTCAGCAACTGATGTTTACGGTTACGGCTATGGTTATGGTTTCTTAACCGCTACCGATGTTTTTAATGCCACTTCCAATCAATATGAAGTAACGCCTACCACAATGGCCGATTTAGTTACTGCCGGCGTGATAACGCCAAGCGGTACTGATATCACCAACACAACTGTTGTTACATTCACCCAGCAAGTTCAGATTACTGTGGCAAGCGGCGTTACTATAACTATTCCCGCCAACACCACAATGACCGCGAGCAGCGCGACGACTTTTGCCGCGCTTGCCGCGTCTAATTCGGTAACAACGAGCGACTTGCCTTCAAGCGTGACTTCGGTCGGCGCGATGAGCTATGGTTTGCCTTCTTTTGGCTTGACCTTGAATCAGGCGGTTACAATTAGCATAAATGTCGGAACTTCTTACAATAGTCAAACCCTGACGGTTTATCGTAAGGCGCCGGGCGGCAGTTGGACTTCCCTTACCACTTGCGTTATTTCAAGCGGCGCTTGTCAGTTTACCACCACTTCGCTTTCTGATTTCGCCGTTACTACGGCCGTCACAACCACAACCACGACCGGCGGAGGCATTCTTAGCGGCGGGGGAGGCTCAACCGCTCCGACAGTTCCTTCTCAAGTCGCAAAGCCAGCGCCAGTTTCAGTCATCGCTCAATTGCAGGAACAGTTAAACGCCCTTATCGCCCAGCTTCAGATTCTTCTTGCTAAAGCCCAGGCCTTGGGAATATCAATTTCGTCCGATGCCCAGAAATTCCTGCTCCCGGCTTCTTCGGCGTTCACAAAAGATTTAACCATTGGTTCAAAAGGAGAAGATGTCAAAGCGCTTCAACAGTTCTTGAATGCTAAAGGATTCGTTGTTGCGGCGACCGGAGCCGGCTCAATAGGTAAGGAAACAACCTTTTTTGGCAGTCTTACAAAAGCCGCCCTGGCAAAATATCAGTCAGCCAATAATATTTCTCCGGCCGCTGGTTACTTTGGTCCTAAAACCAGAGCCCAAGTTAAAAAAGTCTTAGGTCAATAAGACGGTTAGTGATTAGTGATGACAAAAATTAAATATTTTATCGGACAAGAAAGAAATATTTCTAAATTTATTTTCGCGATTTTTGCCATTGCGATTTTTAGTTTAATTTTCGGCAAAGCGATTTACGCGGAATTTATCAGAACAAGCGGTCCTCCCGGGGTTGATTGGGGCAATGGTTACGGTTTTGGAAGCGGTTATGGCGTTAATGACGGAAGTTATAGAGAAGGCGCTAATCCCGAACAGTGGTTATACGGTTATGGCATTGGTCCGCTTGACGCAACTCCGCCCGTGGCTACCGGTACCGGCGGTCCGCAAGACGGCCAAATTGGCGTTCCGGTTGACGCCCTGGTTGACAGAATCTTCAGCGAAAGTTTGGATTCAGCTTCAGCCAATACTTCCAACGTTCTTCTTCAAATCAACACCGGCAACACCCAAAACGGCGCGCCAACCGGTTCTAATCTCTGCAGTAGTGTTTCTCTTATCAATAACAATAGGATGGTCTGCAGTCACGCGGCTCTTAGCGCCAGCGCTTGGCACACTTTTACTATTACCACAGGCGTGACTGACCGCGTTTATAACGCCTTGGCTTCAAATCTGATGTATCGTTTCCAGACCGCGAGTTTCGGAGGCGGGACCGCATCTAATCCTCCGCCAACGGTTCTTAGCACAAGTCCGTATCCGGGAGGCACCCTTGCGGCCAACGGCAAAATCGTGGTTAATTTCTCACGGCCAATGAGAACAAGCGGCGATGGTTCGGTAATTAACATCGCCAATATCCAGCTTTTCCTGACTACAAACGGCGCTCAAACCGGCAGTAATTTACTGGTCTCAACCACCAACTGGACTTTTGACGCCGCCACCAATCAATTAAAAATCACTCCGCCAACTTTGACCGCAAGTTCCACTTATCGTTTGATTGTCAAAGCCGACAATAATTTTAGTCCGGCTGACGGAAGCTGCGGCGGAACAGGAGAACCCGCTTGCGTGATGAGCGCTGATGATTTGGCTCTACAGGGAATGGATTATATTCTTGATTTCACAGCAACCCAAAACGACACCACTCGTCCGACAGTTATAGGAAGTTATCCTGACAATAATGCCACCGCTATAGACCGGGCGATTTATGACATAAGCGTAAACTTTAGCGAGGCGCTTGACCCGGCAACAGTTTCAGCAAGCGCGGTTTTATTATTGAGAGACGACGGCGACAGCGTTGCTGAACCGGGCAATTACGACCTTGTCACTGACCCAGGCGAAGATACGGTAATTGCCACGGGTTTGGTTCGGCTTGAATCGGACGGCCGGATGATTCATTATTCGCCAAACGCGCTCTTAAACGCTTCAAGCAAACATTTCTTGCTTTTGCGCGGCGGCGCTTCGGGCATTAAAGACTTCGCGGAGAATTCCATTCTTGCCGATGTTGCCCGGACTTTTACTACCGCGGCAACAGTGAATGGACAAGCCTCTGACACAACCGCGCCCTCTGTGATTTACGCCAACGCCGACAATTTCGGTATTGCCGTAAATTTGTCCGAAGCGATGAAATTTAATACCACTGCAAACGCCACAAGGATTTCAAGTTCCGGCGCCAACGATGTCAATAACGCCACTCTTTGGACAGTGGAAACTTCGCCCGACGGCGTTAATTGGGGAACGGTTCCTCTTACCGATCCCTCAACCGGCAACATGCTTTCCGGAAAATCTATTGAATACGAACCAGACACCAAGACATTGTTCATTGACGGTCTTTCCATGCCGCCTGGCCAGCAATTCAAAGTCACCGGTTCAACGGCTATTCAGGACTTGGCCGGCAACGGCTTGGCTTCAGACGCGAGAACCGCCCAAGGAGGTTCTATTCAAAACACTTCAACCACCGGCGGAATGTTGGGAGGCGGCTCAACGACAGGCGGACCGAATTTCTTTGAAATGGGGATGAGGCCAATCACGGTTTTCCCCAAGTCAGCGATGGCCGGCGCCACCACTCGCTATAGGGTTGAATTTTCAGCCGACACCGCTATTCCCGCCTCGGGCAAAATCACTCTTGCGTATCCGAGCGGATTCAATTTTGCCGCCTCGTGCGCCACTTGGCCGACCGACACTTTTGAAAATAACGACATAAACGGGCCGGGAACAGGCGCGGTGACAGTTTCTTTAATTGCCTGCAATTCTGTTTCCAGAACTATAACCATTACTCTCGGCAGCGTTGCCACGCAAGCCAGCGATATGATTCGTTTTGAAATTCAGGGAATTATAAACTCAACCGTGCCCAAAGATTTTTCAACTTCCGGCTACACGGTTGACATCAAAACTTACAACGCTTCAAACACTCTTTTGGAATCAAAAACATCAATGCCGTTTTTCCTTTCCGCTCCCGGCAGCAACATCATTCAAGGAAAAGTTTTTGTTGATGCTAACGACAACAGAGTCCTTGATATCGGAGAGAGCGGAGTGGACGGTTCAGTCAATCCTATTAAAGTTTGCATGGGAGGGCCGATGGGATTTGAATGTCAAACCATAAATTCAAGCGGCGACTACAGTTTTGCCACTCTTCCCGATGGTTATTACAATATAAATATACCGCCGATTTCCTCGGGCAATTTCAGCGGCGGGCCGTTTTTCCGCGATGTAAATGTTTCGGGAGGACAGACCAGAGCCGAGAATTTCCCGCTTCAGCAGATTTCCGCGGCGAATATCCTTGATGTCTACATAGCTGGCGGGGCAAGTCTCGCGAGCCAAAAACTTGATGTTTTCGCCTTTTCTTCGTCCGTGGGAATGACCGGGCCGACTTCAGGTCCGGGTCCGGGCGGTTTTGCGGTAAGAGAATTGACTCTTAACGGAAGTGGCATCGGCACGGTGCAGTTACCCCTTTCTCAAGGAAAATGGCAGGTGGGAGTCGGTCCTTGGATGCCAAAAGACCCGGGCGCTCCGCCCCCGCCCCCTGACTTTACCTTTATGCCGCCAAAACCAGTTGAAGTTGAAGTGGGCACAAGCGGCGTGCCTGACCTCTGTACCACCGGCGATGGAGCGGCAAATGAATTATGTTTTACCCTGACTGCTTCCACCAATCAGATTAAAGGAAAAGTTGTTGCTGGTTCCGGAGAAGCGATTTCAAACGCGTTTGTGATGGCTCGTCCCGCTTTCTTTGGCGATCCCAATAGCGCGGCGGCTGCCGGCGTTGCCCAATCCGACGCCAACGGCCTCTTTAATATCAAAGTGGTTCCCGGCACTTACATTGTTGACGCCAATATGCCCGGCATGCCTCCTTCAAATTCTTTTGAATGCACGGTTAAGGATAACACCAGCGCTTCGGACAATAACTCAACCGCCGATGTTTACTGCAATGGCACGCTTATGGTCAATGACATAAGCGGATTTTCCAGTTCATCAATTAGTTTGGGCAATATCACCGCGAACGATTTGATATTAAAGATTGCCAAGGGCGACACTTCAATTTCCGGCCGGGTGCTTGATGAATCCGGAAACGCCATCGCTTTCGCCCATATCAATGGAACAGAAGTTGATTCAAGCGGAAATCCCATCGGTGGCTGGGCCGATTCTCCCACCGACAACTCTGGAAATTACACTTTGTATGTTGCCGGAGGAACGGGAGGCGCGACTAAAAATTGGAAAATCAGAGCTTTTGCTCCCACTTACGGCGAATTGCCCTCAATCACCGTGGCGGTAACTTCCGGCCAGAATTTAACGGGCAAAAATCTTCAGGCTTCAACTTCTGATTTCGGAACAATCACGGGCGCTGTCACTCAAGCGAGCGTTGCCATTCAGGGTGTTTTTGTGGGTGTTCACGGTTCATCCGGCGGCAACGGTACGGTTTCAGGCGCTGATGGAACTTACACATTGAAAGTCCGCGCGGGCTCGGGCTACACTATTGAGGGCTTTATGCCGGGTCAAGGTCCGACAACCCGCCTTACCAGCGTTACAGTCACAGCGGGTCAGACTTTAAGCGGTCAGAACTTGACGATGACTCAACCGGGCACCATTAGGGTGGCAATGAGCGGCGTTACCGACGCTTTTGTTGACGCTCGCGATTCAAGCGGACGCGGCAACGGCACCGGTTCAAACACGAATGCCGGCGTGTATGATGTCATTGTTCCGGCCGGGACCTACTCGGTGACCGCCGGCAATCCTAATTTCGGAATTATCGGTTCTCAAAGCAGTGTTGTCGTAACCGGTGGCCAGATAACAAGCGTGACTTTCGCACCCCCAACGCGCTATACCGTATCGGGCGCTATTAGTTCTTCCGATTCCGCCTGTCTTCAGGGCTCAACAATCGCTTTAGCCGACAAATCCAATGGCCGAGCAGTACTTTCACAGGTGAATTCAAGCGGCGCTTGGTCGGCGAGCGTGCCTAACGGCAATTACAGCGTGGTTGCCGGCAAACCCGGTTGTGTTGACCAAAGCGACGCCGGCTCGGTAACAGTCTCGGGCGCGAATATTACGGCTTCGGCAAGAACGTTGGTCAAAGCCGATGCCACTATTTCAGGCCGCGTTTGGCTTGACCAAAACAGCAATTCCACTCTGGACACAGGCGAAAATATTTCGTTTGATACGATGGTTTCTGCCGTTTCCAGCGGAGGGAGAGTGGTTATGACTAAAATTGACACTTCGCAGGCGACAACAACCAGCAATAACTACAGCTTGGCTTTAACCGCCGGCACTTGGACGATAACAGCGAGGTCCGATGGCTCGCAATCTTCAGGCGTTTCGGTGACAGTGATTTCAGGCGGCTCGGCTTCGCAAAATCTTCAGCTCTCGGCTATTTCCGGCTATACCAGAAAAGAACCCAGACCCTATGGCATGACTCCTTCCCAAGGCGGCATTGTTAAAAACACCGACATCAGTTCAGATTTTGAAGTTAATATCCCGGCCGGAGTGCTCGGCACTTCTTCAAACGAAGGCTCGGTTCTTACCAAAGAGACAACCGCGGTTATCAATACCGCCACCCAGAATGTCATCGGAGGCAAGGGAATTGAAATTACGCCCAAGGACGCTTCGGGTCAGCCCATTAAGACTGTTTCTTCCTCAAGCGGTTCTTCGGTTACTGTCACTATTTCTTACGATGCAAGCCAGTTGCCTTCGGGTACCACTGAAGATAAGATTGTTATCGGCGTTTGGTCTGACGAAAAACAGCAGTGGGAGGCGCTTTCCTCAACATGCGACGCCGCTAACAATAAATGCACGGCTATCGCCACTCATTTTTCAACCTTCGCGCCGATTGTTCCCACCGGAGGCGGCACGACAACGACAACCACGACAACCACCACCGGAGGCGGAGGAGCGATTATGGGCGGCGGAGGCGGAGCAGTCGCGCCTGTTGTTCCTTCACAGACAAAAGTTGCCGTTGCCCAGGTTCAAGTTTCTCTTCCTTCGGTCGCAAAAGCCCTTAGCGTTTCTCCTGTGTTTAACAGAAATCTTAAAATCGGCATAACTTCGTCCGATGTAAAGCGGCTACAACAGCTTTTTAACTCCGATTCCGACACCAAAGTGGCGGAAAGCGGCGTTGGTTCGCCCGGAAACGAGAGCGATTATTTTGGCGCTTTGACAAAAGAAGCTTTAAAGAAATTCCAGAAGAAATACGGCATTGTTTTCTCTGGAGATGAAAATACCACGGGTTTTGGCTTGTTTGGTTCCAAGACCAGAGCGAAAATCGCCGAAATATTCGGAGAAAAAGCCGTATCAGTCGTTGAGAAGCCGATCGCGGTTGAGGTATCTGCCGAAAAACAGGCGCTAATCGCCAATATTAAATCCCAAATTGACAGTTTACAGCAACAAGTTTTGCAGTTAATACAAAAACTTCAAAGATTGCTTCAAGAACAACTGAGGTCCGTTCAGTAGAAAATTTTGTTCTCGTTTATTTTTCTTTCCGGAATCAATAAGCCGAATTTTGTCGTGAGCAGTCATTTATCTACAACAATTGTTGCCAATTGAAGTTAAGCCCCCTTTCGGGGTTGCGCCAGGCAAGTGTTTTCCACGATTATTTGTCGCCAAATAACCCTGTGGGCTCTTACTTTACCTCGCCGAAGCGAGGGTATCCCGCGCGAAGGCGGGCCCACCTCTTTTCACCCTTACTCCGATACGAGATCGGGGCGGTATAGTTTCTGTGGCACCCAAAGCGCTATTAATAGCGCTTTGGCCGAGCACATACAATGAATGTATGTGCTTTGGTTTCTCGTAACCAGCGCTTTTTGTAAAAGCGCTGATTTGGGTGGCCGTTAGCCACTGCCGTCTTCCTTGGCAAAAGCCAAGGGGCGTTCGGACTTTCCTCCAGCTCTTTTTTAAAAAAGAGCCAGCGACTGCTTAGATTCCGAAAAGAAAAATAAAAAAGAACAATAAATATAATATCCTAAATCTTATAAAAAATCAATCTATTGATATTCTCTCATTGAGATTTGCGCTTGGATTTTTTTAATAGTGTCAAGTATTACCGAGACAACGATTAAAATAGCGGTCCCGCCGATAGTAAGGGCGGCTAAACCCGTTATCGCTCTGATTCCGAGGGGCAGAACGGCTATCAATCCCAAAAACAGCGCGCCTATTAAAGTAAGCCGGTTTAAAATTTTATACAGATATTCCGCCGTTGAATTGCCCGGCCTTATGCCCGGAATGAAAGCGCCTTGTTTTTGGAGATTTTTTGAGATTGCTTCGGGGTCAAATGTGACTGCGGTGTAAAAATAAGTGAAAAGAAAAACCAGAGTGAAATAAAGCAGAGCGTAAATCCAAGGATTGTTCATAACGCCGACGACAAAATTCGCGATTGCGCTTAATATCCCTCCGCTGATTCCGGCCAAAAAATTGGCGATCATTTGGGGAAAGATAAGAATTGAAATGGCGAAAATAATGGGAATAACGCCGGCTTGATTCACTCTCAAGGGAAGATAAGTCGCAATGCCTCCGTACATTTTCATTCCGCGGATTTGTTTGGCGTAAGAAACCGGAATCGGCCTCTGGCCTTCGTTTATAAGCACAACGCCGCCCACGGTAATCAGCGAAATTAAAATAAAAGCGATGATTATCGGAAGTTGTGAAGCTTCGTAAGTAAAGGTGGTTTGTCCGATGACGGCCGGAACGCTCGCGACAATGCCGGCAAAAATGAGAACACTGGCGCCGTTTCCTATGCCGTATTCGCTTATGAGTTCTCCAAGCCACATTAAAAATAAGGCTCCGGCCGCGACGATTGAGATGTTGACTATGTATCCGAAAGGGTCAAGCGGCATAATAACGCCTTGGCGGATTAAAAGAGTTAAAAGGCCGAACCCCTGCAAAATGGCAAGAGGCAGAGTCAGGAGCCGGGAATACTGATTAAACTTTTGCCGGCCGGCTTCGCCTTCTTCATGGTAAAGCTCTTTAAGAGGAGGGAAGATTAGCGTCAATAATTGCATTACGATTGAAGCCGTGATGTAGGGAGAAAGGCCGAGCATCATAATTGACATATTGTCCAAAGTTCCACCGGAGAATATGTTTAAAAGACCCAAAAATTGGTTATTGGCGAAAAGCGTTTGAAGTCGGCCGATATCAATGCCCGGAATGGGAAGCGCCGCTCCCACTCTGAACACGACTAAAATACCAAGAATGAACAGGATTTTTTTTCTAAGGTCGCCGTCTAAAAAAACGATTTTTAACTGGCGGAAAAATTCGCTTATCATATTCGTCCTCCGGCTTTTTCAATTTTTTCTTTAGCCGAATTTGAGAATTTTAATCCTTTAAACAAAAGTTTTTTTGTTATCTCGCCGTTTCCCAGAATTTTAATTTCCGGCATTTTTCCGTTTTGAAGTGAAATCAATTTCTTTTCCAATAAAATTTTCGGTTCAACCGTTTCCCCGTCTTTAAAATATTTTTCAATTTTATCAAGATTTATGACTTCCGGCTTTTTGCGGAATTTTCTCGTTTTGTATCCCCGTTTTTTAGGGATTTTTTTGATGATATCTCTTAAAGCCGGCCTGATTCTGTGTCCGGCTCTTGATTTTTGACCCTTGATTCCGCGACCGGAATAGGAGCCTCTTTTTCCGCCCCGGCCGATTCTTTTTTTCTTTTTCGGCTTAAAAGCCGGCCTGATTTGATGGATTTGCATTTTGTTAGTATAACTTATTTTTTTGGAAAAGAAAAGCCGTCGTCCAGTTAACTTACCGCCAAACTTGTTAATCAATAATCTCCTGTTTCAATTTTCTCGCCTCTTTTATGAAAAAATTATGCCATTCTTTATCTGACATTTTTTTAATTATTCGGGGATAATCTTTAGCGTCCACGACTTTAACAAACTGCGTCCCCAGTTGTATGGGATCAATATGCCAATCAAATTTTATTTTGGCTTTTTTAATCAAATCGCTTATCGCAAAATTTTTCTCGCGACAGAGAAAATAAAGGTCAATGTAATCGCGCGCCTGAATACGCTGATAAATTGTGAATAATTTGTTAGCCGCAATATCCAAAGCGCTGTCCACCTCAATGCCATATTCTTTTAATCCTGTTTCAATGCGCGGGAAAGGGAAAAAAGTAAATTCAGTTTTCAATATCTCGTCAGTAAAATGAAAGAAAAATAAATTACGATTATAGCTTTGTTGAAAATCAATTTTCTTAATTCCCAAATCGGCTTTAAGTTGATTAAAAAAAATATTGATGCCGGAAACATCAAACTCTTTCTCTGAAAAGAAATCCAAATCTTCGGAATAACGATGGCGCAAATAAAAAGCGGTAAGGGCAGTGCCGCCAGTAAGATAAAAATTTTTAGTCAGCAATTTATTGCCGCCGACGCGTTCCAGAACGGCAATTTGATTTTTTGTGAGAATATCATTTTTCATCAATCAATAAAGCAAAAAAGCGGCGCCGGGCCGGGTCAAGTTTTAATCTCGGCCAATATTTTTTTAATTCGTTTTCTTGAATTTTGCCGCCGTTTAAACCAAAATTAACCATCTGTTCAAGCCGCCAGATGGCATATCTCTCTGAATCTTGTTTAAGTATTTTTTCATCAACCGACCAATTATACATTTATTTATATAATATCATATTTAGTAAAATAAATCCCCAGATCAGCGCGTAGCGCGCCAACCTGGGGCAAAGTTTAGCCCAGAATTTCTTGGGCTATTTTTTCTAAATTAACAGGGCCAGGACATTTGTCATGGTGTCTCTGGACGCAGTTTGGGTCAGTGATATTATACTTTTGGCATAATTCCGCCAAAAGTATTTTTAACGATTCAATCTGCGCCTCGGTGAAATTGTTTTCACCAACCAGACCGCCTATGGAAAAACGGTTGCGTCCGCCCTTTCTTGCGTGGGCGCCGACCAAATTTTCTGGCCGACCCGTCTCAACCATTTCATCGCGACAGATGACATAGTGATAGCTAATGTCATCCCAGCCCCGATGTTTCATATGATACTCCCTAGAATTGGCGGCATTGCCATCGGGAGTATCGCTATGATGGAAAACAACTATTGTTGTCCTCTTTCTTTTTCTTGCCACCCCACCATAGCTCGAAAATGAGGCCAGCTAATAGGAGAGCGAGGATTACAAAAATCATTACCTTCTGGGTATCCATGTGGTTGATGTCCATTTTCTTCCTCCCAAAGAACCGTTTTTCGTTTAATTACCTCTCTCCTCTGTCCTTAGACAACTCTGATAATGTCGCCACTAATTTTTCTAAGACCTCCGCTATCCTTTCTTCGGCAACAGCACGGCGGTTTTCAGCATCAGCACGGCGGTGTTGAACTTTGACTAATTCTTTCAATGCAACAGCCTGATTCCATTCAGAAACCGGAAGTAAAGAAAGAAAACCAGACCTTGCTCTACGCCTAGCGCTTCCAAGCGTCTCCTCATCAATGTGTATCCAGTCCTTTAATTCTAATTCTTTAGAACTGGAATTGGCACTGTATCCACTACTATTAATCGTAAAACTACAAATAATCGTAAAACTACAAACACCCAATAATATCAGTGCTGTTATAATAATAATCTTTTTCACCTTTATTCCTCCTTTCAAAGAACAATTTAATTTTCACCTGGATATCGTGCGCGAATTTGGATCTGCAACACAGTGTTTTTCTATAAGAATAATATCACAAACCAATAAAAAAGTCAAATTCAAAATCATTGACAAATTTAATATCTGCATATATCATATTGATAGCTCTTTTTATTAATCTTGATCTTAAATTTTACGCAAGGGAGGCACAAATGCAGCAAATGCAGAAAGATTGGGAAAAGAAAACCCAAGTTTGGACGAGTATTATATTTAATCACGAGAAATCATTACTGGAAAGGTTTCGAGTGTTGCGAAACATGACCAGCAGTCTTTGTAGCAGGTTTATAACATTTCAAATGTTAAACCTGCCGCTTTTAAGTTTGGAACTTCTTTGTGTGTCTTTCAAAGATGAAAGGAGAAAAATCTGTTCCCTAGACAAGGGAGAGGAGAATACATTAGATTGGTATTCTACCGGGATAGTGAATAATTTAGGAATCTTGAGAAAGGCAAGAGATGAGGCAATAAACTTAAGAAGTTTGTCCTTTGACGCCTCAGCTTGTTTTAAGGAAAGAGCTGACACGCTCAAGAGACTTTCGGAGCTTTGTTCTTCTGAAGAAATTTTTCTCCCAGAAGTATTTTTAGGAGAAGAAGAGCCAGTGATTAAAATGACCGCAGTTCTGGGCGAGTTAAGAGAAAAGCTTATCGCAGAGCTACGGCTAGTAGCAAATAGTGAATCTGGCGCAAAACAGAAACTGCCATCGCTTCGCTGGGTGGAATCGTGTCTAAATCAAGTCGAACAAACTCTTAATAAATTAAAAGGTCATAAGACAAGTTTACCTATAATGTCGCTTGTCGACGTCATGGTAATAGCTTCTCGGTTTTAACCCAACGGAAACTGGAGGGTTTTTGCAACCCTCCTTTTTATTTTTAGGTTTAATTTGTTAATATAAAACCCATTTTTCATAATATGATTGAGGGCTTCTCGTTTTATTAACAGCGTCTCCAAAATGCGCGTGAATATTACTTATTTAATTACTCCGCCGCCCAACATTTCGCCGTTTTTGTAGAAAACAATTGATTGTCCTTCGGCAACCGCCCATTGCGGGGAATCAAATTTTACGGAGATGCCATCTCCAATATTTCCAACAACGCAACTTTTCAGCTCGCCGCGGTAGCGGATTCTGGCTTCGCATTTTAAAGGAAGCTTTGGCAAATTGCCGGAAATCCAGTTTATATTTTCAACTTCAATTTCATTTTTATAAAGCAGGGGATTGGTTCTGTTTTCCGCCAAGACAAGAGTATTTGTTTCCAAATTCCTTTCCGCCACATATTGAGGTTTATTGTTTGCAATTTTAAAGCCATGTCGTTGTCCAATCGTGTAGAATTGAACGCCGTTGTGAATTCCTATTTTTTCCATTTTTTCGTTTAAAACTTTTCCCGGATTTGTTTTAATGTATTTTTCCAAAAATTCCTGAAAATCGGTTTTGCCGACAAAGCAAAGCCCTTGTGAATCTTTTTTCTCGGCTGTAGGCAAATTGTGACTTGCCGCAATTTTTCTCACTTTTTCTTTTGTAAAATCGCCAATTGGAAACAAAGAGTGCTTTAATTGTTTCTGCGTTAATGTCCAGAGAAAATAGCTCTGGTCTTTGTTTTTATCTTTCGCCTCATATAATTTATGAATAATTTTTGATTTTTGATTTTTGATTTTTAATTTTTTTACATAGTGTCCCGTGGCGACATAATCGGTTCCAAGTTTGAGCGCTTTTTCAAGAAAAACGCCGAATTTGATTTCGCGGTTGCACATTACATCGGGATTGGGCGTTTTGCCGCTTGCGTATCCTGAAATCATATAATTGAAAACTTTTTCTTTGTATTCTTTTTCCAAATCAAACAAATAAAAAGGAATGCCGATTTTTTTGGCGGCAAGCATCGCGTAAACCGCTTCTCGCTGATATTGATTGCAATTATCTCTCCAACAGATAAGATGCGCTCCCCGAATATCGTATTTGCCGCTCTTTTTAAGCAGTAAAGCCGCTACAGAGCTGTCCACTCCGCCAGAGAGCATAACGAATACTTTAGGCAAGTTTTTATCGCGTTTTTTTATCGCGTTTTTCATTTTGTGTCAATATCTTACCGATTGTCTAAATTTATTTCAAGAATTTTGATATAATTAAATTTAATATGATAAGCGAGGGGGAGATTGAAAAATTAGGCGAATTGGCGAAAGTTGAATTGACTCGGGAAGAAATCAAAAATTATAAGAAAGACATTCAGGAAATTCTGGACTATTTTGAGACATTGAAAAAAGTTGACACAGAAGGCGTGGAGCCGCTTGTTCATCCCCTTGAGTTGGTTAATAGTTTTCGCGAAGACGAAGCCGCGGAAATTATTCCCGAAGAGAGTAAATTTTTAGTGAAAGAATCGCCGGATAAAAAGGGAGATTATGTAAAAGTCGGAAGAGTGTTGTCCTTTTAATTTATGATTGATTTAAGCCGGCTTACGATTTCCCAAGCAAAAGAATTTCTTCGCCAAAGATGCGTTTCGGCGAAAGAGCTAGTTGAAATGTATTTTGAGGAAATCAAAAACAGGAATAATGAATTAAACGCTTATCTTGAAGTTTTTAAAGACGCTTTTGAGGAAGCGGAAAAAATTGATTTAAGAATAAAAAACGGCAAAGAATTAAAATTTTTGGAAGGGATTCCTTTCGCGCTTAAAGACAATATTTTGATTAAGGGAAAGAGAGTTTCAGCCGGGTCTAAAATTTTAGACGGCTATATCGCTTCTTATGACGCTTTTGCGACAAGAAAGCTTAAAGAGGCGGGCGCGATTTTTTTGGGACGGACCAATATGGACGAATTCGCGATGGGTTCTTCAACTGAAAATTCCGCTTTTGGGCCCGTAAAAAACCCTTTTGATTTAAAAAGAGTGGCGGGCGGGTCTTCGGGCGGCTCGGCTTGCGCCGTGGCGGCTAATATGGCTTTGGCGGCTTTGGGTTCCGACACCGGAGGCTCAATCCGCCAGCCATCGGCTTTTTGCGGCGTTGTCGGACTTAAGCCGACCTATGGTTCCATAAGCCGTTCGGGTCTTATCGCGATGGCTTCTTCTTTGGACCAAATCGGTCCGATAGCAAAGACGGCTGAAGACGCGGAAATGATTTTTAAAGCGATCAAAGGCAAAGACCCGAAAGACGCAACCGGCGTTGACCGTCCGGAGCGTCCGCTCAAAGAAAAAATAATTATTGGCGTTGTAAAAGAATTTTCTTCAGGAGGAGAAGGAATAGACGAGAGAATCTTAAAACAGATTGAATCGGCAAGCCGGTTTTTAGACAGCCGCAACTTTGAAATTAAAGAAGTTTCTTTGCCTTCTATCGCTTATTCTTTGGCTTGCTATTATATAATCGCGCCGGCCGAGATTTCGGCAAATCTTGCCCGTTAC
>Ga0209343_10005910_pt1 | contig 14743 bp, 14 predicted proteins | sample RifCSPlowO2_02_FD_184026 | JGI IMG/M metagenome (GOLD analysis project Ga0209343, IMG submission 184026) | Groundwater microbial communities from Rifle, Colorado - Rifle CSP2_plank lowO2_0.2 (SPAdes) (version 2) | ecosystem: Environmental > Aquatic > Deep subsurface > Groundwater | place... | reverse complement strand
GACAGCAGCAGGCGCTGCTCGGTGACGAACTTGCCGTCCAGCATCGCCGCGATGCTGTCCTGCATATTCTCCAAGGTGAGATCGGTGAGAAAACCCAGCCTGCCCTGATTCACCCCGATCAGCGGCACTTGGTGCGGCGATAAAGTACGTGCGATGTTCAGCATCGTGCCATCGCCGCCGATCACGATAGCCAAGTCCATTGTATTGGCCATCTCATCCAGATTCATCGCAGGGTAAGGGCAGGATTCGATCTGTTCGGCAGTCAGGCTATCCACCACCACGGCCAACCCCTTTGACGACAAAAAAGCGGCCAGGCGCAGCAACGGCCCGGCGATTTCCGGAGCCTTGTGTTTGCCGATCAGCGCGACGTTCTGGAAAGGGAATTTCATAGATGCGATTAAACCACATCGCCCATGCAATGACAAAGCTGGCGGATTACGTTTTGGAAGCTATGCTATCGAGTGGAGGATCAACCCGGCTCCGATACCTTGTGAGGTGCTTGCGGGGCAAGCGAATCGGAGAAAAATTCCGCGCCCGGCAAGCCGCGCAAGGTGGTGAAATCGTGGTATGCGGCATTTACCATCACCGGCCCGCCGCAGGCATAAACCTGGTGGCCGGACAGGTCGCCGTAATCCTCCATAGCTGCCTGATACACAAAGCCGGTTTTACCCTGCCAATGGTCTTCGGCGAGCGGCTCGGAAAGCACTGGGGTGAATCGGATACCTTGCACTTCCCATTGTTTCACCAAATCCAGCAGGTAAAAATCGGTCAGCTTGCGCACGCCCCAATACAGGTGCATCGGGCGTTTGATACCGGCATGCAGCGCGTGCTCGATGATGGCCTTGACCTGCGCAATGCAGGTGCCGCTGGCGATGAATATAATCGGCTTGGCCGAATCGCGCAGATAGCAGGTGCCGAGCGGCCCCTTGATGCGCAAAATATCGCCTTCTTTCATCTGCGTGAAAACATGGTGCGTGAAATCGCCGCCGGGAACCATACGTATATGCAACTGCAATAATTCGTTTTCGCACGGGGCGTTTCCCAGCGAGAAACTATGCGGCTTCCCATTCCCCCTCAGGATGTCTATGTACTGGCCGGCAAGAAACTGCAAGGGCTCGCCGGCAGGCGGCATCAGGTAGAGCACCATCACATCGTCCGCCATCCTTTGCATTTTTTCCACGCGGCATGGCAGGATTCTTACCGTGATATCCCGCAGTGGGTTGGCTTCGCGGTACTCAATGACCAAGTCGGATTCCGGCGTGGCACAACAGAACAAGGCGATACCCTCCGCCCTTTCCGCCGCGCTCAATATGCTGCCCAGAAAATTGCCGTGATCCACCGAGCCTTCCAGCACGCGGCCCTTGCATACGCCGCACGACCCCTCGCGGCAACTATACGGTAGGGTATAACCATGCTTGAGCGCGGCATTGAGGATGGTTTCGTTGGCTTCGATGGAGAAGCTGCGATTGGCCGGGTGAAGGGTGATACTGAACGTCATGTCGTGTCTTGAATGCGCGTAATCTTAGCAATTTTAACGCATAATCGCGCCATGAAACGGATTCTCATAGCGGGCTGCGGGGACATCGCCATGCGGGTTGCACCGATGTTGCGTGGGCGTTACCGGCTGTTCGGGCTGGTGCGTAGCGCGGGGCGTTTTGCAGAATTGCGCGTATCGGGCGTCACCCCGCTGCCGGGCGACCTCGACGACCGCGCCAGCCTCGCGCGCATCGCCGGATTGGCCGACATCGTGCTGCACTTCGCACCCCCTCCATCCATATCCTATCCGAAAAAGAATGGCGGCAAAGAATCGGATATTGACACACGCACCCGCAACCTCCTCGCCGCGCTGTCGCATGGAAAATTACCCAAACACCTCGCCTACATCAGCACCAGCGGCGTGTATGGAGATTGCGGCGGCGCCCATGTGAGCGAAACGCGCCCGCTCAATCCGCAAACGGCGCGTGCGCAACTCCGCGTGAATGCGGAGCAGCAGATACGCGACTGGGCCAGACACAATCATGTGAGCGCCAGCATCCTGCGCGTGCCCGGCATATACGCTGATGGCCGCCTGCCGCTGGAACGCCTGCGCGCGAACACCCCGGCCATTATTCGCGAGGAAGACAGCTATACCAACCACATCCACGCAGACGACCTCGCGCGCATCGTGCTGGCCGCGCTGCGGTATGCAAAACCCAACCGCGTGTATCACGCCAGCGATGACAGCCCAATGAAAATGGGCGATTATTTCGATATCGTGGCGGACGCAAGCGGCTTGCCGCGCCCGCCCCGCCTGCCGCGCGGGGAAATCAAGCGCAGCGTGACGCCCGCCTTGTGGTCGTTCATGAACGAGTCGCGGCGTTTGAACAACGGGAGAATGAAGAAAGAGCTAAAGGTAAAGCTGCTATATCCGGCGGTGGTTGATGCACTGGCTTCGGTCTGAAAAATTGCACAGCCCGAATACATTGCAGATATTCGCTCAACACATATTGAAAAAGACTTGTGTTTGACAGGAACAAGGATGTTCAGGATACTTCAAGCTGCATGATGGGTTTATTATGGCGTTGAATCATTTACACTTTATTTTTATTTAACACATGAAAGACGATCCAGGCAAAGAGGCTGTACGAAATTTGCAGGCACTGATCGTCCGCGAAACCGGTGCGCCTCTCAAACACGCCGCCGAAGCGGAGATGGAATCTATCATCCAGCATGCGTGCGGGGGTGATGTTGAGAGCAACGCGGCTGGCCCGGAACATTCCTTCGTGCGGTGCGAAGTCACCATCCTGCTTGCCGACCTGAGGGGCTTCACCTCCATCACAGCCGCGCTCCCTGCCGGAACGGTAATCGAAATGCTCAACCGCTGCCTGGGGCGAATGAATGAAATAGTCTTTCGCCATCATGGTGTGGTCGATAAATTCATGGGCGATTCCATCATGGTGTTATTCGGCGCGCCGGTCGCGCATCCGGATGATGTGCAACGGGCACTAACTTGCGCAATCGAGATGCAGCTCGCGATGGTGGAGCTCAACAATCAAGACCGCCCGGATGGCATGCCGGAGCTGTTCATGGGCATCGGCATCAACACCGGCAGCGTTATGGCCGGCAGGTTCGGATCAAATTTCTACTCTGAATATACGGTGATTGGCGACGAGGTCAACCTTGCCTCGCGTATAGAAGCCTTCAGCCTGCGCGGCCAGGTTCTGATCAGTGAAAACACCTTTGATAAATGCCGCGACTTTGTCACGGTCAGCGAGGCGATGGAAGTGTTCGTCAAGGGCAAGTCGCAACCGGTCAAGTTGCACGAGTTATACGCGATCCCCTCGTTGAGCCTCGAAGTGCCGCGCAAGGAAGTCCGCCGGAGCCATCGCGTTGGAGTCAAGCTTCCCTGCTCATTGAACCTTATTCAAAACAAGTTTGTGATGCCCAAAATGATCGACGCTACCATTCTCGATATCGGCTATCACGGCGTATTGGTGGAAACCGATCATCCACTCAAGAATCTCGACGATGTAAAGCTTGAATTTGATCTTCCACTGGTCGATGTCAAGGCAACCGACATCTACGCGAAAGTCGTCAAGCTGAAACAAGACGGAAACCGCCGTTTCGCGGGGTTTGAGTTCACCTCTGTCAGCCCCGACATCAACATGAAAATCCAGTTGTTCGTGCAGTTGCTGGTGACAGCGGCTGCATAGAAGAGCGGGAGTCAGGGTACCTCTAAAATTCACCCTTAATGCCTGAAATGGCGATAGCCGGTGAATACCATCGCCAACCCGTGCTCATCGGCGGCGGCGATCACTTCCGCGTCGCGCATCGATCCGCCGGGCTGAATCACGGCTTTCGCACCCGCTTCGGCCAACACATCCAGTCCATCGCGGAACGGGAAGAAAGCATCGGACGCGACCACCGAGCCGGCCAAATTTAGCCCCGCGTTCTGCGCCTTGATGCTGGCGATGCGCGTGCTATCCACGCGGCTCATCTGCCCCGCGCCCACACCCAATGTCTGGCCGTTCTTGCAGAACACGATGGCATTCGACTTCACGTATTTCGCCACGCGCCAGGCGAACAGCAGGTCTTGCAGTTGTTCACCGGTAGGCTGCGCCTTGGTCACCACCTTGAGTTGCGCCATCTGCACATTCAGCGCATCCGGCGATTGCACCAACAGACCGCCGCTGACGCGCTTAAAATCGAACTGGTTGTGCGCGTTGGACAACGGCACGGTGAGCACGCGCACGTTCTGCTTCGCCGCCGTGATCTTGAGTGCGGCCTCGGAAGCGGATGGCGCAATGATGAGTTCGACGAACTGGTTGGCGGTGATCTGCGTCGCGCTGTCGGCATCCAGCTCACGATTGAAGGCGATGATGCCACCGAACGCGGAGGTGGTGTCGGTCGCGTAGGCCAGTTTGTAGGCGCTCAGTGCGCTGTCGGCAATCGCCACGCCGCACGGGTTGGCGTGCTTGACAATAACGCAGGCCGGCTGCTCGAAGGTTTTGACCAGCTCCCACGCGGCATCGGCGTCGCCGATGTTGTTGTAGGAAAGTTCCTTTCCCTGCAACTGCATATAGCCGGAGATGCCGCCCGCAACCGGGCTGAGGTCGCGGTAAAACGCGGCGCTCTGGTGCGGGTTCTCGCCGTAGCGCATGTCCTGTACCTTGGCGAAGTTGAAGTTGATCTGCGCCGGGAATTCGCTTTTGGTGCCGTCGGCGGAAATCGTGGTGAGATAGTTGCTGATCGCGGAATCGTAGGCGGCGGTGTGCGAGTAGGCTTTCTTCGCCAAGTCGAAACGGGTCGCGCCGCTCACTGCGCCGCCGTTGGTCTGCATCTCGGCCAGCACGTCCGCATAGTCCGCCGGATCGGTGACGATGGCGACATGCGCGTGGTTCTTCGCCGCCGCGCGCACCATGGTTGGTCCGCCGATGTCGATGTTCTCGATGGCGTCTTCCAGCGTACAACCGGGCTTCGCGACGGTTGCCGCAAACGGATACAGATTGACCACCACCAGATCAATGGTCGGAATGCTGTGTTTTTCCAGCGTGGCGACATGCTCCGGCAGGTCGCGCCGCGCCAGGATGCCCGCATGCACTTTCGGTTGCAGCGTTTTTACCCTACCATCCAGCATCTCCGGGAAACCGGTGTAATCCGCCACCTCGGTGACCGGAATGCCGTTGTCAGCGAGCAGCTTGGCGGTGCCACCGGTGGAAAGGATTGCTACGCCGAGCTGGTTCAAGCCCTGCGCAAATTCGAGAACGCCGGATTTATCCGATACGCTGATGAGTGCTTGTTTGATCGTTGCCATGATGGTTTCAGAGAAAATTAAAGGGGGTAGCTAGCAGGTCGGGCACAGCCCGGCCTACGCAATTCCGTGCTGCTGCATCTTCTTGCGCAAGGTGTTGCGGTTGATGCCGAGCATTTCCGACGCGCGCGTCTGGTTGCCGCCGACGTGCTCCAGCACCATTTCGAGCAGCGGTTTTTCGACACAATCCATCACCATGTCGAACATGTCGCAGCACGGTTCTTCGCCGTCGAGATCCTTGAAATACTCCTTGAGTGTCTTGCGCACGTAACGCGCCATATCATTTTCGTTTACCAAACAATCGCTCATGCCGCTAGCCTTTCGATATATTGCAACTGCGCCCCATATTGTGCATGTTGCGTGAAAAAATCGTCCACTGCCGCCAACTGTGTGCCGGGGCTTTCCAATTGATTCATCCTGTGGCGGAATTGTGCCGAGCCAGCCAGCCCTTTGGTGTACCAGGAGATATGTTTCCGCGCCACGCGCAAACCGGTATGTTCGCCATAAAAGTTATAGAGTTCATGCACATGTTCCAGTAGCACGCGATGTATCTCTGCGGTCTCCGGCGCGGGCAAATGCGCACCGGTTTCAAGAAAATGTTCGATTTCGCGGAACAGCCAGGGGCGGCCTTGTGCCGCGCGCCCGATCATCACGGCATCTGCGCCGGTTTGCTCCAGCACATATCTGGCTTTCTCCGGTGTATCGATATCGCCGTTGGCGATGATGGGGATGCTTACGCTGGCCTTCACCGAGGTGATCGTGTCGTATTCCGCATCGCCCGTGTAGGCGCAAGCGCGCGTTCGCCCGTGTATCGCGAGCGCCTGTATACCGGCTGCTTCGGCAATCCTGGCGATGCGGACCGCATTGCGGTTCTGTTTATCCCATCCGGTACGTATTTTCAGCGTGACCGGCACATCCACTGCACCGACCACCGCTTCCAGTAACTCTGCAACCAGCGGTTCATTCTGCAGCAGCGCGGAGCCCGCCATCACATTGCAGATCTTCTTTGCCGGACAGCCCATATTGATGTCGATGATTTGCGCGCCGCGATCCACGTTGTACCTGGCGGCCTGTGCGAGCATCTTTGCGTCGGCACCGACGATCTGCACCGAGATCGGATCGGTCTCGCCTTCATGGTTGGCGCGGCGTTTTGTTTTTTCAGAGCCGTACAGCAGCGAATTGGATGCCACCATCTCGCTCACCGCCATGCCCGCGCCCATGCGTTTGCACAGCATGCGGAAAGGGCGGTCGGTCACTCCTGCCATAGGAGCAACAATAAGATTATTCTTGAGTTGGTAGGGGCCGATGCGCATGACAGTTTTCTGCGAGGAATTGCAATTATAAATGAAACTGGGTGTCATGTTATGATTGCCGTCATGAATTTTTTTCTGTTGCTATTTGGTGCAGGCGGCGTGAATCGAATTACATGAAAAATGCCAATTTGCTTGATTGGTTTACTCAACTTTTATTAACTCATTAGATTTGCGCGGGTGATCGTTTTGGCAAACCCAGAGCGAATCGATTTTGAAGCCTTTTGAAATCCGATTTTTGGGCATCCTCCGCTTCTTGCCATGCATTATATGAAATGCCCTCACTTAAATTATTATCAGCAAAAATACCCATGAAAAAATCTCATCCTCTGAACCCGCTTAAGTGGTTTGCCCTGTTTTTATATTTCTCAATAACTGCTGCACATGCCGGTGAAAATGAAATCCGCCAATCGCTCCAAAACAAATTCCCGAGCATTGGAAAAATCGAGCATATTGTCAAAACATCTTATGCCGACCTTTACGAGGTTGTTATCGACGATCAGCTTTTGTATACCGATGCGCAAGGGCAATACCTGTTTGACGGCAGTGTGATCGATGTAAAAAGCCGCCGCAATATAACAGAGGATCGGCGCCGCCAATTGTTTGCCATCGACTTTGACAAGCTCCCGCTCGACCTCGCGTTAAAGAAAGTAAAAGGCAACGGAAAACGCAAGCTGGCCGTTTTTACCGACCCGAATTGCGGCTATTGCAAACGCCTGGAAAGGGAATTGCTTAAAATCACCGATGTCACGCTGTATCTTTTCTTGTACCCCGTCCTGCAAGGCTCGGATGAGATCGTGCGCAATGTGTACTGTTCAAAAGATCCGGTCAAGGCATGGGACGGTTTGATGATGGGCGGCATCGCGCCCCCCCATGCGACTTGCAATTCGCAAATCGATAAAGTGATGGCATTGGCCAAGAAACATCATGTCCAGGGGACGCCCAACCTGATTTTTGGCGATGGAATGCAAGTTCCGGGATACATGCCCGCCGAAGAGTTGGAAAAACGTTTGAATGGAGCTGACAAAAAATAAGGCCCGCACATGAATCCCGCAGCCGAAATTTCTCGCGACTTGCTTACCCAGGCAATCGACCAATCGCATGATGGCATCACCATCGCCGATGCAAAGAAAAAAGGCTTCCCGCTGATTTATGTCAACAAGGGTTTTGAAAAACTGACCGGTTACACTTCCGATGAGATTATCGGCAACAGTTACCGTATCCTGCAAGGAGCGGATACCGAGCAACTTGGGCTCGATGTTATCCGCGCCGCCGTCGCCAAAGAGGAAAGCTGTGTCGTTACATTGCGCAATTACCGCAAGGATGGCTCGATGTTCTGGAACGAGCTCAGCATTTCCCCGGTGCATGACTCCGACGGCAAACTCACGCATTACATCGGCATCCAGAAGGATGTGACCGCGCGCATCCTGCTCGAACAACACCTGCATCAGTCCAATCTCGATCTGCAAACGCTCAACCAGCAACTGAGTACGCTGGTTTATACCGATCACCTGGTCGGTCTCAGCAACCGCAGGCATTTCGACGAGCAGTTTGCGAACCTGCTTTCCACCGCGCAACGCACCCATAGCGAGCTGTCGGTGCTGATGATCGATTTCGACCATTTTAAGCAATTCAACGAGCGTTACGGGCGTGCGGCGGGAGAAGAGTGCATGCGGATGGTGGGCGATTGCATCGCCAAATCCTTCGCTCGCACCTCGGACTGTACGGCGCGCTATCACGGGAACGAATTCGCCGTCGTGTCGCTGGCCGCCAATCTCGCAGAACTGCGCCATCATGCAGAGAAGCTCTGCGAACAGGTGCGCGCGCTCAACATCCCGAACAGCGATTCGTCACACGGCGTAGTGACGATCAGCATCGGCGGCATCCATCGCATGCCCGACCGGGAATCCACCGAAGCGGAAATCATCAGGGAAGCCGATCAGGAATTGCTGGCCGCGAAGCGCAGCGGCGGCAATCGCGTGCATATCGCGAGCTGATTCCCGGTAGGGGCGCAATTCATCGCGCCCTACGGGTTTAGTGTTGGCTCCGCGCCCTTCGGGAACAACACCCACATCTGGCCGCTCTGTTTCATGCGCCCCGCCTGGATACCCGCCTGCTCGCCGAAGCCCCAGAAAAAATCGGCGCGCACCGCGCCCTTGATCGCCCCGCCGGTATCTTGCGCCAGCATCAGTCGGTTCAGCGGTTCGTTGGTATTCGGATAAGTGGTTGCGAGGAACACCGGCGCGCCGAGCGGGATGGTGCGCGGGTCGACCGCGATGCTGTATGTCTCGGTCAGCGGAACGCCCAATGCGCCGAGGGGTGCGGACAATCCATTCGGCAATTCGCGGAAGAACACATAGCTGGGGTTTTGCGCCAACAGCGTGTCAAGTTTTTGCGGATACCGTTTCGCCCAATCCTTGATGCCCTGCATCGAGGCTTCCTCGATCTTGAGCTCACCCACTTCGACCAGCTTCTTGCCGATGGAAACGTAAGGGTGGCCGTTCTGCTCGGCGTAACCGACCTTCACGAGGCTGCCATCCGGCAATTCGATGCGCCCCGATCCCTGGATTTGCAGGAAGAACAGATCGACCGCATTTTCAACCCAGAATAATTCGCGGCCTTGCAGCACGGCCTTCCCGTTGTCGATTTCGGCGCGGTTGTAATAAGGTACGATGCGCTTGCCTTGCAATCGTCCGCGCAAACGAAGGTCTTTCAGTTGCGGATACACTTCGCCCAAATCGATGGTCAGCAAATCTTCCGGTGCGGCATACAGCGGATAACGGAAACGCGCCGTCTTGACGCGGCTCCCGGCCAGCTTCGGTTCGTAGTAGCCGGTGACCAGCCCTTGCGCCGAACCATCCGGATTAAACACCTGGTAAGGAGCGAAACTATCCTCGAAAAATGCGCGCAATGCGGCGTTATCAGGTTGCGCCAGTTCATTGGTGCGTGTGCAAACCGCCTGCCAACCCGGCTTGTTTTTTAACGCGCGGCAGCTTTGTAAAAAAGCTGTCCATGTCTGCTGCAAATCTACCGTTTTCCAATCCGGCAGCATCTCCCATTTGCTTGCCGCAAACGGCGACACGGGCGGCAATGCGGCAGGAGGCGCGACAGTAGGCGGTTTGGGCGGCGCGGCACAGGATGCAATAAAAATCAGCAGCATGGGCGCAACGCGCCGCACCCATGCTTTATGCCATGCGCCAGGAAAATATCTAATGCAAAACACGCGGCACACTCAGCACAAATTGCGGTATCTCGATATCGAACTCCGTGCCGTCACCGGTCTCCATCTGGTAGCTCCCGCGCATCGTGCCGACCTGCGTGGCCAGCACCGTGCCACTGGTATATTCGAAGCTCTGGTTCGGCCCAAGCGATGGCTGCTCACCGACGACACCTTGCCCCCGGACTTCCTGCACATGGTGGTTGGCATCCGTGATGATCCAGTGTCGGCTGACCAGCCTGGCGGTATCGCTGCCGGAATTGGTGATATTGATGGTGTAGGAAAACACAAAGCGGTTACCCTGTTCGTCGGACTGATCCGGCAAATAATTCACCCGCGTCCGTACGATAAAACCATGTTGATCATTTTTTTCCATGCGCAGCATTTGAACCGATTTTTTCCCGGCTCGCAAGGTGAAATGCGAACCACTCAACCGTTAACCCGTCATTCCCGCGCAGGCGGGAATCCAGATGATTAAAAATTTCCCGCGAAGCGGGACAACATCGCGGTTTTGCCCGCTTCGCGGGGTGCTTGTCCTTGCTGGATTCCCGCCTGCGCGGGAATGACGCAATTTTAAGTTAATGGGTTCTTTTGATTAACGCACCGCCAGCAACTCCACATCGAACACCAGCGTCGCATTCGGCGGAATCACCCCGCCCGCGCCGCGCGCGCCGTAGCCGAGGTCGGAAGGGATGACCAGCGTGCGCTGCCCGCCTACCTTCATGCCCTCTACGCCCTGATCCCAACCCTTGATCACATGCCCCGCGCCGAGCGGAAAATCGAACGGCTCTGCACGGTCGTGTGAGCTGTCAAATTTATTGCCCTTATGATCGGGAGCCGCTTCATCGTATAGCCAGCCGGTGTAATGCACCAGCACCAGCTTGCCGGCGGTGGCCTCTGCGCCTTCGCCCAGTTTGTTGTCGGTTTTAATCAGTTCAGTCATATTATTTGCTTTCTGTTGTGGCCTGTTCAAAGCAAGCCGTGGTTAAAAACACCGGCTGTCAGCAGCAAAGCCAGCGGTAAAAAATGATGCGTTTCATTTTCATGCGAGTTTATTCCAATCTGCCCAAAATCGGGCCGAGCAATCTTCTTCCATGTATCACCGCAACAACTGTCACCTCATCCTCGGTCACGCGGTAAATAAGACGATAGCTATAAACAAAGCGCTCTCGAAACTCCTGCTTACCAAGCTCTGGAACAAAGGAGCCGCTATTCGGAAATCGCCCCAGACTCCCTGCCATATCCAGAATCTTCTTCACCACTGCGGACGCATAAAACTGCGAATCTTTGGCAATATAAGCGGCGATGGCATTTACATCATCCAGAGCCTCGGGCGACCAACTTACTCGCGTACCCATTTGGCCAGATGTTTTTCTGCATCTTGCTGCGAAACCACACCCTCCGATTCAGCGCGCTCCACACCGTTTTTGATTTTTTCAATCACGTAAAGGTGATACTGAATATCTTCCAGCGAACAATCGTCCGGCAACTTTTGGAGCATCGAAGCAACTTGTTGTTTTGCGATTTGCATCATTCACCTCCTTGAAGATTTTGCTGCATTACGTCGTTTATTTTACCTTCTCGCATACGGCGCAATGCCCGTTGGTTATTGCGCCCTACGCAAGCTACTTGCAATTGAGATTTATGTTTTCGCATATTCGTTTAAAGTACTTCAATCGTGTATCCATTTGTTCTTGTAAACAGGTAGTGTAGATTATGTTGCGGTGGATAGAAGACCCGCCTTCAATAAAACTACTTTCAAAAGAACAATCCTTGTCATACAACCGTACCCAAAGACGTTGAGCTTCCACAAACTCGGTCTTCTGCTGAAGGGGCAGCTTGGCTCTAATTTCCCTGTAGGTTCGATTAAGCTGTTTATCGGTGATTTCAAACTTCTTATCCTGAATAGACGCTTCACACTCTTCCAAAGTCAGGTTTGGGTCTTGTATCAGACAAGCACACTCTTCCTCGTTTGCGTTAGCATTGACGGTGCAACTTGAAGCAGCAAAAACAAGCGTTGGCGCGCTTATCAGCAGGGCAGATAAAAGTAATATCCTGACATATCTTAGCTTCATGCCGACTCCTTCAGTTAATAACCCAGTACCGGTGCCAGCCACCGTTCCGCCTCTTCCAGCGTCCAGCCCTTACGCCTTGCGTAGTCTGCCACCTGATCCCTGTCCACCTTGCCGGTGGCGAAATACTGCGCCTGCGGGTGCGAGAAGTAGAAGCCGCTCACCGCTGCGGTGGGCAGCATGGCGTAGCTGTCGGTCAGCGTGATGCCTGCGTTGAGCGGCGCTTGCAGCAGCTCGAACAACTGCCCCTTCTCGGTATGCTCCGGGCAGGCGGGGTAGCCGGGCGCGGGGCGGATGCCGCGATATTGCTCGGCGATCAGCGCGTCATTATCCAAGCCTTCGTCTGCCGCATACCCCCAGAACTCGCGGCGCACGCGGGCGTGCAGCAGTTCGGCGAAAGCTTCGGCGAGTCGGTCGGCCAGCGACTTGAGCAGGATGGCGTTGTAGTCGTCGTGGTGTTTCTCGAACTCGGCAATGCGCTCGTCAATGCCGATACCTGCCGTGACCGCAAACGCGCCTATGTAGTCCTTAACCTTCGTTTCCTTCGGCGCGATGAAATCGGCGAGGCAGTAGTTCGGAATGTCGTCCGGCTTCTTCGTCTGCTGGCGCAGGTTGTGCCAGGTTATTGACACTTTTTTGCGCGTTTCGTCGGTGTAGATTTCGATGTCGTCACCCAAACCGCCATTGACAGCCACGCTGTTCGCCGGGAACAGGCCGAACACCGCGTTTGCGGTGAGCCATTTTTCGTTGATGATTTTCTTCAGCATCGCCTGCGCATCAGCGAACAGCTTGCGCGCCTCCTCGCCAACTGTCTTGTCCTGCAATATTTTCGGGTAGCGCCCGGACAGTTCCCATGCCTGGAAGAACGGTGACCAGTCGATGTATTCGGCGATCTTGTCAAGCGGGTAGGACTCGAATTTGTGTACGCCCATCAGTTGCGGTTTGGGCGGAGCGTAAATCCCCCTCAATCCCCCTTTTGCAAAGGGGGAAGCGGGCTCAGCTGTTTTCTTGGAGGAAGAGGCTGCATCACCCCCCCTTTGTAAAAGGGGGGCAGGGGGGATTTGCTTTCCCCAGTTCGTTTTCAACCCGTGCGCCCGCGCCTCCGCGAGCGTGACATACACGGCCTTGCTCTTCTTGCCCTCATGCTGCTCGCGCGCCTCGGCGTAGTCCGCCTTGATGTCGGCGACATATTCGTCGCGCAGCGTGTCGGAGAGCAGGTTGCTGCACACGCCCACCGCGCGCGAGGCATCGGTGGCGTACACCGTCGCACCACTCGGGTAGTTCGGTGCGATCTTCACCGCAGTATGCACACGCGACGTGGTCGCGCCGCCGATCAGCAGCGGGATGACGAAGCCTTGCCGCTGCATTTCCTTCGCGACATGCGCCATTTCTTCCAGCGATGGCGTGATCAGCCCGGACAGGCCGATGATGTCGGCGTTGTGTTCGCGCGCGGCGTCGAGGATCTGTTGGCACGGCACCATTACGCCCATGTTCACCACTTCGAAGTTGTTGCACTGCAACACCACGGTGACGATGTTTTTGCCGATGTCGTGCACGTCACCCTTGACCGTGGCCATGACGATCTTGCCCTTGGCGCTGGTGTTGCCGGTGCGCAGTTTTTCCGCCTCGATGTACGGCACCAGATGCGCCACCGCCTGCTTCATCACGCGCGCCGATTTCACCACCTGCGGCAGGAACATCTTGCCCGCGCCGAACAGGTCTCCGACCACGTTCATGCCGGTCATCAGCGGGCCTTCGATCACCTCGACCGGGAACTTCGCAAGCTGGCGTGCTTCCTCGGTGTCCTCGACGATGAAGGTGGTGATGCCACGGACTAATGCATGCGTGATGCGTTCCTGCACCGTGCCGTTGCGCCATGCCAGGTCTTCGACTTGTGCCTTGCCGCCGCCCTTCACCGTCTCGGCCAGCGTGACCAGCTTCTCGCCCGCATCGGGGCTTCGGTTCAGCACCACGTCTTCCACTGCGTCGCGTAACTCTTTGGGTATCTCTTCGTACACGCCGAGTTGCCCGGCGTTGACGATACCCATGTTCAGCCCGGCCTTGATCGCGTGATACAGGAATACGGTGTGGATCGCCTCGCGCACTGGCTCGTTGCCGCGAAATGAGAACGACACATTCGACACTCCGCCTGAAATTTTCGCGAACGGCAGATGCTTGCGTATCCACGCCGTCGCCTCGATGAAATCCACCGCGTAGTTGTTGTGCTCCTCGATGCCGGTGGCGATTGCAAAGATGTTGGGGTCGAAGATGATGTCTTCGGGCGGAAAGCCGACCTTATTCACCAAGATGTCGTAGCTGCGCTGGCAGATTTCGGTCTTGCGCTGGTAGGTGTCAGCCTGCCCCTGCTCGTCGAACGCCATCACCACCGCTGCCGCACCGTAGCGCCGCACCAGCGTGGCGTGTTTGATGAAATTCTCCTCGCCTTCCTTCAGCGAGATCGAATTGACGATGGGCTTTCCCTGCACGCATTTCAGCCCCGCCTCGATGATGCTCCACTTCGATGAATCGATCATCAGCGGCGCTTTGGAAATATCCGGCTCGGAGGCGATCAGGTTGAGGAACTTCGCCATCGCGGCCTCGCCGTCCAGCATCGCCTCGTCCATGTTGATGTCGATCACCTGCGCGCCGGTTTCCACCTGCTGCCTGGCAACTTCCAGCGCCTCGTCGTACTGGCCTTCGAGGATCAGCCGCTTGAATTTGGCCGAGCCGGTGACATTGGCGCGCTCACCGACGTTGACAAACAGCGAATCGTCGCCAATGTTGAACGGCTCCAGCCCGGACAGGCGCAACTTCTTTTCGATCTTGGGAATCTTGCGCGGCGGCACCTCCTTGA
>Ga0209343_10005908_pt1 | contig 14747 bp, 11 predicted proteins | sample RifCSPlowO2_02_FD_184026 | JGI IMG/M metagenome (GOLD analysis project Ga0209343, IMG submission 184026) | Groundwater microbial communities from Rifle, Colorado - Rifle CSP2_plank lowO2_0.2 (SPAdes) (version 2) | ecosystem: Environmental > Aquatic > Deep subsurface > Groundwater | place... | reverse complement strand
GTAAGGCGGGCGTATGATCGCGCCTCTTTTCTTTTTCTCACGTCTCACGAACGTAGGCCAATAGCTCAACTGGCAGAGCGTCGGTCTCCAAAACCGAAGGTTGGGGGTTCGATTCCCTCTTGGCCTGCCAAGCAATAGATGGACGACGCGAAGTTCTTCGGGACTGCGTCAACAGGTGAATGGCAGACAAAATTAAGTTGACGGTTGCGGTACTCTTGGTGCTGACGGGCATTGGAGGCTTTTATCAGCTTTCCTCAAGCGCGGCAGTGGTGCGGCTGTTGTGCGTACTCGGCGGAATCCTGGCGGGCGGGGCGGTGGCATGGTTCACCGCGCCGGGACAGCGATTCCTAATGTTCTCCCGCGAGGCGGTGACGGAGACGAAGAAGGTTGTTTGGCCGACCCGCAAGGAGTCCTTTCAGACGGCTGCGGCGGTGTTCGCTTTCATCGTGGTAATGGCGGTCTTCCTGTGGATCTCCGACAAGAGCCTGGAATATATCCTTTACGACGTGGTCCTCGGGTGGAAAAAGTCATGACGATGCGCTGGTACGTTGTTCACGCGTACTCCGGTTTCGAGAAATCGGTACAGCGGGCGCTGGAGGAGCGTATCCGGCGCGCCGGTATGCAGGAACATTTCGGAAAGATACTCGTGCCGACCGAGGAAGTCGTGGAAATGAAAGGCGGACAGAAGAACATTTCCGAGCGCAAGTTCTTCCCCGGTTATGTCCTTGTCGAAATGGACATGAGCGACGAGGCTTGGCACTTGGTCAAGAACACCGCAAAGGTCACCGGATTCGTCGGAGGGGCGCATGGCAGGAAGCCGCCGCCGATCAGCGAAAAGGAAGTGCAGGGTATTTTGCAGCAGATGCAGGAGGGCGTAGAGAAGCCGAAGCCGAAGGTTCTGTTCGAGGCCGGCGAGGCTGTGCGCGTCAAAGAAGGGCCTTTCACCGACTTTCACGGTACGGTCGAGGACGTCAACTATGACAAGAGCAAACTGCGCGTATCGGTGACGATTTTTGGGCGCGCGACCCCCGTGGAGCTGGAATTCGGTCAGGTGGAGAAGGCGTAGGGCAGCAGCTGCGGCGTGGCCGCAGGTTTATTTTGAGCGGGGAGAACGCGCGAGCGTTCGCTTGAACCCAACAGGAGAGCCAAAATGGCAAAGAAAGTTGTCGGCTTGATCAAGCTGCAGGTTCCTGCAGGCAAAGCCAATCCCAGCCCGCCTATCGGGCCGGCGCTCGGCCAGCGTGGCCTAAACATCATGGAGTTCTGCAAGGCGTTTAACGCCCAGACCCAGAAGGTGGAGCCCGGTCTGCCGCTCCCGGTGGTGATTACGGCGTACGCGGACAAGAGCTTCACTTTCATTATCAAGACGCCGCCCGCCACTGTCCTCATTATGAAGGCGGCCGGCATCGAAAAGGGCAGCCCGCAGCCGCATACGGACAAGGTTGGCAAGATTTCGCGTGCGCAGGCGGAGGACATTGCGAAGACCAAGATGCCCGATCTGACCGCGGGCGATTTGGACGCGGCCGTGCGGACGGTCGCCGGGAGCGCGCGTTCAATGGGCGTTACCGTGGAGGGCGTGAAATGAGCGCACTCACAAAACGTCAGAAGACCTGGTCATCTATTGTCAAACGCGACAAGAACTACCCCGTGCTCGATGCCCTGGCGATCGTAAAGCAGACGGCAGTTTCAAAGTTTGACGAATCGATCGATGTGGCCGTGAATTTGGGCATTGATGCCAAAAAATCCGATCAAATAGTGCGTGGTTCGGTGGTGCTCCCTGCCGGCATTGGGAAGACTGTTAGGGTCGCCGTGTTTGCACAGGGCGACAAGGCCGCGGCGGCCAAGGCGGCTGGTGCCGATATCGTCGGGCTTGACGACCTTGCCGAAAATGTCAAGGCAGGCAAGATCGAGTTCGACGTTGCGATCGCGAGCCCGGACACTATGCGCGTAGTCGGGCAACTCGGGCAAATCCTGGGGCCGCGAGGATTGATGCCTAACCCGAAGGTCGGGACGGTTACCGTGGACGTCGCTGCGGCCGTAAAGAACGCCAAGGCAGGGCAGGTGCAATACCGCACGGACAAGGGTGGGATCGTTCAGTGCTCCATCGGGCGCGCGTCGTTTACGCCCGAACAGCTGCAGCAGAACCTGGCAGCCCTCGTCGACGCCCTTAACAAGGCCAAACCTGCTGCAAGCAAAGGGGTTTATCTGCGTAAGGTTTCGTTGTCGAGCACCATGGGGCCGGGGGTTCGGGTGGACCTTTCGAGCATCGCCGGCAGTGCCACGTGACGTTGGGGCAAACGCGAATACATAATGGATTCAGGGGCAGCAAGAGCACATATTGGTACATCGCGAGACGGCGGTGTACGTTGGACTTTGGGCCGTCGCGACGCCGCAGCAAGGGCGTTGGGACGGGTTGTCAAAGACCGTAGGAACCGGAAGGTTTAATCGAAGGCGGGGAGACGCGATTTTGAGGAAATGGAAAGGCAACTTCTCCAAGTCCTCAAATCCACGACTCCTTGTCCTGACGTCCTACGCAGATGGCGAACCCGAAATGAAGGAATTCTTCCTGAATGCAAGGTCGCCTGGGTTGCCGCGGGGCTCTTATGGGCCAGCGGCGTTTGAAAAATGGAGGTAGACCTTGGGTCTCAATCTTGACGAGAAGAAGGCGGTCGTCGCCGAAGTCTCCGCGGAAATCGCGAAGGCGCAGGGGATGGTTGTCGCCGAGTACCGTGGTCTGGAAGTTGGCAGCATGACGGCTCTGCGCGCGAAGGCGCGCAAGTCGGGCGTGTACTTGCGCGTTCTAAAGAACACGCTGGCGCGTCGCGCCGTGGCGGGAACGCCGTTCGAAAAGCTGACCGAGCAAATGGTCGGTCAGCTCGTGTACGGTATTTCACCCGACCCGGTGGCTACAGCCAAAGTGTTGAACGAGTTCGCTAGGACGAATGACAAGCTCGTGATCAAGGCAGGTGCCATGCCCAATGCCCTGATCGATGCGACGGAAGTCAAGGCGCTCGCCTCGATGCCCTCGCGCGAGCAACTCATCGCCCAGCTGCTTGGAACGATGCAGGCGCCGGTCGCGAAGTTTGCACGTACGCTCAATGAAGTGCCAGCACGCTTCGTTCGCACGCTTGCCGCAGTACGCGACCAGAAAGAAAAGGCTGGAGCCTAGTGCCGGCCCCTTCCATACCGAATACACATACCGATTCAGGAGAAATTACATGACCGTAGCAAAAGCTGAAGTCCTCGACGTAATCGCAAACATGACGGTCCTGGAGCTTTCGCAGCTCATCAAGGACATGGAAGAAAAATTTGGCGTTTCCGCTGCCGCAGCCACCGTGGCCGTGGCCGGGCCGGCTGCAGGAGCCGCCGCGGCTGCTGTTGAGGAACAAACCGAGTTTACCGTGACGCTTGCCGCGATTGGCGAGAATAAGGTGAACGTAATCAAGGCAGTGCGCGAGTTGACTGGTCTGGGGCTTAAGGAGGCCAAGGACCTGGTCGATGCTGCGCCCAAGGCCGTGAAAGAAGGCGTGACGAAGGCCGAGGCGGAGGCCATTGCCAAGAAGCTCACCGAAGCCGGCGGCAAAGCAGAGATCAAGTAGCGGGGAACCCGAAGGCGGGCGGGCGGTCTATCACGGACCGTCCCGGCCCGGGTTTCCTGTCGAATACGTCGCGAGAGCTTGGAAAGAGAGCGGATAGGGCACCCAGCCCTGTCTTCTGTCTTTCATCCTCTTACCCCTGACGCGGAGCTTCCATGTCCTCCACGACGAGCTATTCCTCTACCGAGAAAAAACGCATTCGTAAGAGTTTTGCAAAACGTGCTAGCGTTTTGAACATTCCCTTTCTGCTGGCGACGCAGCTTGAGTCCTATACCGCATTCCTTCAGGCGTCGGTGGCGCCGGAGGAGCGGCGAAACGAAGGACTTCAAGCGGCTTTCACCTCGATATTCCCGATCGTTTCGCACTCGGGCAACGCACGCCTTGATTTTGTCTCATATGCGCTGGGAGAGCCACCTTTCGATGTCAAGGAATGTCAGCAGCGTGGGCTGACTTACGCAAGTCCGTTACGGGCGAAGGTACGCCTCACCATCATGGACAAGGAGGCGACAAAGCCAACGATCAAGGAGGTGAAGGAACAGGAAGTCTATATGGGCGAAATTCCGCTCATGACCACCACGGGTTCGTTCGTAATCAACGGCACCGAACGCGTGATCGTCTCGCAACTGCACCGTTCGCCGGGGGTCTTCTTCGAGCATGATCGTGGCAAGACACACAGTTCGGGCAAGCTCTTGTTCTCGGCCCGGATCATCCCCTATCGCGGTTCCTGGCTCGACTTCGAATTCGATCCCAAGGATCACCTGTATTTTCGCGTCGATCGGCGACGCAAAATGCCGATCACGATACTGCTCAAAGCGATCGGAATGTCTCCGGAGCAGATTCTCGGCGCTTTCTACGACTTCGACACGTTTCATATAGGCAAGAACGGAGTTCAGTTCGAACTGGTCCCCGAACGGTTGCGCGGCGAAGTGGCGCGATTCGATTTCACCGACAAGAGCGGCAAGGTCATCATATCCAAGGACAAGCGCATCACGGTGAAGCATATCCGCGACATGGAGGCCGCGGGAATGAAGCGCATGAGCGTGCCCGATGAGTTTCTTGTTGGCAGGGCCGTCGGACACAACGTGGTGGACAAGGAAACGGGTGAAATCCTTGCCAACGCCAACGAGGAGGTTACCGAGACGCTGCTCGCCAAATTGCGTGAAGCGGGTGTGGAGAGCATCAGGACCAACTACACGAACGACCTGGACCAAGGGGCGTTCATGTCGCAGACGCTTAGGATCGACGAGACCGCCGACCAGACCGCTGCGCGTGTGGCGATCTACCGCATGATGCGTCCGGGGGAACCGCCAACCGAGGATGCGGTCGAGACGCTGTTCAACGGCTTGTTCTACTCGGAGGAGCGTTACGACCTGTCGATGGTCGGACGTATGAAGTTCAACCGCCGCGCCTATCCGGAGACGCTGGACGAGCGTTCGCCGCAGTGGCTGAGGAACTTCTATGCCCGCGTGGGTTCGAAGGGCAGCGAAGGACCCGGAACCCTCGTCAACGACGACATTCTTGCTGTTGTTGGAATCTTGGTTGAACTTCGCAACGGGCGGGGCGAAATCGACGACATCGATCATCTCGGAAACCGGCGCGTGCGCTCGGTAGGTGAGTTGGCCGAGAACCAATTCCGTGCGGGCCTGGTGCGCGTTGAGCGAGCGGTGAGGGAGCGATTGTCGCAGGCCGAGTCCGACAACTTGATGCCACACGATCTGATCAACGCGAAGCCGATTTCGGCAGCGATCAAGGAATTCTTCGGATCGTCGCAGCTCTCCCAATTCATGGACCAGACCAACCCCTTGTCGGAAATTACGCACAAACGCCGGGTGTCCGCGCTGGGCCCGGGTGGGCTTACGCGAGAACGCGCCGGGTTTGAGGTGCGCGACGTGCATCCGACTCACTACGGTCGCGTATGTCCGATCGAGACGCCCGAAGGACCGAATATCGGACTGATCAATTCGCTCGCACTTTACGCGCGGACGAATCGATATGGTTTTCTTGAGACGCCCTACCGCAAAGTGGTAAATGCGAAGGTGACGAACGAAATCGACTTTCTTTCGGCGATAGAGGAAGGAAATTTCGTGATCGCGCAGGCCAATGCGCAGCTAGACAAGTCGGGCAGGCTGGTCGATACCCTCGTCTCTTGTCGCAACAAGAACGAATTTTCTCTTGCTACCGCTGACCGGGTGCAGTACATGGACATCGCTCCGGCACAGATAGTGTCGGTAGCGGCATCGCTGATTCCGTTTCTCGAACACGACGACGCGAATCGGGCACTAATGGGCTCGAACATGCAGCGCCAGGCGGTGCCGTGCCTGCGCCCTGAGAAGGCGTTGGTGGGTACTGGGATTGAACGCACGGTTGCCGTCGACTCGGGCACGGCGGTACAGGCGCTGCGAGGCGGAGTCGTCGACTACGTGGACGCGAGCCGCATCGTAGTGCGCGTCAACGATGAGGAAACAGTGGCCGGCGAGGTGGGGGTGGATATATACAACCTGGTCAAGTACACCCGTTCCAACCAGAACACCAACATCAACCAGCGGCCGCTGGTCAAGGTAGGCGAGAAGCTTGCCAAGGGCGACGTGGTGGCCGACGGCGCATCGACCGACATGGGTGAACTCGCTCTGGGGCAGAACATGCTGGTCGCGTTCATGCCCTGGAACGGCTACAACTTCGAGGATTCAATCCTCATTTGTGAAAAGGTCGTCGCGGACGACCGCTATACCTCGATCCACATAGAGGAACTGACGGTCGTCGCGCGCGACACCAAGCTAGGGCCGGAGGAAATAACGCGGGACATTTCCAATTTATCTGAGGCGCAGCTATCGCGACTGGACGAATCGGGCATTGTCTATATTGGAGCCGAGGTGCAGGCGGGTGATGTGCTGGTTGGCAAGGTAACGCCGAAGGGTGAAACCCAGCTGACGCCGGAGGAAAAGTTGCTGCGTGCGATCTTCGGCGAAAAAGCCTCCGACGTAAAGGACACCAGCCTGCGGGTGCCATCAGGGATTTCGGGTACGGTGATCGATGTACAAGTATTCACCCGCGAGGGTATAGAGCGCGATAAACGGGCACAGCAAATCATCGACGAGGAACTCAAGCGCTACAAGCAGGATCTTGCAGACCAGATGCGGATCGTGGAGGGTGACGCATTCGAGCGGATTGAGCGCCTGTTGACGGGCAAGACCGCCACCGGCGGCCCGAAGAAGCTGGCCAAGGGCACGAAGATCACAAAAGCCTACCTCGACGATCTCGATCGCTACCACTGGTTCGATATCCGACTCGCGAGCGAAGACGCCGCCGCGCAATTGGAGCAGCTCAAGGACAACATCGCACGGATGCGCGATGAGTTTGACAATGCGTTTGAGTCCAAGAGCAAGAAGCTCACGCAAGGCGATGAGTTGCCGCCCGGGGTGCAGAAGATGGTGAAGGTGTACGTCGCCGTGAAGCGACGTCTGCAGCCGGGCGACAAAATGGCAGGTCGCCATGGCAACAAGGGCGTGATCTCAAAGATCGTTCCGGCGGAAGACATGCCATTCATGGCCGAAGGGACGCCCATGGATATCGTGCTGAATCCGCTCGGTGTGCCGTCGCGAATGAACGTCGGGCAGATTCTGGAGACGCATCTGGGCTGGGCCGCCAAAGGTCTGGGCCTAAGGATCGGGGAGATGCTCAGGAGCGAGGCAAGAGCAGCCGAAGTAAGGAAGCTGCTGAATCGGATCTATAACGGCAGCGGCAAGGCGGAAGATCTGGACCAGTTGTCCGACGAAGAGATCGCGCGTCTCGGGGGGAATCTGGTGGAGGGTGTTCCTTTCGCAACGCCGGTGTTCGACGGAGCGTCGGAAGATGAAATTGCGACCATGCTTGACCTTGCCTATCCGGACGAGGACGAGCGCACAAGGAAGCTTGGATTTACCGCCGGCAAGACGCAGGTGACGCTATTTGACGGCCGAACGGGCGACGCGTTCGATCGTCCGGTTACGGTGGGCTACATGCACGTGCTTAAGCTGCACCACCTCGTTGACGACAAGATGCATGCGCGCTCAACCGGACCGTACAGCTTGGTCACGCAGCAACCGCTTGGTGGCAAGGCCCAATTCGGCGGTCAGCGGTTCGGCGAGATGGAGGTTTGGGCGCTTGAGGCCTACGGAGCGTCCTATACGCTGCAGGAGATGCTCACCGTCAAGTCCGATGACATCAACGGACGCACCAAGGTGTACGAGAACATCGTCAAGGGAGATCACAGAATCGACGCCGGCATGCCCGAGTCGTTCAACGTGCTCGTGAAGGAAATACGGTCGCTCGCCATCGATATCGACCTGGAAAGATTCTAAAGCGAATTCGACGCCCGGCGCGGTTTGCGCCGGGCGTCGGCCAAGAGGCTCGTGCTGGTTTCGTACTGGAGTGAAAAATGAAAGCGCTGCTCGATTTGTTTAAGCAAGTCACGCAGGAAGAAGAGTTCGACGCAATCAAGATCGGAATTGCTTCACCGGAGAAGATCCGGTCCTGGTCCTACGGCGAAGTGAAGAAGCCGGAGACCATCAACTACCGGACGTTCAAGCCCGAACGCGATGGCCTGTTCTGCGCCAAGATATTTGGCCCGATCAAGGACTACGAGTGCCTTTGCGGCAAGTACAAGCGCCTGAAGCACCGCGGGGTAATCTGCGAGAAGTGCGGCGTCGAGGTCACCCTGGCCAAGGTGAGGCGCGAGCGCATGGGCCATATAGAACTTGCGAGCCCGGTTGCGCATATCTGGTTCCTCAAGAGCCTGCCATCACGGCTGGGCTTGGTGCTGGACATGACGCTGCGCGACATTGAGCGCGCGCTCTACTTTGAAGCCTATGTTGTGACAGATCCCGGTATGACGCCGCTCAAGCGCGCTCAATTGTTGACCGAAGACGATTATCTTGCGAAGGTCGAGGAATTCGGCGATGACTTCCAAGCGGCAATGGGCGCCGAAGGAGTACGTGATCTGCTGCGTACGCTCGATATCAACCACGAGATCGATACGCTGAGGAAGGATCTCGAGAGCACCGGCTCCGACACGAAGATCAAGAAGATCGCCAAACGGCTGAAGCTGCTGGAAGGCTTCCAGAAGTCCGGCATCAAGCCCGACTGGATGGTGATGGAAGTGCTGCCCGTGTTGCCGCCGGAACTGCGGCCGCTGGTGCCGCTCGACGGCGGGCGCTTCGCGACCTCGGACCTGAACGATCTGTACCGCCGGGTGATCAACCGCAACAACCGCCTGAAGCGGCTGCTCGAGTTGAAGGCCCCAGAGATCATCGTTCGCAACGAGAAGCGGATGCTGCAGGAGGCGGTCGACTCATTGCTCGACAACGGGCGGCGGGGCAAGGCGATGACCGGCGCGAACAAGCGCCCACTGAAGTCACTCGCCGACATGATCAAGGGCAAGGGCGGTCGTTTCCGCCAGAATCTGCTTGGCAAACGCGTGGATTACTCCGGTCGGTCGGTCATTGTGGTCGGCCCGCAGCTGAAGCTGCACCAGTGCGGCCTGCCGAAAAAGATGGCGCTCGAGCTGTTCAAGCCGTTCATCTTTCACAAGTTGGAGATGCAGGGCATAGCGACGACCATCAAGGCGGCCAAGAAAGAGGTTGAGGCCGAGACTGCGGTCGTTTGGGACATCCTCGAGGAAGTGATCCGCGAGCACCCGGTTATGCTCAATCGTGCGCCCACGCTTCACCGGCTCGGCATACAGGCGTTCGAGCCGGTACTCATCGAGGGCAAGGCGATCCAACTCCATCCGCTGGTTTGCGCCGCATTCAATGCGGACTTCGACGGGGATCAGATGGCCGTGCACGTGCCGTTGTCGCTGGAAGCGCAGATGGAAGCGCGCGCGCTCATGCTGGCTTCCAACAACATACTTTCGCCGGCCAACGGCGACCCGATCATCGTGCCATCGCAGGACATCGTTCTGGGTCTGTACTACGCGACCCGCGAGCGCGTCGGCGCACGTGGCGAGGCGATGGCCTTTGCCGACGTTACCGAGGTGTGTCGTGCTTATGACTCGAACAAGCTTGACCTGCACGCTTCGATCACGGTGCGCATCCGTGAATTCGAATTCGGCCCGGGCGGCGAGAAGATCGAGCAGGTCAAGCGCCACCAAACAACGGTGGGGCGTTCACTCCTGTCGGAAATACTTCCGGCTGGATTACCCTTCGACCTGATCAACAAGTCCCTGAAGAAAAAGGAGATTTCCAAGCTTATCAATGCTTCCTTCCGCCGCTGCGGATTGCGCGAGACGGTGATATTTGCCGACAAGCTGATGCAGGCCGGCTTTGCGTTCGCTACCCGCGCCGGGATCTCGATCTGTGTCGACGACATGCTTGTGCCGACGCAGAAACATGATCTCATCGTTGCGGCTGAAACCGAGGTTAAGGAGATCGAACAGCAGTACACCTCCGGACTTGTCACCGTCGGCGAGCGCTACAACAAGGTTGTAGATATTTGGGGACGCGCTGGCGACCAGGTGGGCAAGGCGATGATGGATCAGCTTTCACATCAGGAGGTGACCAATCGCAAGGGCGAAAGTGTGAAGCAGGAGTCATTCAATTCGATTTATATGATGGCCGATTCCGGTGCGCGTGGCTCGGCTGCGCAAATCCGACAACTCGCCGGCATGCGGGGACTGATGGCCAAGCCTGACGGGTCCATCATTGAGACGCCTATTACGGCGAATTTCCGGGAAGGTCTTAACGTACTCCAGTACTTTATTTCGACGCATGGTGCGCGGAAAGGACTGGCCGATACTGCTCTAAAGACGGCGAATTCGGGCTATCTCACGCGGCGGCTGGTCGATGTTACACAGGATCTCGTCGTAACCGAGGAAGATTGCAAGACTACCAACGGCGTGGCGATGAAGGCGCTGGTCGAGGGCGGGGAAGTCGTCGAGCCACTGCGAGAGCGAATACTTGGTCGTGTCACGATATCCGATGTGGTGCATCCCGAAACGCAGGAAGTGCTCTATTCCGCCGGAACGCTGCTCAACGAAGACGAAGTCGAGACAATCGAGCAACTCGGCGTCGACGAGGTGCGCGTCCGTACTCCGCTGACCTGTGATACGCGCTTCGGTTTGTGCGCCAACTGCTACGGACGCGACCTAGGAAGAGGGTCGATCGTGAACGTGGGCGAGGCAATCGGCGTTATCGCGGCCCAGTCGATCGGCGAGCCGGGCACGCAACTCACGATGCGTACCTTTCACATCGGTGGTGCGGCATCGCGGACTGCGGCGGCAAGCCGTGTTGAGGCGAAGTCCAATGGAACTGCTCGATTTACTGCGCAAATGCGTTATGTAACCAATCCGAGGGGCGAGAAGATCGTGATTTCACGCACCGGCGAGGTGCTGATAACCGAAGACAGCGGTCGTGAGCGTGAGCGGCACAAAGTGCCTTATGGCGCGACTCTCACGGTAGCTGACGGTACGGACGTTCGCGCAGGTCAGCTGCTCGCGTCCTGGGATCCGCACACACGCCCGATCATCACCGAATATGGAGGTATTGTCCGATTCGAGCACGTCGAGGAAGGTGTGACCGTGGCCAAGCAGATCGATGAGGTAACGGGGCTTTCTACCCTCGTTGTCATCGATCCGAAGCGCCGCGCTACTGCCGGACGAGGCCTGCGCCCGTTGGTCAAACTCCTTAATGATGCCGGCGAGGAGATCAGGATCGCCGGTACCGATCACGCGATCACGATCACTTTCCAGGTCGGATCGCTGATTACGGTAAAGGACGGCCAGAGTGTGGCCATCGGTGAAGTGCTGGCGCGAATTCCGCAGGAAACGTCGAAAACGCGCGATATTACCGGGGGGTTGCCGCGGGTCGCGGAGTTGTTCGAGGCACGCTTGCCCAAGGACGCGGGGATGCTGGCCGAGGTAACGGGCACGGTATCCTTTGGCAAGGACACCAAGGGCAAACAGCGCTTGGTAATTACCGACATGGACGGCGTCGCCAACGAATTTCTGATCGCCAAAGAGAAGCATGTCATGGTTCATGACGGGCAGGTGGTCAACAAGGGGGAAAGCATTGTCGACGGTCCGCCTGAGCCCCACGATATCCTACGGCTTCAGGGCGTCGAAGCCCTCGCGCGTTACATCATCGATGAAGTCCAGGATGTGTACCGCTTGCAGGGGGTGCGAATCAACGACAAGCATATCGAGGTAATCGTGCGTCAGATGTTGCGTCGCGTGCAGGTCGAGGACGCGGGTGAAACGCGATTTATTCCCGGCGAACAGGTCGAGCGTGCTGTATTGCTCGAGCACAACGAAAGGGTGCAGGCCGAGGGCGGGAAACCGGCGACCTTCAGCTACGTATTGCTAGGAATTACCAAGGCGTCGTTGTCGACCGATTCCTTCATTTCCGCAGCCTCGTTCCAAGAGACGACGCGCGTTCTCACCGAGGCCGCCATCATGGGCAAGAAGGACGACTTGAGGGGGCTGAAAGAGAACGTCATCGTCGGACGCCTAATACCGGCGGGCACCGGGATGGCGTATCACAACGCCCGGAAGACGGCGCCGGTGCAGTCGCTGTTCGAGGAGCCCGGAGAAGCAGCACCCGAGGCCGAGTCGCAGGCCGAGAACGCCTAGGCGCGGGAGGCGGTACCGGGGCAGTTGTATCGTGATGCCCATGCTCTCTGCTTCGGCGCGTCGCGGGCGCGACCCGGCCCGAAGCGGAGAGACACAGTCAGCGGGGGAGGCAGCAATGAAAATGCGCAAGCTTGGAAATGGCGGGCCTACGGTATCGGCGCTGGGTCTGGGTTGCATGGGCATGACGGGAATCTACGGGGAGCCGAACGATGCCGAATCGGTCGCCACCATCCAGCGGGCAATCGATCTGGGCATGAACCTGATCGTCACTTCGGATGCCTACGGAGCCGGCACGAACGAGGAGTTGGTCGGGCGTGCGATCAAGGGAAGGCGCGATCAGGTGGTGGTGGCCACCAAGTTCGGCAACCTGGGGATGGGCGGGGTCAAGCTCCCGGAAGGGATCAGCCCGGGGCATCCCGAGTACGTGGTGCAGGCCTGCGATGCGTCGCTCAAGCGTCTGGGTATCGAGATGATCGACGTCTACGGGTTGCACCGCGTCGATCCAAAGGTACCCATCGAGGATACGGTAGGTGCGATGAAGAGGCTGGTCGAACAGGGAAAGGTGAGCCACCTCGCGCTTTCCGAAGCGGGACCGCAAACCGTGCGGCGTGCGCACAGCGTGCATCCGATCGCCGTGCTGGAGACCGAGTATTCGCTGTGGACGCGCGACATCGAAACGGAAATCCTGCCCACTTGCCGCGAGCTTGGCGTCGCGTTCATGGCCTATGCGCCGCTCGGGCGGGGGTTCCTGACCGCGACCATCAAGACCGTCGGCGCGTTGCAGCCAAAGGACCGCCGGCGGGACCATCCACGCTTCAGTCCGGACAACATGAAGCAGAACGTCAACCTCCTGCGCACGCTGGAGGACGTTGCCGCGGCACACAAGGCGACGCCCGCGCAGGTGGCGCTGGCCTGGCTGCTGGCGCAGGGGGAGGACATCGTGCCGATTCCGGGCACCAAGCGGCGCGGGTACCTGGAACAAAATGCCGCAGCCGTAGCAGTTTCGCTGTCCGTGTCCGAAATTGCACAGCTTGGGCAGGCCTTCCCGGTCGGAGTGACCGCGGGCACTCGGTACCCGGAAAAGCAGATGGCGACGCTCGGGATCTGATGGCGGGGCTGCGCGCTTCGCTGAAGCAACGGGCAGGCAGGGTAAGTTGCAGCCCACACGGGCGGATTCTTTCAAGGGTAAGTAAGCCTCCGCCTGCTTGGCCCCATACCTCCGCCACCCCTGCGTGGGTCGCTGCCAAGGCAATGGGCGCGATGACGGCCCTTCGTTCAGGTGCGGATATGCTGGACGGCCTGTGCGGCGGTGACGATGGGGATGCCCTGGTACTGACCGCCCAGGCGATGCAGATGTTTGTCGCCGGAGACGATCAGATCGACCCGTCCGGCCAGGGCGCACGCGAGAACGTGGTCGTCGTCGGCATCGTGCTCGATCACGCGCGGCACTTCCAGGGGCTCGGCGATGTAGGCCAGGCGTCGCAATTCCACGACGATGCCCTGCGGCGTCAAGCCGGCCTGCGTCAGACGCGCTGCGAACTTCTCGCGCGAAAGTACATCGAGCAATTCCGCCAACAGCGTTGCGCTGCTGCACAACTCGAAAACGTGCGCTCTTAGATCATCGAGAAGACGGCGCGGCGGGCCGCCTGGCGAGATCACCCCGGAAACCAGCGTATTTGTATCCAGCACCACCCGCACGATCAGGCACGCCGTGCCGCGCGGTCCTGACGTGCCGCCTGAATCTCTGCCTCGATTTCCTCATCGGAGATCGGCGGCAGGCCCAAGGCGTCGAGCCTGGCGAGCGACTCGCCCAGGCGCGCGCCAGCGGCAGCGCGTTCCTCGCGTGCGGCCAGAAACTCCACGAAGTCCTTCACCTCCGCCAAGCGCTGCGGCGGCAGCTTCTGCAACTTTTCGATCAAAGCCGGTTCGATTGCGGGCATGCTCATCTCCTGTCCAGAGCCCCTGCTGAGGGAATATTGATTCTAACATCCGTAACGTCCGGGGTTTCAGGTCCTCCTGCTCCATCGGCGGATCGAGCGCCACATTGATTCATTGAGAGGGTTCTCGCCGCGCAACCTCAAATACATGCGTGCCTTCGCCGCGGCGTGGCCCGACCGGGTAATTGTGCAGCAGGTTGCTGCACAAATTCTCTGGTTCCACAACTGCCTGTTGCTGGACCGGGTGCCCAACCTGGCGGCGCGAAATTGGTACATCCGCCAAGTCATGGAGCACGGCTGGTCGCGTAGCATCCTCACCCTTCAGATCGATGCCCGCGCCCACGAACGCCACGGCAAGGCCCTCACCAACTTCAAGGCCACGCTGCCGCCTGCGGATTCGGACCTCGCCGCGCAGGTGTTCAAGGATCCGTACCTCTTCGACTTCCTCGGCACCGCGGACCCGCGGCGGGAGCGCGAGGTCGAGCAGGCTCTGGTTGATCACATCCAGCGCTTCCTGCTCGAACTTGGGCAAGGCTTCGCGTTCGTCGGCAGGCAGGTCCAGCTCGCCTTTGCGAGCCGCGACTACTTCCTCGACCTGCTCTTCTACCACCT